>Ga0307469_10000021_pt1 | contig 70769 bp, 67 predicted proteins | sample atmos_gasesAM2C__FD_203084 | JGI IMG/M metagenome (GOLD analysis project Ga0307469, IMG submission 203084) | Hardwood forest soil microbial communities from Morgan-Monroe State Forest, Indiana, United States - atmos_gasesAM2C_515 | ecosystem: Environmental > Terrestrial > Soil > Temperate... | reverse complement strand
AGCACCTGATCGACGCAAAGAAGCTGGAGCTGGTGCACTCGGGCGCGATCCTCCTCAATTTCTCGCGCGAGGAGGTGGTCGACGCGAAAGCGGTCGCCGCGGCGCTCAAAGGCCACAGGCTCGGGCGCTACGTCACCGATTTTCCCGCCGCCGCGCTCGCCGGCAATCCCGCGGTGATCGCGCTCCCGCACCTGGGCGCCTCGACCCGCGAGGCCGAGGACAACAGCGCGGTGATGGTCGTCGACCAGCTGCGCGACTACCTCGAGCACGGCATCATCCAGAACGCCGTCAACTTTCCCGACGTGGTGATGGGACGCGAGGCGCCCTACCGGGTCGCCGTGGCGAACGCCAACGTACCCAACATGGTCGGCCAGATCTCGGGCGCGATGGCCAAGGCGGGCCTGAACATCCACAACATGATCAACCGCTCGAAGGGCGAGATGGCGTATACCCTGGTCGACGTCGACAGCCCGGTCGGCAAGGGCCTGATCGACGAGCTCGCGCGCATCAAGGGCGTTCTCGCGGTCCGCTATTTGCCTTTATCATGAGCGCATGGCCGACGACATCGCCAAGCACCGCGCCGACATCGACGCTCTCGACGAGAGAATCGTCGCGCTCCTCAACGAGCGCGCGGCGCACGCCGCCGCGATCGGAGCGCTGAAAGCGGACGGCGGCGTCTACCGCCCCGAGCGCGAAGCCGAGGTGCTGCGCCGCGTCTCCGCCGCGAACGGCGGTCCGCTGGGCCGCCCCGCGCTCCTCCGCGTGTTCGGCGAGATCATCTCGGCTTGCCGCGCGCTCGAAGAGCCGCTCACGGTCGCCTACCTGGGGCCGCAAGGCACTTTCAGCGAGATGGCGCTGGCCAAGCAGTTCGGAACGAGCGTAGCGGCGGTGCCGTGCGCGTCGATCGACGAGGTGTTCCGCGCCGCCGAGACCGGCGCCGCGGGGTATGCGGTCGTGCCGGTGGAGAACTCCACCGACGGCGCGATCGGGCGAACCCTCGATCTGCTGCTCGCCACTCCGCTCAACATCTGCGCCGAGGTGGTGCTGCGCGTGCAGCAGAACCTGATGGCGAAGGGCGCGTCGATGAAGGCGATACGAAAAGTCTACTCGCACCCGCAGTCGCTCGCGCAATGCCAGGGCTGGCTGGCGCAGCACCTGCCGCGGGCCGCGCGCCTGCCGGTCGCGAGCAACGCGGAAGCGGCGCGCGTCGCGGCGAAGGAGGCGGGCGCGGCCGCGATCGGGCCGGAGGTCGCCGCGCAGCGCTACGGCCTCAAGGTGCTCGCCCGTGCGATCGAGGACGACGCGAAGAACCGCACCCGCTTCCTGGTCCTGGGCACGCACGACGCCGGGCCTTCGGGAAAAGACCGGACGTCGCTGGTCATGACCACGCACAACACGCCGGGCTCGCTCCACGACCTGATCGCGGCATTCTCGACTTGCGGCGTGAACATGACGCGGCTGGAATCCCGGCCCGCGCGCACCGGGCAATGGGAGTACTACTTCTACGTCGACATCGAGGGCCACCGGCAGGACACCCGGGTGGCGAAAGCCCTGGCCGAGCTGAAAGACAAGGCGCCGTTCCTCAAGGTCTTCGGCAGCTATCCCGCTGCCGTGCTCTAGGACGCTCCATGGATCTCTGCGAGCAGTCCCCGTCCTACGTGCGCGCGATCGCCCCGTACCAGCCGGGCAAGCCGATCTCCGAGCTCGCCCGCGAGATGGGCCTGAAGGAAAAGAAAATCATCAAGCTCGCGTCGAACGAGAATCCACTCGGTGTCTCGCCGAAAGCGAAGTCCGCCATAAAAAAGGCGCTCGCCGAGCTGGGGCGCTACCCCGACGGCAACGCGTTCGAGCTGAAGGCGGCGCTCGCGGAGCGCTACGGCGTTCCGCCGGAGTGCATCGTCGTCGGCAACGGGTCGAACGATCTGCTCGAGATGGCCGCGGCGGTGTTTCTCGCCCCGGGCCGCTCGGCGGTGTACTCGCAGCACTGCTTCGCGGTATATCCGCTTGCAACGCAATCTCGCGGGGCCCGCAGCATCGTCGTCCCGGCGAGGAACTACGGGCACGACCTCGCCGCGATGCGCGCCGCGATCGGCGGCGACACGCGCGTGGTGTTCATCGCCAACCCGAACAACCCCACCGGGACCTTCGTTCCGGGCGACGAGCTCGAGGCGTTCATCGCCCGCGTGCCGCGCGAGATCGCGGTCGTGGTCGACGAGGCCTACACCGAGTACCTGCCGCGCGAGCTGCGCTACGACAGCGTCGCGTGGCTTTCGAAATACCCGAACTTCATCCTCACGCGAACCTTCTCCAAGGTCTACGGCCTCGCGGGGCTGCGGGTTGGGTACGGCTTCATGCAGCCGGCGGTCGCCGACCTGCTCAACCGCGTGCGCCAGCCCTTCAACGTCAACAGCCTCGCGCTCGCCGCGGCGACCGCCGCGCTGGGCGACGCCGCGTTCGTCGCGAAGAGCGTCAAGATGAACCGTTCGGGCATGGCGGTGCTCGAGCGCGCCTTCAAGCGCCTCGGCCTGGAGACCATCCCCTCGTGCGCTAACTTCATCACGTTCCGGCTGCGCCGGGCGGGCGCGGTCTACGAGAAGCTACTGCGCCAGGGCGTCATCGTCCGGCCCATCGCCGGCTACGGCATGCCCGACCACCTGCGCGTCACGATCGGCACGCCGAAGGAGAACGAGCGGTTCCTCGCGGCGCTCGAGTCGGCGCTGGAGGATTGATGGCGCGCATCGACAAGCTGGTGGTCGTGGGCGTGGGCCTGATCGGCGGCTCGTTCGCGCTCGCGCTGAAAGGGGCCGGAGCGGTCGGGCGCGTCGTGGGCGTAGGACGCGGCAAGGACAACATCCGCCGCGCCCTCGATCTGAAGATCATCGACGCCGCGGGCGCGTTCGACGCGGCCACCTTCAGCGACGCCGATCTCGTGCTGCTCGCGATGCCGGTCGGCCAGATGCGCTCGGTCATGCGCTCGATCGCGCCTCTTCTCGGCGGCAAGACGGTCGTGACCGACGCCGGCAGCACCAAGCAGGACGTGGCCGGTCTCGCGCGGCGCGAGCTCAAGGGCTCGCTCGCCCGCTTCGTTCCCGGGCACCCGATCGCGGGGACCGAGAAAAGCGGCGCCGACGCGGCCTTCGCCGACCTCTACCGCGGCCGCAAGGTCGTGCTCACGCCTATCAAGGGAACCGACCCGGGCGCGCTCGCCCTGGTGCGCTCGGCCTGGGGGGCCTGCGGAGCGAGCGTGTTCGAGCTCGCGCCGCGCGAGCACGACGCGGTGCTCGCGACGGTCAGCCATCTGCCGCACGTTCTCGCCTACGCGCTCGTCGATCAGGTGGCCCGCCACAAGGACGCAAAGCGGCTGTTCTCGTACGCCGCCGGCGGGTTCCGCGATTTCACCCGCATCGCCGGGAGCCATCCGGAAATGTGGCGCGACATCTGCATCGCCAACCGCAAGGCGCTGCTCGCCGAGCTCAAGCGCTACGGCGGGGAGCTCGCGCGCGTGCGCGGGATGCTAGCGCGCGGCGACGCAAAGGCGCTCGAAGCGCTCTTCGCCGGCGCGCGCGATGCGCGCGACAAGTGGCTGAAGGACAGGGAATGACGTGAAGGTCCTCGACCTCGGCCCGATCGCGCGCGCGTCGGGCGCGGTGAAAATGCCGGGATCGAAGAGCATCTCGAACCGCGTGCTGCTGCTCGCGGCCCTGTCGCGCGGCGAAACCCTCGTCCGCGACCTGCTCGATGCGGACGACACGCGGGTGATGCTGGAGGCGCTAGCGCGGCTGGGAATCGAAGTCGCGCGCGTCCCCGGCGGCCTCGAGGTCCGGGGTGCGGCCGGCGGCTTTCCGGTGAAGTCCGCCGAATTGGCCCTGGGCAACGCGGGGACCGCGTTCCGGCCGCTCGCCGCGGCGCTGGCGCTCTCGGGGGGCGAATACCGGCTCACGGGCAACCTTCGCATGCACGAGCGCCCGATCGGCGACCTCGTCGAGGCGCTGCGGCGCCTCGGCGCCGACATCGCGTACCTGGAAAAAGACGGATTTCCGCCGCTCCTGATCCGCCCGCGCGCGATCCGCGGCGGGCCGGCGCGCGTGCGCGGCGACCTCTCCTCGCAATACCTGTCGGCGCTGCTGATGGCCCTGCCTCTGGCGGGCGCGCAGCGCGACCTCGAGGTCGAAGGCGAGCTCGTCTCCAAGCCCTACGTCGAGATCACGCTGAACCTGATGGGCCGCTTCGGCGTGCACGTCGCGCGCGAGGGATGGAAGAGGTTCAGCGTCCCGGCCCGCGGCTACGCCAGCCCCGGGGAAATCCGCGTCGAGGGCGACGCTTCCTCGGCGTCGTACTTCCTCGCCGCCGGCGCGATCAGCGGCCTCTCGGGAGGCGGCCCGGTGCGCGTCGAGGGAGTGGGGCGGGGAAGCATACAGGGCGACGTGCGCTTCACCCAGGTGCTCGAGCGCATGGGCGCGGCGGTATCCATGGGCGAGGACTGGATCGAGTCGGGCGCCACCGCCGAGGCCCGGGCCCGCGGGAAGCTCGCGCCGTTCGACGCGGACCTCAATCACATCCCCGACGCGGCGATGACCGCGGCGGTGGCGGCCCTCTTCGCCGAGGGCTCGAGCACGCTCAGGAACATCGGCAACTGGCGGGTGAAGGAGACCGACCGCATCGCCGCGATGGCGGCGGAGCTCCGCAAGCTCGGGGCGGAGGTGGAGGAGGGCGCGGACTTCATCCGCGTGACCCCGCCGGCGGCGCTCAGGGACGCGACCATCGCCACCTACGACGACCACCGCATGGCGATGTCGTTCTCGCTCGCGGCGCTCGGCGGGGCGCGCCTGCGGATCGAAGATCCGGACTGTGTCGCCAAAACCTTCCCGGAGTATTTCGACGCGCTCGCGAGCATCACGGCCCCGGTGGTCACGATAGACGGGCCCTCGGCCTCGGGGAAGGGCACGGTCGCGAAGCTCGTCGCCAAAGAGCTAGGCTTCCACTACCTCGACAGCGGGGCGCTGTACCGGCTGGTCGCGCTCGGAGCCGGCACGGACGAGGGGGCAGCGAAGGCGTTCGCCGCGAAGCTTTCGGCGCCTGCCTTCGACGGCGAGCACGTCATCTTCGAGGGCAGGAACGTGAGCGACGCCATCCGCACCGAGGAGGTGTCGACCGCGGCGTCCTTCGTCGCGCGCATCCCCGAGGTGCGCAAGGCGCTGCTCGGACTGCAGCGGGCCTTCCGCAGGCTGCCCGGGCTGGTGGCCGAAGGGCGCGACATGGGCTCGGTGGTATTCCCCGGCGCCGAGCTCAAGGTGTTCCTCACCGCGAGCCCGGAAGAGCGGGCCGAACGCAGGTATAAACAGTTGAAAGAAAAAGGAATCGCTGCTACACTGGCCGCCCTTTTGCAGGATTTGCGCGAGCGCGACGCACGCGATGCGACGCGCAGCGCGGCGCCTCTCAAGCAAAGCCCCGGAGCGCGGTCGCTCGACACGACGTCGATGAGCGCCGAGCAGGCGGCGGCCCTCATCGCGGGCTGGTACCGCGAGGCGAACAGGTGACATCAAGCCAAGCACCTTAGCGACTTGGCTTTTTGTTGTGGATCAACGAACCCCGTCCCCCGGGACGGGCAGATGCAAGGTGTCTATGTCGAATGCAGCCCCCGCAGTAGCTCCCCAGGAGAGTTTCGCCGCACTTTTCGAGGAAAGCCTGTCGCGCAAGGAAATGCGCACCGGCGAGGTCATCACCGCCGAAGTCGTGCGCGTAGACATGAACTACGTGGTCGTCAACGCAGGCCTGAAGTCCGAATCGTTCATACCCCTGGAAGAATTCAAGAGCGACAAGGGCGAAGTCGAGGTGAAGGTCGGCGACTTCGTGAGCGTGGCGATCGAAGCGCTCGAGGACGGCTACGGCGAGACGCGCCTGTCGCGCGACAAGGCGAAGCGCCTCGCGGCCTGGCTCGATCTGGAAAAGGCGCTCGAGGCCGGCACGCTGGTCAAGGGAATGATCTCCGGCAAGGTGAAGGGCGGGCTCACCGTCATGACCAACGGCATCCGCGCCTTTCTGCCCGGGTCGCTGGTCGATATCCGTCCGGTGAAGGACACCATGCCCTACGAGGGCAAGGAGATGGAGTTCAAGGTCATCAAGCTCGACCGCAAGAGGAACAACGTGGTCGTGTCGCGGCGCGCGGTGCTCGAGGCCTCGCAAGGCGCCGAGCGCCAGGCGCTGCTCGCCAACCTGCAGGAAGGCGCCACCGTCAAGGGCATCGTCAAGAACATCACCGATTACGGCGCGTTCGTCGACCTGGGCGGCATCGACGGCCTGCTGCATATCACCGATCTCGCGTGGCGGCGCGTGAAGCACCCCTCCGAGGTGCTCGCGGTCGGCGACGAGGTGACGGCGAAGGTGCTCAAGTTCGACACCGAGAAGAACCGCGTGTCGCTGGGCATGAAGCAGCTCGGCGAGGACCCCTGGGTGGGCCTGTCGCGCCGCTATCCGGCCGGGACGCGCCTCTTCGGCAAGGTCACCAATCTCACCGACTACGGCGCCTTCGTCGAGGTCGAGCAGGGCATCGAGGGCCTGGTGCACGTCTCCGAGATGGACTGGACCAACAAGAACGTTCATCCGTCCAAGGTGGTCGCGCTCGGCGACGAGGTCGAGGTGATGATCCTCGAGATCGACGAGGAGCGCCGGCGCATCTCCCTGGGGATGAAGCAGTGCATGCCGAATCCGTGGGAAGAGTTCGGCATCAACTTCAAGAAGAGCGACAAGGTGAAGGGGCCGATCAAGTCGATCACCGACTTCGGCATCTTCATCGGCCTGCCGGGCGGGATCGACGGCCTGGTGCACCTGTCCGACCTCTCCTGGAGCACGCCCGGCGAAGAGGCCGTGCGCAACTTCAAGAAAGGCGAGGAGGTCGAGGCGCAGGTGCTCTCGATCGACGTCGAGCGCGAAAGGATCTCGCTCGGCATCAAGCAGCTCGAGGGCGATCCGTTCAACAATTTCGTCGCGAGCCACGAGAAGGGCAAGCTCATCTCGGGCACGGTCAAGTCGGTCGACGCGCGGGGCGCAGTCGTCTCGCTGGGCGGCGACCTCGAGGGTTACCTGCGCGCCTCCGAGATCTCGCGCGACCGCGTCGAGGACGCCCGCAACCATCTGAAGGAAGGCGACAGCGTCACCGCGATGGTCATCAACGTCGACCGCAAGAACCGCACCATCAATCTTTCGGTCAAGCAGAAGGATCTCGCCGAGGAGAACGAGGCGATGGCCAAGCTCCAGAGCGAGAGCGCCGCGAGCACGGGAAGCACCAACCTGGGCGCGCTCCTCAAGGCGAAGCTGGACAACAAGAACGCTCAACAGTAATCGGGGACCGGCATGACCAAGTCCGAATTGATCGCGAGGCTCGCCGCGCGCTATTCGCAGCTCGTGGCCAAGGACGCCGAATTCACCGTCAAGATGATCCTCGACGCGATGACCCAGAGCCTGGTGAAGGGGCAGCGCATCGAGATCCGCGGCTTCGGGAGCTTCGGGCTGAATCACCGGCCGGCGCGTGTCGGCCGCAATCCGAAATCGGGCGAGAGAGTGCACGTCCCGGAGAAGTTCGTGCCCCACTTCAAGGCGGGCAAGGAATTGCGCGAGAGGGTGGACCAAAAATAAGGAATCGGGCCGGCGGTACTTGAGCGGCGGCATCGAAGAGGTGCCGCCGTTTTGCTTTGAAGCCCCATGAAATTCATCAAACAACTGTCGTGGCTGCTGCGGGCGCTGCTCTTTGTCGTGATATTCGGCTTCGCGCTCATGAATACCGACACCGTGCGGCTGCGGTTCTTCCTGGGACAGACCTGGGAAACGCCGATGATCCTGGCCTTGCTGCTGTTCTTCGCCTTCGGCGCCGCGATCGGCGTGCTCGCCTGCGTGTCCAGGCTTCTCGGGCAGCGCCGCGAGATCCAGAAGCTCCAGCGCGCGCTGCGCGCGGGCGGCGACCGCGAGCCGCCGCAGCCCTAGGCCCGCCGTGGACTTCAACTTCAACTTCGAGCTCTGGTGGCTGTTCGGATTCGCGCTCTTCTTCGGGCTGGGCTGGCTCGCGGCGCGCGTGGACATCAAGCAGCTCCTCCGGGAGTCGCGACAGCTGCCGCGCTCCTATTTCAAGGGCCTCAACTTCCTGCTGAACGAGCAGCCGGACAAGGCCATAGAAGCGTTCATCGAGGTCGTCAAGGTCGATCCGGAGACGGTCGAGCTGCACTATGCCCTGGGGAGCCTGTTCCGGCGCCGCGGCGAGACGGAGCGCGCGATCCGCATGCACCGGAATCTTCTCGAGCGGTCCGATCTGGCGCAGGAACAGCGTCTGCACGCGATGGCCGAGCTCGGGGAGGACTACCTGAAGGCCGGGCTGCTGGACCGCGCCGAGGAGATGTTCCTCAAGCTCAAGGACTCGCCGCACCGCGCACGCGCGCTCAAGTCGCTCATCGAGATCTACCAGCAGGAGAAGGACTGGATGAAGGCCATCGGAGCCGCCCTCGAGGTCGAGAAGGACTCGGGGCAGTCGGCGCAAAAGGAAATCGCGCATTACTATTGCGAGCTCGCCCTGTCGGAGGCGACGCACTCGCGCCCGGACGGGGCGAAGCGCCACCTGGAATCGGCGCTGGCCGCGCACCGCAAGTGCGCCCGCGCAAATATCGTTCTCGGAGACATCCTGGCGGCGTCGGGCGATCACGAGGGCGCCATCGCGGCCTGGAAGGGGATCGAACAGCAGAACCCGGCGTACCTCGCCCTGGTGGCGCGGCGCCTGCTCGACAGCCACCGCACGCTCGGGCGCGCCGAGGAAGGACTCACGCTGCTGCGCGGCTATCTGGCGAGCCTGCCTTCGCTCGACTTGCTCGACGTCGCTTTCCAGTCGACCCTCGACTCCCAGGGTCCCGACGCAGCCTACAAGCTGGTGAAGGACGAGTTGCGCCGCAACCAGACCCTGCTCGGCCTGGACAAGCTCCTCGAGGCGCAGCTCCTGGTCGCGCCGGCCGAGCGGCGCCAGGAGCTGGAGCTCGTTCGCAACCTGGTGCACAACCATACGCGCCGGCTCGCGCGCTATCTCTGCGAGAATTGCGGATTCAAGGCGAGGCAGTTCTACTGGCACTGTCCGGCCTGCGGCGGATGGGAGACCTATCCGCCGAAGCGCACCGAAGAATTCGAGTTGGCACCGTGAGGGTAAATTGAAGATCGCAATGGTCGGAACCGGGTACGTCGGTCTCGTCACCGGCGCCTGCTTCGCGGAGGTCGGAAACGACGTGCTCTGCCTGGACGTGGACGCCTCGAAGATCCGCACGCTGGAAGGCGGCGGAATTCCGATCTACGAGCCGGGGCTGGCCGAGGTGGTGAAGCGCAACGTCGCCGCGGGGCGCCTGCACTTCACCACCGATGTCGAGCGCGCGGTGCGCTTCGGAGCGGTGCAGTGCATCGCGGTGGGGACTCCTCCGGGCGAGGACGGCTCGGCCGACCTGCAGCACGTGCTCGAAGCCGCCCGCAACATCGGCCGGCACATGACCGAGTACCGGGTGGTGGTGGACAAGTCGACGGTGCCGGTCGGCACCGCCGACAAGGTGCGCGCCGCGATCGCCGAGGAGCTCGCCAGGCGCGGCGTCCGGGTGCCGTACGCGGTGGTCTCGAATCCGGAGTTCCTGAAGGAGGGCGCCGCGGTCGAGGATTTCATGCGGCCGGACCGAGTCGTGGTGGGCTCGGACGACGCGCAGGCGACGCAGACCATGCGCGCGCTCTACGCGCCCTTCCAGCGCAACCGCGAGCGCCTCCTCGTGATGGACGTGCGCTCGGCCGAGCTGACCAAGTACGCCGCGAACGCGATGCTCGCAACGCGCATCTCGTTCATGAACGAGCTCGCCAATATCGCCGAGCGGCTCGGAGCCGACATCGAAGAGGTGCGCAAGGGCATAGGCTCGGATCCGCGCATCGGGTATCAATTCCTCTACGCGGGCGCGGGCTACGGCGGCTCGTGCTTCCCCAAGGACGTCAAGGCGCTGATTCGCACCGCCGCTGACGCGGGCGGAAAGCTTCCCGTCCTCGAGGCGGTCGAGCAGGTGAACACGGAGCAGAAGCGCGTGCTCGCGGGCAAGATCCTCAAGCGGTTCGGCAAGCTTTCCGGGCGCCGGATCGCGGTCTGGGGCCTCGCGTTCAAGCCCAACACCGACGACATACGCGAGGCCCCGAGCCGCGTCCTGATCGAGGAGCTCGTCTCCAAGGGCGCGAGCGTCGCCGCTTACGACCCGGTGGCGATGCCCGCCGCCAAGCGCGCGCTCGCGGGATTGAAAGGCGTTTCCTTCGCGGATTCGCCGCTGGCGGCGCTCGACGGGGCGGACGCGCTCGCCGTGGTCACCGAGTGGAAGGAATTCCGCAGCCCCGACTTTCAGGCGATCCGCGCGCGCCTCAAGACGCCGGCGGTATTCGACGGGCGCAATCTCTACGACCCCGAAGAGATGAAGCGCGCCGGCCTGGAGTACTATCCGGTCGGGCGCGCGGCGGCGAAGGCGGGTGCGTGAAGGCGGAGAATCCGGTTTTCTCGGAGCTGCACAAGGCGAAAATCCTCGTCGTCGGGGACGTGATGCTCGACCGGTACTGGTACGGGGAGGTGAACCGCATTTCTCCGGAAGCGCCGGTGCCGATCGTGAGGATACAGACGAATCGAACCAAGGAGACTCCGGGTGGCGCCGCCAACGTCGCGGTGAATTCCGCGGCGCTCGGCGCGAACGTCGCGCTGCTATCGGTGGTCGGGAACGATGAGCCAGGGCGGAGGCTGGCGGAGCTCCTGGAGAAATCCGGCGTCAACGCGTATCTGCATCATGACGGCGAGATCTCCACGACGGTGAAGCTTCGCGTGATCGGCGCGCACCAGCAGATGCTGCGCGTGGACTTCGAGACACCGCCTAGGCGCGAGGTACTGCTCGATAAGCTCGCCGATTTTCGGGAGATGATCGCCGATCGCAACGTCATCATCCTTTCCGATTACGGCAAGGGCGGCCTCACGCACATTTCGCAAATGATCGAAACCGCCACGGCGAAAGGAAAGGTCGTGCTCGTCGACCCGAAAGGCAAGGACTATTCACGCTACCGCGGAGCGACGATCGTGACTCCCAATCGCTCCGAGCTGAGCGAAGTCGTGGGCGAGTGGGAGGACGAGGCCGAGCTCGACGCCAAGGCTCAAGCGTTGCGCGAGAAGCTCGGCCTGTCCGCGCTGCTCCTCACTCGCAGCGAGGAGGGAATGACGCTGTTCGAGAAGGGCAAGACGACCCACGAGCCCGCGCGGGCCCGGGAAGTGTTCGACGTGAGCGGCGCGGGCGACACCGTCATCGCCACGCTCGGTGTGATGCTCGGCGCGGGCATGCCCTTGCGCGACGCGGTGGCCGTCGCCAACCAGGCCGCCGGAATCGTGGTCGGGAAGCTCGGCACCGCGGTGGTTCACCCGCGCGAGCTCCTCGAAGCGCTCGGTCAAGGCTGAACGGCATGGTCATCGTCACCGGCGCAGCGGGCTTCATCGGCTCGAACCTGGTCCGCGCGCTGAACGCGCGCGGGGAGACGCGGATCATCGCGGTGGACGATCTGGAGCGCGGCGACAAGTTCCGCAATCTCGCGGCGTGCGAGATCGCCGACTACCTCGACAAGGAGGAGTTCCGCAGGCGGGTCGAAGCGGGCGACTTCGCCGGGTCGGTCGACGCGGTCTTCCATCAGGGCGCCTGCTCCGACACGATGGAGAGCGACGGCCGGTTCATGATGGAGAACAACTACCGCTATTCGATGGTGCTCCTCGATTTCTGCCTCGAGGACGAAGTGCCTTTCATCTACGCGTCCTCGGCGGCGGTGTACGGAGCGAGCACGACTTTCAAGGAAGAGCGCGAGTTCGAGGCGCCGCTCAACGTCTACGGCTATTCGAAGTTCCTTTTCGATCAGGCGGTGCGCCGGCGATTGAGCGAGGCGGGGTCGCAGGTCGCGGGGTTCCGCTACTTCAACGTGTACGGCCCCAACGAATGGCACAAGGGCCGCATGGCGTCGGTGGCCTGGCACTTCTTCAACCAGTACCAGGCCGAGGGGCGCGTGCGGCCGTTCGTCGGCTCCGGAGGCTACGCCGACGGCGAGCAGCGCCGCGATTTCGTTTCGGTCGAGGACGTCACGCGGGTCAACCTGCATTTTCTCGACCACCGCGAGGTGTCGGGAATCTTCAACGTGGGGACCGGGCGGGCACAGAGCTTCAACGACGTCGCGCTCGCCGCGATCAACTGCTGCCGCAAGGCGAAGGGCGAGCAGCCGGTGTCCCTAGCCCAGGCGCGCGCGCAGCGCCTGATCGACTACGCGCCTTTCCCCGACGCGCTCAAGGGGAAATACCAGAACTTCACGCAGGCCGACGTAGGCGCGCTGCGCCGTTCTGGATATTCCGCGCCGTTCCTCTCGGTGGAGGATGGGGTGGCGCGCTATTCCGGGCAGCTTCTGGACGAAAGAAAGGCGGCCGGCGGCTGACCTTTCCGCCTCATGGGAATATCATACGAATATGGATCGCAATCCCCAGCTCACCTACAAGACCATCGAGGATACGGTCGGCGATACGCCGCTCGTGAGGCTCAAGCGCATGCCCGGCAAGACCTCGAACATCGTGCTGCTCAAGCTCGAAGGCAACAATCCGGCGGGCTCGGTGAAGGACCGTCCCGCGATGTCGATGATCGTGCGCGCCGAGAAGCGCGGGACGATCAAGCCGGGCGACGCCCTGATCGAGGCGACCAGCGGCAACACCGGGATCGCCCTCGCGATGGCCGCAGCCATCCGCGGATACCGGATGATATTGGTCATGCCAGAGCACCTCTCGGCCGAGCGGCGCCAGACGATGCGCGCTTTCGGGGCGGAGATCATCCTCACGCCGAAGTCGGGCGGGATGGAGGCCGCGCGCGACCTCGCCGAGAAGATGCAGCGCGAGGGCAAGGGGCGCATCCTCGATCAGTTCGCCAACCCCGACAATCCGCTCTCGCACTACGAAGGAACCGGACCCGAGATCTGGCGCGACACGAAGGGCACACTCACCCACTTCGTCAGCAGCATGGGCACCACGGGGACGATCATGGGCTGCTCGCGCTTCTTCAAGGAGAAGAACCCGAAGATCCAGATCGTGGGATGCCAGCCGGAGGAGGGCTCGCAGATTCCCGGCATCCGCAAGTGGCCCGAGGCCTATCTGCCGAAGGTCTACGACAAGACGCGGGTCGACCGGCTCGAATACGTCAGCCAGGCCGAAGCCGAGGAGACGACGCGCCGCATGGCGCGCGAAGAGGGCATCTTCGCCGGCATCTCCTCGGGCGGCGCGCTCGCGGTGACGCTCAGAATCTGCCGCGAAGTCGAGAACGCCACCATCGTGTCCGTCGTCTGCGACCGCGGCGACCGCTACCTCTCCACGGGCGTGTTTCCAGACTGACACCGATCCTCGCATTCGACATCGAGACGGTGCCGGACATCGCCGGGCTGCGCCTGCTGCACGGCATCGACGCGCGCGCCAGCGACCGCGACGTGGCCGAATTCGCGTTCCGCGAGCGGCGCGCGAGGACGGGATCCGATTTCCTCCCCCTGCATCTGCACCGCGTGGTCGCGATTGCGTGCGCGCTCAGGGAGGGCGACTCGTTCCGCTGCTGGGCGCTCGGCGACGCGAACGAGGGCGAGGCGGAGCTGATCCGGCGCTTTTTCGACGGCATCGAGAAGTACACCCCGCAGCTCGTGTCGTGGAACGGCGGCGGCTTCGACCTGCCGGTGCTGCAGTACCGCGGCCTGGTGCACGGCGTCGCGGCTCCGCGCTACTGGGATCAGGGCGACGAGGACAAGGATTTCCGCTACAACAACTACATCGCGCGCTACCACACGCGGCACACCGACTTGATGGACGTGCTCTCGCTCTACCAGAACCGCGGCCAGGCCCCGCTCGACGAGATGGCGCGCCTGCTCGGCTTTCCCGGCAAGCTCGGCCTGGACGGCTCGAAAGTGTGGGATGCGTACCAAGCGGGTGAGATCGAGACCATCCGCAGCTACTGCGCCACCGACGCCGCGAACACCTACCTCGTGTTCCTGCGCTTCCAGCTGATCCGCGGCCTGTGCGACGAAAAACAATACCGGAGCGAGCTCCAGCTGGTGCGCGAGGCCCTCGCAAGATCGGGCGAAGAGCACTGGCGCGAGTTCCTCGGCCGCTGGCGCTCGAGCTGAAGGCCCGCGCCTTATGCCGATCGCGCGCATCGAATCCCTCGACCGGGAGGGACGGGGCGTCGCCCACGTGGAAGGAAAAACGGTCTTCGTCGACGGTGCCGTCACGGGCGAGGAAGTCGAGTACTCCGCCTACCGCAAGAAGCCCGCCTGGGAGGCCGCGCAAGTCCTGCGGATCGCGAAGAGCGCGGCGGGCAGGGTCGCTCCGCGCTGCTCGTTCTTCGGGACCTGCGGCGGCTGCTCGATGCAGCACGTCGAGGAGCGCACCCAGGTCGCGGCCAAGCAGCGCGTGCTCGAAGACGCGCTGTGGCACATCGGGCGGGTCCGCCCCGAGTCGATGCTGAGGCCGCTGCACGGGCTCTCCTGGGGATACCGCCACCGCGCCCGCATGTCGGCGCGCTGGGTCGAGAAGAAGGGTGGGTCGCTGGTGGGCTTTCGCGAGCGCAAGTCGAGCTACGTCACCGACATGACGAGCTGCGAGGTGCTGCCGCCGAAGGTATCGGGCCTCATCGGTCCCTTGCGCGCGCTCATCGACACGCTCGCTATGCGCGAGCGCATTCCCCAGATCGAGGTCGCGGTCGGGGACGAGCTGACGGTGCTGGTGCTGCGCGTGCTCGAGCCGGTCGGACCGAAGGACGACGAGCGCCTCAAGCGCTTCGCCGAGGACCACGGAGTGCAGCTGTGGCTGCAGCCGGCCGGGCCGGATTCCGCGGCGCCTTTCTGGCCGCTGGCGGCTCCCGAGCTGCACTACGCGCTGCCCCAATACGGCGTGCGCATCGCCTTCGGGCCGACCGACTTCACACAGGTCAACCACGCGGTCAACCGGCTGCTGGTGAGCCGGGCCTTGTCGCTTCTCGATCCCCGGCCCGGCGAGCGCATCGCCGATTTCTTCTGCGGGCTGGGCAACTTCACTCTGCCGATCGCAACGAGCGGCGCCGATGTGCTCGGCGTCGAGGGCAGCGCGGGCCTGCTCGCTCGGGCGCAGGCGAACGCCGACGCGAACGGTCTCGCCGAGCGCTGCCGGTTTGTGCTAGCGGATCTTTTCGACGCGCGAGCGTGCGCCGGACTGCCCGCGTGCGACAAGGCGGTGCTCGATCCGCCGCGGGAGGGCGCGGTCGAGCTGGTGAAGTCCTTCGCCGCGAAGCCGCCCTCGCGCATCGTCTACGTTTCCTGCGATCCCGCGACGCTGGCGCGCGATGCCGGCGTGCTGGTCCAGGTTCAGGGATACCGGCTCGCAGCCGCGGGCGTGGTCAACATGTTCCCCCACACCTCGCACGTCGAGTCCATGGCGCTCTTTGAACGATAAATGCGCGAGCGATAAAAAAGGGCGCCGAAGCGCCCTTTTTGTCCGAGTCGAAATCTAGTCCCGGTTGCCGCCGAAGATGCCGAGCAGCTGCAGCAGGCTCGAGAACAGGTTGTAGATGGCGACGTAGAGCGTCAGCGTCGCGGAAACGTAGTTGGTCTCGCCGCCCCGAACGATCGCGTTGACCTGCCACAGGATGGCCGCCGACGAGAACAGGATGAAACCTCCTAACACTGCCAGGATGAGAATCGGGCTGGCAAGAAACAGCGACGCGCCCATTCCCAAGAGGAGCACGATGACGCCCACGGCCAGGAAATTCCCGAGGAAGCTGAAGTCCCGCTTTGTCGACGACGCGATACCCGCGAGACCGAAGAAGACGGCCGCCGTCCCGCCCACGGCCATCATCACCAGCTGAACGCCGTTCTTGAACCCGAGGACGCTCTGAAACAGCGGTCCGAGCAGCAGCCCCATGAAGAGCGTAAAGCCGAACAGCAGGCCCACGCCGAGCGAGCTGTTGCGGTTGCGCTCGATCGCGTATATCCATCCGTAGAAGATCGCCAAGATGACCACGAACGACAGGACCCGGTTCGCTGCCAGGAAGCTCAGATCCAGATTCGTGCCGATCGCCGCGCCGATCGCGGTCGGGATGAGCGACAGAGCAAGAAGCAGGTACGTATTGCGCAGGACGCGGTTCTGACTTGCCGCGTAGTCCCGCGGCGGAACGGACGTCCCGGTTCGAATCGGTTGAAGTTCAGGTTGCATAGCTATTACCTCCGTGGAACGTTTGTGCATCTTGGACCCGGTCGGCCATGCCGGGTTTCATTCGCGGCCCAGTATAGCGACAGCGCGACCGGGGCGCCAACCACAAGCGGGAAAGTGGGGGCACGGGTGATACAATTCAAGCCCCGACAGAGACTTACAGCCGTTTCAGCGTCGCCGCCGAATCGGAGAGTTGGCAGAGCGGTTGATTGCACTGGTCTTGAAAACCAGCAAGCGCGCAAGCGCTTCGGGGGTTCGAATCCCTCACTCTCCGCCAGCTGCGGCGGACGTTGCCGAAAATCACGCAGGACGGGGCGCCTTGCTTGACTGCCCCGTCCAGCAACCGCAAGATCGACTCAGAATTCCTCTTCCGAGCTTGAAGCCATGACGAGCAGCGTCGCGCAGGCGCTTTCCCTCCTCGATGCCTGGACCGTGCATTCGGTCAAGGAGCAGCACGTGCCCAGCGCGGCGCTGACCGTCGTCTACGGCGGTCGTCCGGTCTGGACGAAGGCCTTCGGTTTCGCCGATCTGGGTGCGAAGACCGCGGCGACGCCGCAGACTCGCTACCGTATCGGCTCGATCACCAAGACTTTTACGGCTCTAGCGGTCCTGCAGCTGTGCGAGAGCGGGAAGCTCAGGCTGGACGATAGGGTTCGCGACCACGTAACGACGACCGCGATCCAAGCCCGCGACGCGGGCTTGCTCGACGTCACCATCCGTGAGCTGCTCACCCACAGCTCGGGCTTGCAGCGCGACCTGCCGGGCACTTTGTGGAGCCAGCCGAGGTTCCCGGAGCAGTTCCCCGATCAATTCAGCGCCACGTATCCGTCGGGCACCGAGTGGAAATATTCCAACGTCGGCTACGCGCTGCTCGGGGAAGTGATCGCGGCGGCGGGCGGCGAGCCGTGGGCGCGACACGTCGAGCAGCGCATCCTCGCTCCGCTCGCGATGGCGAGCAGCTCGGCGATGCCGGGTCGCGACCTGGCGGGGCTCGCCACGGGCTACTCGCGGCCGGCGCCCGGCGAGCCGCACCTGCCGACCCAGCACACCGACCACGGCGTGGTCAGCCCTGCGGCCAGCATGGTCTCGACGATCGAGGACATGGGCCGCTATCTCGCTTTTCACCTGGGAGGCGGAGACGGCTCGGTGCTCGGCGGGAAAAGCCTGCGCGAGATGCACCGGCCGCAGTGGCTTCTCGACGACTGGCAGACCGCCTGGGGACTGGGCGTGCGGGTGCGCCGCGCCGACGGAAGGGTGCGGGTCGGGCACCCGGGCTATACGCCCGGCTTCGCGGCGCTGCTGGAGTTCATCCCGGCGCTGAACCTAGGCGTAGCCGTGCTGACCAACGCGGACGACGGCAATCCAGCGGGCTATTGCGACTATGCGCTCCAGCTGCTCGCGCCCGTCGTCGCCAAGGAGACGGCGCACGCCGCGCCCGCGCTCGCGGAGGACGCCGAGCGCTATTGCGGCCTGTATCGCTCCGAGAACGGCAACATCACGATGTTCGTGGCCGTGCTCGACGGCCAGCTCACGCTCGTCGCGCCGAGCGCGCCGAACCCCTACGCGATGCGCACGGTGCTCGAGCCGACGCCCGAATCGCACACTTTCATCCTGCGCTCGAGCGGCGGGTTCGGGACGCTGCATTTCGGAGAGCGCCTCACATTCAGCACGGGCGCGGGCGGTGAGGTGACGGGCTACGACATCGGCGCGAGCGCGCGCTTCATACGGGAGCGCCGCGTGCAGCTTCAGGCGCTCTACATCGGCGTGGAGCGCCGCCGAGGGGCTCAAGTGCCGTACCTCGGCGTAGAGCGGCGCAAGGAGTCCCAGGGTTCCTACTCCGGAGTGGAGCGCAGGCGCGGCCAGAGGCATGCCGCCCGCTGACGCGAGCCGGAGCTTGAAAAAGAAAAAAACGGCGAACGCATGTTCGCCGCCTCGAAACCTCCCTCTAACTCCCCTCGGCGCAACTCGGGTTGCGTCTTTTCGACCAGCCCGCCGGCCCAGTGATGACTAGTCAGGCTAGTGTTTGGAGCCCCTGCGCTTGCTGCGTGCCGCTTTGCGCAAGCTCTGATAAAGATCCGGGTGGTGCAATTTCATGTGGTCGATGATCTCGAAGTCTTCTTTCTTGACCCGGGAGAGGTCGATGCGCTCGACGTGGACCAGGCGGAGCAGCTGACGCACCGGCTTCGGCATCGTCCGGCCGCTTTCGTAGCGCGAGCCGCCGCTTTGAGTTACTCCGATCATGGTCCAGAATTCCTCCTGGTTCATGCCGAGGCGCCTGCGGATCTCGCGCGGGTTGACGAGTTCGAGCAGCTTCATCTTGTGCTCCGGTACCACCCAAAATATTGGCGATGCCATGCCAACAGCATGGAGCATGCCAAGGAGGGGGCGGGGGAGGGTCCGGGAGGGGTATACCCTTACGTCCAGGGCGATTTTGCGATAATATTCAATGACTTTTTAGAATCCTGTCATGGCGCTGATCGTCCAAAAATTCGGCGGAACCTCGGTCGGAACGACCGAGCGGATCAAACACGTTGCGGCAAGAGTTGCCAAATTCCGCACAGGGGGCCACCGGCTCGTTGTCGTGGTTTCGGCAATCAGTGGTGAAACCAACAAGCTCATCGCCTTAGCGAAGGAGATCCAGGCCGAGCCCGATCCGCGCGAGCTCGACGTGGTGCTCGCGACCGGCGAGCAGGTCACGATCGGGCTGCTGTGCATGGCGCTGCTCGAGCTTGGCGTGAAGGCGCGCAGCTACACCGGCGGGCAGGTGAGCATCCTCACCGACAGCGCGCACACCAAGGCGCGCATCTTGAAGATCGACGAGGAGCGCATGCGCGCCGACCTCGATGCGGGAATCGTGGTGGTCGTCGCCGGTTTTCAGGGCGTCGACGCGCGGGGCAATCTCACCACGCTCGGCCGAGGAGGATCCGACACCACCGCGGTCGCGCTCGCCGCCGCGCTGAAGGCGGACGAGTGCCAGATCTACACCGACGTCGACGGGGTCTACACCACCGACCCGCGCATCGTGCCCGAAGCGCGGCGCCTCAAATCGGTGACCTTCGAGGAGATGCTCGAGATGGCGAGCCTCGGCTCGAAGGTGCTGCAGATCCGGTCGGTAGAATTCGCCGGCAAATACAAGGTGCCGCTTCGCGTGCTCTCCAGCTTCCAGGAGCAGGGCGAGGGCACGCTGATCACATTCGAGGACGACGCGAAGATGGAACAAGCCGTGATTTCAGGGATCGCATTCAACCGCGACGAGGCGAAGATCACCGTGATGGGCGTGCCCGACCGGCCCGGCATCGCTTACGCCATTCTCGGGCCGATCGGCGAGGCCAACATCGACGTCGACATGATCATCCAGAACGCGAGCGTCGACGGCATGACCGACTTCTCGTTCACCGTGCACCGCAACGAGTACCAGAAGGCGCTCGACGTGCTCAACAAGAAGGTGAGGGACCACATCAAGGCCGCCGACATCCGGGGCGATCCGAAGATATGCAAAGTCTCGATGGTGGGGGTGGGCATGCGCACCCACGCGGGAATCGCGAGCCAGATGTTCCGCACCCTCTCCGAGGAGGGCATCAACATCCAGATGATCTCGACCTCCGAGATCAAGATCTCGGTCGTGATCGACGAGAAATACATGGAGCTCGCCGTGCGGGCGCTGCACAAGGCGTTCGAGCTCGATCAGCCCGCCTGAGAAGGCTGCTAGAATCGCGTTTGCAGGAACCGGAGAGATGCCCGAGTGGCCGAAGGGGGCGCCCTGCTAAGGCGTTATACGGATTAACCCCGTATCGAGGGTTCGAATCCCTCTCTCTCCGCCAGTACCATACGCGTTCGAAAGCCTTCGAACGCATTCGAAGTACACGATCAACCACTTACGAAAACAGCTGCCGCGTTCGAAGTCCTTCAGCTACGCTTATAACTAGGCCACCGACTAGGCCAAAAGCCTTGGCGGAGCGAAAGGGATTCGAACTTATGGCACTGCATCGCCTCACCCAAACCGCAGTAGCGCGCCTGCTGCGCGACCACACGAAGGGCCGCCACGCCGACGGCGGAAACCTGTACCTGCGCGTGCGCGGTGCCACCGCCGCGCCATCGTGGGTATTCCTCTACCAGCCGCCAGGTATGCGCTCGCCGCGGGAAATGACGCTGGGTGATGCGCGCAGCATGTCCATTGCCCGCGCGCGCGAACTTGCCAGCAAGGCGCGCGATGAACGTGCAGCTGGCCATGACCCGCTGCGCTGGCGCGAGGCGAAGCGCGAAGCCGAGCAGGCGACGCGCGCCGCTGCCAAGCGCGAAGCGGAGCGCGAGCAGCACACCCTTGCGCGCGAGGGGCGAAGGCTCCAAGAACTGCTCGCGCCCACGTTCCGCAACCGCAAGCATGCGGCCCAGTGGATCAATTCGCTGGAACAACACGTACCGGCGCAAATCTGGGGCAAGCCCATTTCCGATGTGACGGCGGCGGAACTGCTGGAATTCCTGCAACCGCTCTACGTGACGCTGCCGGAAACGGCGCGCCGGGTGCGCATGCGGCTGGATAACATCTTTGATGACGCGATGATGCGCGGTGTTTGCGCCGCCAACCCGGCCGCAGCGATCAAAAAGACGCTCACCAAGTTCACCGTCAAGCGGAAGAAGGGGAGCTTCGCGGCGTTGCCATGGGCGAAGCTGCCGCCGCTTGCCAAGCGGCTTGGCGCGATGCCGGGCACCGCAGCGCGGGCGCTTGAATTCGCCATCCTCACGGCCGCGCGCACCGGTGAAGTGCTCGGCATGAAGTGGCAGGAAGTGGACATGCGCGAGAGCATCTGGACAGTGCCCGGTGAGCGCATGAAAGGCGGCGAGCCGCACGTGGTCTATCTGTCCGCGCGCGCCGTGGCGATTCTCGAAAGCGCGCAAGGTTTGGATGAAAGCTACGTGTTCCCGAGTGCGGCACATGCGGATCAGCCGCTTTCCAACATGGCAATGCTCATGGTGCTGCGCCGCCTTGCAACCGCCGATGAAACCACCGTGCATGGACTGTGCCGGGTAACTTTCTCGACATGGGCAAACGAACGCGGCAGCTATCGGCCGGACGTAATCGAAGCGTGCCTTGCGCACAAGGAGCGCGATTTGGTGCGCGCTGCCTACAACCGCGCGGCATTTGCAGATGAACGCAAGCAGCTGCTCATTGATTGGGCAGCATTCGTGGGTGGCAACATGCAGGCGAGCGTTTCGAGCTTGAAGGACGCGCGCGCAGCACGCGCTTAGCGCAAGCGGCGCTGGTTGGCACGTTGGTGGCACGTTGGTGGCGCGTATTCGGCTCTCAAACGGTCATCACACGCGCAGCTATTGACAGCTTTCCCCTCGCTTTGATATTCCTTCGGTGCGGTTACACCGCACTTGAGGAAACACGATGTCCGATATTTCCCGCACCGAACTTCTTGAACACGTTTGTCTGAGCGCGCCGCAGCTGCGCCGCTTGCTCGGCGCGAAGAGCAGTGGCGAGATGCTTTCCGAACACGGGTTGCAGGCGCTGGTGCGCGAAGGCGTCATACCGCGGCCGTTCATGCTCGGGAAATTCCGCCGCTGGCGTTGGGGCGCGGTAAAAGCCGCGCTTGCGAAGCTCGAAAGCAAAGCAGAGGCGTGAGTCTGGCTGCGAGCGCTGGCAGTGGAAATCAAGTCGAAGGGCGGGAGCGACTATCCCCGCTTTGATTGGGAGCGCGCGCTCCGCCGAACCGAGCTGCCCAAAATGCCGACGACGCGCAACGTGCTGTACGCGCTCGCCACGTTTTTCTCACAGGATGGCGTCGCCAGGGTGAGTGTCGCGACGCTCGCGCTGGCGTCCGGCCTCTGTCCCCGAGCGGTGAAAAAACATCTGCGCGACGCGGCGAAGTATGGCTGGGTTCATGTCCAAAGAGGCGCTGGCGTCGCCCCCAACACGTACCGTCTGAATATCCCGCCAAGCGTTGCCCATGGTGCAACAGGTGCACCAGTGCACGAGGTGCATGATGCACGCGGTTCCTCTAGTGGTGCACGCGGCGCACTGGATGATGCACGTGGTACACCGCTAGAGGTGCACCCCGTGCACCCGAACAATACCAATACCATTCACTCACCTCAAAGGGATAAGTCAAGCGAGGGCGACATACACGACGCTGTGGGACAAATGAAAACCGAGACAGGCCACGGCCTGAGCACGTGGGAACGGCGCAGCCTCATGAAGCTGGAAAGACAACAGGAAAGGCGGATACGCGATGAGGCGAGTGCAACCGAGGGGCGTGCGCTGGCAGAGCAGTGGGCCAAAGAGCTGCATATAGAAAGGCAACCGGACGAGAGCGACGGCGAATTCGCGTATAGGGTGCTACAGGTGAAGCAGAAAACGCGGTGATGCGTAACTCCGAGGAAAGCCGCCAACATCGCGCCACGATGGCCGCCACGCCACGAACGCCAAGGCCAGATAGATGTGCGGGGGGGGAGAGCGAAATCTTTTTCGCGCGCTTCGCAGCCGTCGCCGGAGTCGCGTTTCATCGCATCCAGAGAAGTGATCTACCGGGGCAGGAGTTGCACTAGTGCACTAGCAGCACCACAGGCGTAACCGGATGAGAACCCATGGACAATTCACCCCTACCCCCCATCGAACTGTCGCCCACCGCGCGCGCGTTCAGCCTGATATGCGCGCACGCGCCGAGTGAGCCGGAAGCGTTCTGGAAATTCGCCGCCCATGCAGTGGCGAAATATGCGCCACCCGACGGCAGCACCCGGCGCCCCTACATCGCCGACATGAGCGTTGCCCTACACGCGGCGTTTGCTTCCAAGTGCAACCTGCCGGATGACGCTGGGGTGTACTCCCGGATTCGTGATTTGCTTTTCATCGTGGAAGGGATTATGCAGCTGCGCGGGCGTGAAGGCTGAAACGCGCAGCGTTGACAATGCGCCGCCTTCGGGCGCACGATTTCCATTAGCTCCGGCCCCATCCCAACAAGTCAACGGATGCCGCCGGACATTTGGCCGCCATCGTGCCCGGTGGTTTGCCGCGTGTTCTTGGCTTGCACGTGCAGGCCCGACGCGCACCAGGTTGCGTGCCCGCAACCGCCCCCCTTCAACATGCTCGCCTCAGCAGGCGTGCGTTCGCGCGACCACTCCGCGGACCGGCCCCTGCTGGGCGAGCCTTGAACACGAAAGGCTTGGCCATGAATACCCCAGGCACCTTTAGCCGGGATAGCTTCGCGCTCATTCCCTCGCTGAATTCCCCGCAAAACGACGAAGCGCGCCGCGCCGCGCTGCTGAACAGACTTGAAGGCATCATTTCATCCGCTGAGCGCGAGCGGCGCGACTTCACCCCCGAAGAGGACAAAGAGCGCCAGGCATTGACGCGCGACATCAGGCGGATTGATGTAATGCTCGATGTGAAGGCGGGCTTGCTCGATCTGGACGGAATTCAAACCGATAACCCGCACGGAAGCGCGATCTACAGCGCGTTCGATACCACCGGCCGCGCAGGTGGCGGGCGCGGCCGGGGGCGCTTGGCGCCGGGCGTGCCCTTCGCGCGCTACGTCGGCGCCATCGCGCTATCCCGCGGCAACATTACGGCCGCGGCCGAGTTTGCGCAGCGCTGGACCGATAGCCCGGAAGTGCCGCGCGTGCTGCGCGCCGCGGTGTCCGCAGGCACGACGACTGACCAAGCGTGGGCCGGTTCGCTGGTGGCGTACCGCCAAATGGCCGACGAATTCATTGAACTGCTGGTACCGCAAACCATCATCGGGCAGATGCCGCTTCGCAGCGTACCGTTTAACACGCGCATTCCGCGCGCGCTGTCCGGCGCCACTGCGGGATGGGTGGGAGAGCGAAACCCGAAGCCGGTTAGCAAGGCGGCACTGGACGCCATCACCATTCCGTACAACAAGCTGGCCGTCATCAGCGTGCTGACCGAAGAACTGGTGCGCTTCAGCAACCCGAACGCCGAACTGCTGGTGCGTGACCTGCTGATTCAAGCGATCAGCGACGCGATGAACGCCAGCTTTATTGACGCGCTTCCGGCCACCGCGAACGTGCGGCCTGCGGGCATCGTCAACGGCGTGGTTGTGGGCGGGCCGGTTGCGATGACCGCGGCGGCCATCCGCGACGAAGCCGTGGTGATGATTGGCGCGGCGATTGCCGGAAACTTCCCGGTGAACCGCTTGCGCTGGATTCTCAGCCCACAGCTGGTGCTCAAGCTTGGCGCTATGCGCACGGTGAACGGCGCAGCTGAGTTTGACGGCTTGCCGGGCAGCTTCATGGGCGTGCCGGTGGTCCAGTCCACGACCGTTCCCTATGGTGCGACCACCAACATGATTTTGGCTGACGCCGGTTCCATCCTGCTGGCCGACGATGGCCAAGTGACGGTGGACGTAAGCCGCGAAGCCGCGGTGGAAATGTCCGACACGCCGACCGGCGCGGGCGCGCTGGTGTCCCTGTGGCAAACCAACAGCGTGGGCATCCTGTGCGAGCGCTACATCACTTGGCAGGTTGCGCGCGCTGGCGCCGTGCAAGTAAGCGCGGTGACCGTCGCCTGAACCTGGCGGTGGCGGCAGGCCGTCGTGGCCGACGGTTCGCGTCATTGCGGGAAATGGTTGAACGAAAGCGAAGTAAAGCGCTGGGAGGACACCCCAGCGTTGGCAGCACCCGCCCGGCTCCCGCCTTCGCCCTTTCCGGTGGGTGGCCGGGCGGCCTATTTTGGTGACCTTAGACTTCGCGTACCCAACGTGGATGGGAGTGCATTAATCCCCACTTTCGTGTCAGGTAAATGCTCATTGCATCTACCTGCTAGTATGCTTACTCTATTGGCACTTTTGCTGGTTTTGTGCGTCCAATCGAATTGCGGTCGTTGCTAGTTTGAGCAGCGGCTTAATGAAAAAAACGGCCTTCCTCGTTCGTCCTTGATGAAGCACATGTAAAAGTGTGCACGAGTGAGGAAGGCCAACTTCTTCCAGAATGTCCAAGCGCTTCGCAATTCTCCTTGACGGTGGATTCGTAACGAAAGTTCTGCAGTTCCGCAACAAGTCATTTCCCACCTCTGTTGAAGTTGAAGCAGAGTGCCAAAGGGTGATCGCATCACCCCATTTGGTCGGTTACGACTTGCTGCGGATATATTTCTACGATGCCCCACCGGCTACTGGCATCATTAAAAATCCAATCGATGGGTCTCTCCTTGACCTGGCGAAGACCAAGGTTTTTACCAGTCATGAAAGTCTCTTAGACAAGCTTGAACTAAGTCCCAATTTTGCTGTGCGTCGGGGCGAGGTCTTGAGTCGAGGTTGGAAGCTAGGCAAGGCCGCAATGTCCCAACTTGCGAAAGCACCGCGCCAAGTGGTTCCGCGTGATTTCGTCCCCAACATCGAGCAAAAGGGCGTGGACTTACGCATCGGTCTCGACATAGCACGACTGGCCTTACGTGATATGGTTTCCGTAATCGTCATCATGTCTGGCGATAGCGACTTAGTCCCGGCCTTCAAGTTTGCCCGTCGAGAGGGAGTCAGAATCTACGTCGATCATTTAGGGTCGCCGGTTCGGCGGGATTTGAAGGCACACGCTGACATCGTGTTGTAGGTTGCCTAAAGCTGGGTATGCAAAGTCCAATATCACCCTAAGTTTTGCAAGGATTGCGGGCCGGTGTGTACACACCGGCCGGTGCGTGGCGTAGTCAACCCAGCTACAAACACTGGTCTGCTGTAACCTATTGCTATGGGTCCCAAGCTCCAAGAAGTTTTCGGCGTCAGTGCCGCTCCGGTGCTGTCCTACGTGACTAGGCCGGACGTTGATGGCAAGTTTCAAGAAGCGCTCGGCTCTGACAAGCAAGTGGTGGTGTACGGAGCTTCCAAGCAAGGGAAAACATCGCTCGTATCAAAGTACCTGCCCTTCGAAAAGAACATCGTGGTCCGCATGACTCCGGCGATGACGACTCAGGACATCTACCACGCGGTGCTGCGCGAGCTTGGCATCAAGGTGAAGGTGGCAGGCAAGTCGGCGCAGGAGCGGGAGATGTCCACTGAAGCCGGGATTAAGTTCACCGCAATGATTCCGCTCTTCGGCAAAGGAAGCACCCAAGCTAAGGGCAGTCTCGCTGCAACACGGACGGAAGAAGAACAGTACGAGGAAGTGCCATTCAATCTCGGGCTGGCGCAGGATGTTTCGGAACTAATAAAGCGCACAGGTACTGGCAAGTTCATCATCTTGGAAAACTTCCACTACCTTGATGAGGACCGGCAAAAGCAATTCGCGTTCGACTTGCGGACCTTTCAGGAAGTCGGAGTCCGCTTCGTCATCCTTGGCGTTTGGAGAGAAAAGAACAGGCTTGCGCAGTACGTCGGCGATCTCTTAGACCGCACGGTGGAAGTCCCGGTGGAGCCGTGGGAAGAAAACGATTTTCGGCGTGTGGCCGAGACTGGTGCGGAAAAGCTCAACATCGGATTTTCGCCTATCGTTGTGGACAACTGCGTCCAAGGTTCTTTCAGCAGCGTGGGTGTGTTCCAGGAGCTTCTAAAGGAAGTTTGCCGCCTTGCTGGCGTCACCGAGCATCGCCAGATGAAGGAAACCATCAATGATGGCGACCTTGTGAAGAAGGCCACGGCAACGAAGGGTGAAGAGTATGGCTCGCGTCACCAGCGAGCGCTGGAGTCTATAGCGGCTGGCTACAGCGGCGCCGGACATACTGAGCGCGAAGGCAACGTGCCGCTGTTTCTGCCTTACTACCTAGTAAAGACGATCCTAGAGGCGGGGTATCCGGGTATCGCCAACGGGATGCCGCGTAACGTCATCCAAGACGCCATCAAGCGCATGCACCATCGTGGGGAGGATGTTCGCCCCTCGGACATGAGCAACTTGCTGTACAACTTGGCCAAGCTGCAGGCAGCCAAGAGCATCTCGCCGCCTATCATTGATTTCGACCGCAACACGAAGCGGCTGCAGGTAGTCGATTCGACGTTCTATTTCTTCCTGAAGTTTGCAAACCTGAAAGAAATAGAATCGGAACTGCCGAATCCTCTTGAAGGCGCAGAAACCGTGCGTCACGCGCAAGTCATGGCTCAGTTCGACGCAATCGAGCCTGAGGACAAAGCTCAGTTCGACGCAATCGGGCCTGAGGACAATCGGAAGTAGGCGCGGGGAAGAAAACTAGGCCCATGGCTAGGCCGGAATGGGGAACTGCCCCGGAACCCGCGTAAACGCTGGGGGTTGCATCCCTCTCTCTCCGCCAACCTTGACGAGACCCTACCTTCCGCAGCTCGACGGCCTGCGCGGTATCGCCATTTTCGGCGTGCTGGTATTCCACTTCAATTCGTCGGAGGTCGGCTGGGCAGGTCTCGGCTTCCAGGTCGGTTTCTTCGAGCTGGGATGGACGGGAGTGACCCTGTTTTTCGTTCTGTCGGGGTACCTCATAACGCAGATCCTGCTCGCAACCAGAGACGAGCCGCATTACTTCCGCAATTTCTACACGCGCCGGGCGCTGCGCATTTTCCCCGCGTACTACCTGATGCTCATCCTCGCCTATCGGGCGGGCAAAGATCTCTCCCTCATGGATCCTCAGTCAGGCCCGAGCGAATGGCCGTTCTACGCTTTCTACCTTTCCAACTACTGGCTCGGCGCGAACGCCTTCCGCACGCCGATGTCCCCGCTGCTGGGGCTCAGCTGGACGCTGTCGGTGGAGGAGCAGTTCTACTTGCTTTGGCCCTTCGTCGTGCGCGCGCTGAGCGCGCGCGCGCTGGCTGGCTTGTGTGCAGCGCTCGTGATTGCAAGTCCGCTGCTGCGCTGGGGCATGCTGTATGCGAGCGACAACCCCTTGCTGACCCACGTCTCGCTCAGCTCGAATTTCGATGGCCTCGCCCTCGGTGGCCTGATCGCGGTGCTGCGGCAAGATTCGGGCCTCATGCGCTGGACTGCTCCGCGAATCGGGCTCGCGCTGGCCGGCGTTTCCGGACTCGCGCTTGCCGCGCTTTTCCATGCGCATGGCTTTCACTACTTTTCGGATTCCCGAGTCTGGATGTCGGCGACGGTGAACACGCTGTTTTTCCCCGCGCTCGTTGCGATATTCTTCTCGGGAATCCTCATGCTGGCCCTGGTCTCCGAGTCCCGGTTCGCAAGACTGCTCAGCTTCCGGCCGCTGGTAGCGCTCGGTCGCATAAGCTACGGCGTGTACCTGTATCACGTGCTCGTGAGCTTCGTGCTGACCCGGGCGTTCTGGATCGACGTCTTCCTGCCGATTCCGGGCAACGAACCTCATCCGGCCGTCGTCCCGCTGTTGTATTTCGCCCGGTTCGCCGTGACGATCCTGATCGCCGCCATTTCCTTCCGCTACCTGGAAATGCCGCTCCTCAAGCTCAAGGCGCGCTTCGCCTAAAGGGGGGAGCAATACAGGGTTGTACTTCGGCTTCGAAACCCCATTTGGTGGAGGTCAAGTCAGAAGGAAGCGCCTCCCGTCACGAATGGTATCGAGGAGTTTCGCATGACATATCGCGATCCGCGGCAATGGATGTGGGCTGAGGCACTGGAGCTGCTCAGGGGGGCGGAGCAGCTCCAGCGCCGGTTTTTCCAGCTCGGCGCGACCGAGGCGCCCGCCTGGGAGCCGCCGGTCGATCTCTACGAGACGAGCGAAGGGCTCACGCTCTCCGTCGCGCTCCCCGGAGTCGCGGAGGCCGATCTCGAGATTTCCCTAGAATCGGGAACCGTGGTCGTTCGCGGCGAGCGCGCGTTTCCCGTGGAGCACGAGCGCGCCCTTATCTACCGGCTGGAGATCCCCTACGGCCGCTTCGAGCGCCGCATCGAGCTTCCCGCCGGTCAGTACCGGCTCGTCGACCGGCGGCTCGCGGACGGCTGCCTGACCATCGAATTGAAAAGGCTGGGGTAGGCGACATGAATCTGGAACTCGACGGCAGGGACCGGAATCCGTCCGGCGAAAAGGCGGGCGCCGCGGCACCCCGGTCGGCAGCCGACGGGATGGTCGCGCTCCCGGAGGACGCGCTCATCATTCTGCCCGTGCGCGGGATGGTGCTCTTCCCCGGCATGATCATGCCCATCGCGCTCGGCCGCGAAGCCTCGATCGCCGCCGCTCAGGCAGCCGCGAAGGCGAAGCGGCCCGTCGGCGTCCTCCTGCAGCGGAACCCGGAGACCGAGAAGCCCGGGCCGGCCGAGCTTTCGCTCGTCGGCACGGTCGCCGGCATCGTGCGCTACGTCACCACGCCCGACGGAACGCATCACGTCATCTGCCAGGGGCAGCAACGCTTCCGCGTGGTCGAATATCTCCAGGGCTACCCGTTCCTGGCGGCGCGTGTCGGGCGCATCGAAGAGCCCGAGGCCGCCGGCAACGAGATCGAGGCGCGATTCGTGCAGCTGAAGGAGCGCGCGCTCCAGGTCCTCGAGCTCCTACCGCAGGCGCCGCCTGAGCTGGTCGCCGGCATCCAGGGCATGTCCTCGCCCGGGGCCCTCGCCGACCTCGTCGCAGGCGTAATGGACATCGAGGTCGCGGAGAAGCAGGCGCTGCTCGAGACGGTGGACCTGCAAAGGCGCCTCGACGGCGTGCTCGAGCTGCTCGCGCACCGGCTGCAGGTGCTCAAGCTCTCGCGCGAGATCGACGAGCGCACCAAGACGAGCCTGGACGAGACCCAGCGCAAATACCTCCTGCGCGAGCAGATGAAATCGATCCAGAAGGAGCTGGGCGAAGGCGACGAAGGCCACGCCGCCGAGATCGAGGAGCTCAAGAAAGCGATCGCCGAAGCCGGCATGCCGGAGGAGGTCGAGAAGCAGGCGACGAAGGAAGTGAAGCGCCTGGAGCGCATGTCGGACGCCTCGGGCGAGCACTCGATGGTGCGCACCTATCTCGACTGGCTGATCGAGTTGCCGTGGAAAAGCCCAAAGCCCGACGCCATCGACATGGCGGAGGCGCGGCGCATCCTCGACGCGGACCATTTCGGCCTCGAGCAAGTGAAGAAGCGCATCCTCGAATACCTCGCGGTGCGCAAGCTCAACCCCGAAGGCAACGCGCCGATCCTGTGCTTCGTGGGCCCGCCCGGCGTCGGCAAGACCTCGCTCGGCCAGAGCGTCGCCAAGGCGCTAGCGCGCAAGTTCGTGCGGGTGTCGCTGGGGGGCGTCCACGACGAGGCCGAGATACGCGGGCACCGGCGCACCTACATCGGCGCGCTGCCCGGGAACATCGTCCAGGCGCTCAAGAAAGCCGGAACCCGCGGCTGCGTGATGATGCTCGACGAGATCGACAAGCTCGGCGCGGGCTTCCACGGGGACCCGTCCTCGGCGCTGCTCGAGGTGCTCGACCCGGCGCAGAACAACACGTTCCGCGACAACTACCTCGCGGTGCCGTACGACCTTTCGCGCGTGCTGTTCATCACCACGGCGAACGTGCTCGACACCATCCCCGGGCCTCTGCGCGACCGCATGGAGATCATCCAGCTCCCCGGCTACACGCAGGAGGAAAAGCGCGAGATCGCGCGCCGATACCTACTCGCCCGCCAGCTCAAGGAAAACGGCCTCAAGCCCGGGCAGCTCGAGATCACCGACGCGGCGCTGACCGCGATCATCCGCGACTACACGCGCGAGGCGGGCGTGCGCTCGCTCGAGCGCCAGATCGGCGCGGTCTGCCGGCGCGCCGCGGTGCGGATCGCCGAGGGCGCGGCCCAGAAAGTGACGATCGACGACAAGGACCTCGCGGAGATTCTCGGACCGACGAAATTCGAGAACGAGGTGGCGCTGCGCACGGCCATGCCGGGCGTCGCCACGGGGCTCGCGTGGACGCCGGTCGGCGGGGACATGCTCTTCATCGAGGCGAGCCGGACGCCCGGGGGAGGAAAACTCATTCTCACGGGGCAGCTGGGCGATGTGATGAAGGAATCCGCGCAGGCGGCGCTGACGCTCGTGAAATCGCGCGCCGCGTCGCTCGGAATCGACGCGGCGGCGTTCGAGAAGACCGACGTGCACGTCCACGTGCCCGCGGGCGCGATCCCGAAGGACGGCCCGAGCGCGGGGGTTGCGATGTTCACGGCGCTCGCCTCGCTCTTCACGGATCGCGCCGTGCGCGCCGACACGGCGATGACCGGGGAGATCAGCCTGCGGGGCCTGGTGCTCCCTGTCGGCGGCATCAAGGAGAAGGTGCTCGCCGCGATGCGCGCCGGGATCCGCCGCGTGATGCTGCCCGCGCGCAACCGCAAGGACCTCGAGGAAGTCCCGGCCGAGGCGAAGGAAAAAATCGAGTTCGTGTTCCTTCAGGACGTGGACGAGGCGGTGCGCGCCGCGATCGGGCCGCGCGCGGCCTAGAAGCCGGTCAGCGCGCGAACGCCGGGCTGTAAGCCCAGCCCAGTTGAAAGCCGATGTCGGGCGTGTTGTTGAAGTTCGCGATGTTCTCCGTGAACCCGAACGTCAGCAGCGACGCGCCGATGCGATGGCGCACTCCCAGCGACACCTGGTACTTGGGTCTCAGCAAGTCGTCGAGGTCGGTGTCCTTGTGGCTGAATACGCTGGGGCTCGCGTAAAACTGGGCGTTCAGGTTGGTCCGCTCGGTCCACGTATACTCGTAACCCAGGATCGCGGTGGGGACGACCTTCGTGCCGGCGGTCGGCACGACGTCGCTGACCTTGGCATAGACGGCGGCCAGGCTCGCGTACGCCGCGTGGCGCTCCATGAAGCCTTGCAGCGTGACCTGCGTGCCGACGTCCCAATGTCCGGTCGAAAGAAACGGCCGCACACCGCCGACCGGGACCTTGACCGCCCCTTCGACCACGAGATTCCACGTCGTGGGATCTCGAGCGAAGCGGTAACGCAGGCCGACCACCGGATCGAGCACGCCGCTGTCCGGAATATCGGGCTGAGTAACCTGGGTGCTTTTCAAGTTGAAGATGATGTTGGTGTCGTTGCGTTCGACCGCCCGCCGGCCGGACGAGGGGATGCCGAAGGCCTTGTGGAACGCCTCGATCCCGCCGTCGAGGAAGCCGCCCGTGTAATCCACGGCCCTGACCGACGCGTAGGTCTCCCAGCGGTCGGCGAAGCTGTAGTGGTAGGTGACGTCGAGCAGCCCGAGCTCGAGATCGACCAGGTACGATTCACCGGGCAAGGCGCGGATCGCCTGGATCTCGGCCGGCCCGATTTTCCGTCGCCCGTTCAGCGATTCCAGGTAGTCCTTGACGTTGTCGCTCATCGCCCAGGTGTTCTGGTAGTCGAGCTCGACCTCCACCCCCCAGGTGCCCGCTGGAGCCGACACCGCGTGCGCCGGGCGCATGTCCAGGCGCAGAAACCCGAACGGCGTGAGATCGCGGGCGCGCAGCAGACCGTAGTGAGCGTAAGGGCCCGGCTTAGTTTCGCTTTCGGCGGGCGCTGAGGATTGCGCCCACGCGCCGGCAGCGAACAGGGCGGCAAGAAGCCCGAATGAGGCACGCATTCGTCGCGCGCTCGCGCTGATTTCTTGAAACTGTTCCCGAGGAGATACTCGGGCCGTAGCGTAGCATTCTCTGCGAAATTTCAGGCGACCGTTATTGAAAGGTTTTTACGGTTATCTTGAGCTGGAAAAACCACAGCGGCACGGCCTTGGGCTCCACCTTGGGGACGTACACCATGTTCAGCGAGACGCGTTCGGTTCCCACCGAAAGCACCGGCAGCACACCGGGAAAGGGCCGATCGTGCTTGAAATCCTTGCGCGTCATGAGGAACCCGATGGCGCCCAAATCCGCATGCATCCCGCCAAACTGAAAGCGCCGCAGCGCGCCCCCGCCCGCGTAGTAGGAAGCATTGCTGTTCGAATCGAGGAACCCGGATGCCGTAGCGAAGGGAATCCACTTCGAATCCTTGAGATCCCAGTCGTACTGAAGCCCTAGGCCCCAGTTTCTTTCGTTCAGGTGCTTGCCGGGAGGCGTATTGATGTGAATCGCCTTGCCGTTGACCAGCAGGCTCATCTCATCCGCGGCGGCCGGGCCGGCCGTCAGGCCCGTCAAGAGTGTCAGGAAAACGAGCAGAAAACGCCCGGTGACATCGACCCGCCTGTTGCCGTGTTCCATCGGCCTGTCCCCCGAAATGCATCAGCGCCAGGACCGACCTCGGGGGATACACCGGACAGCGATGGATTGATTTCCGGCAGGCATCGAGCAATCCCCGCCGACTTCCACGGCTTGTCGTTCGTTCCGGCAATCCCGCTGTCATGGGGCTTCTCGCCCTGTAGACCGGTGACTTTGCGCCCCCGGCCTTTCGACCGGGTTTACCTTTATCTGAACTTGCGACCCGTGACAGAATGGATCCCTGTCACGCGCCAGAGAACACGCAATTACCGTACCAGTTTCGGGGCAGGGGAGAAAAAAAGACACCGGCGGCGCTTGCTATAATTGCCGCCTCACTTCGCGCCCGTAGCTCAGTTGGATAGAGTACCTGGCTACGAACCAGGGGGTCGTGGGTTCAAATCCTGCCGGGCGCGCCACTTTCTGCGGGCCTCCGCCTATCGCGGAGGCTTTTACGAGAAGCAGCTATCCAGTCGCGACATGATGTCCGACCCGAAAAAACCCCACAGCCTCGCCGACCATGTCCACGGCCGGGACCACGACCACGTCCACGACGGAGACGAGGACTCCGATCACGACCACGATCATTTTTCCGAGGAGGACGGGAGGCTCGAAGACAACGCCTTGTGGATCCAGGACCACGTCTCGTTGCGGAGCGTCGGCATCGACATCGGGTCGTCGGGAACTCAGGTCATCTTTTCGAGGATCAACCTGCGGCGAATGGGCGAAGAGCTCTCGAGCCGCTACTTCGTCGTCTCGCGCGAGACGCTGTTCCAGTCGCCGGTGTCCCTCACACCGTACCGGAGCGAGGAGCTCATCGACGACGCGGAGCTCGGCGCCATCATAGACAAGGCGTTCGCCGACGCGGGCCTGCACCCGGACGATATCGACACGGGGGTGGTGATCCTCACCGGCGAGGCTCTCCGGCGCGAGAACGCCGAGGCCATCGCCGGCCTTCTCGCCGAGCAGCGCGGCGAGTTCGTGTGCGCCAGCGCGGGGCACCACATGGAATCCATGCTCGCCGCTTTCGGCTCGGGCGCTGCCCGGGTCTCCCACGACTCCGCGAAGCGCATCCTCAACGTCGACATCGGCGGTGGCACGACCAAGCTCGCCCTGGTCGAGCGGGGCAACGTGATGGCCACCGCCGCGCTGCACGTCGGCGGGCGCTTGATGGTCGTCGATGAAGCGAAGCGCATCGTCCGCCTCGACCCGGCCGGGAAGCGCCTCGCCGCAATGGCGGGCTTCCGCTGGAGCCGCGGGGATGTCGTCGACTCAGCGGCCATGGAGCGTGTCGCCGAGCGGATGGCCGACGCCATCCTCGCCTCGGTATCGGCGCGCCCGATGCCCGAAGAGGTCCGCGGTCTTTTTCTCACCGAGCTGCTCCCCGGCGTGGACGGCGTCGACGGCGTCATGTTCTCGGGAGGAGTCGCGGAGTACGTCTATCAACGTGAGACTCGGGATTTCGGGGATCTGGGCCGGATGCTCGGGCTCGCTTTGCGAAAGAAGCTGGACGCGGGCGCCTTGCCCTGGCCGCTGCTGCCCCCGGGCGAGTGCATTCGCGCCACGGCGCTGGGAGCCTCCGAGTACAGCGTCCAGCTCAGCGGAAACACCATCTACATATCCAATCCGGGAACGCTGTTGCCGAGGCGAAACCTGCAGGTGCTCCAGCCCGTTTACGCGTGCCGGGAGCGCATCGATCCGGAAGCGCTCGCGCACGCGATACGCGAGCACTTCAAGGCGTTCGATCTCACCGAGGGCGAGCGCGAGGCCGCGCTCGCGCTGCGCTGGGAGGGGACGCCCTCGTACGAGCGCATCGCGGCGTTCGCGCGCGGCATCCGGCGCGGATTGGAGAACACCATCGCAAGGCGCATGCCCGTGTACATCATGGTCGACGGCGACATCGCGCAGACCCTGGGCGCCATCCTCCGCGACGAAATGGGCGTCGAGAGCGACCTGCTCGTCATCGACGGCGTCATCCTCCGGGATTTCGACTACATCGACCTGGGGCGGATCCGCATGCCTTCGCTGACCGTGCCGGTCACGGTGAAGTCGCTGGTGTTCAGCGAGGATCCGCGCGCTCCCCGAGGCGCGCGCCGGCGGGCCGAGCCGCGGTCCGCCCAGCGGAACGCGAAGGGCGCCCCGAGCCAAGGCGTATAATCTTCCGGTCCAGCGGAGAGTCGGATGGGCGTCGAGTCTCACTATCACAGCAAGAAGGACCGGATTTTCGTACGGGCCATCGCCGGCCAGTACAACCTCAAGGACGAGCTCAAGCGCTTGCGCGCGGTGCCGCGCGTGCGCAAGGCCAAGGACCTCAAGTTCGTCGACGGGCCGCAGACCTTCAGCCGGCATTACGTCGAGCCCAAGGACGGCATCACGCAGACCCTGCACATCCACCTGGAAGAATGGGCTCCCGGAGCGAGGTCGCAGAAGCACGGCCACGTCAACGAGGCCGCGTTCTACATCCTCGACGGCAAGGGCTACGAAGTCCACGACGGTATCCGCTACGACTGGCAGGCCGGCGACATCGCCGTCGTGCATCACAACTGCGTGCACCAGCACTTCAACGCCGATCCCGTGAAGCCGGCGCGCGCGCTGGTGCTCAAGTCGAAGCCGATGTTCCTCTTCCTCAACATGCTGTTCCAGAAGACGGTCGAGCCGCGGCCGAGCGAGCCCGCGCCCGGAGCCGAGAACTTCCGCGTGCGCGAAGACGAAGACGACTACAACCATTCCGAGTGAGCCGGACAAGGAGACGCCATGGCCTGGGGTGAATCGAAGACGTGGAAGCGCGGGGTCGCCAACCAGAAGCTGTACCAGGGGCTGCTGGAGAACGCGATCGAGGCGCCGGCGCGGAACGCCAAGCGCAGGAAGATCCTGCACCCGGAGGACATGCCCTGGGAGATGTCGCGCCAGGGGTTGTTGAAGCACCTGCTGAACGAGCAGATGAACACGCGCATGGAGACGGTGGACGCGTACATGCAGATCATTCCGCCGGGGAGCCGCTCGGGCAAGCACCGGCACCTGGCCGAGGAGTGCTTGTACGTGCTGGAGGGGCGCGGCTACGACCTGCACCAGGACTGCGACGTTGAGATCACCGACACCTACCACTGGAAGCCTCAAAGCGACGTGAAGCGCTGGGAGTGGGAGGCCGGGGACGTGATCTACATACCGCCGAACGTGATCCACCAGCACTTCAACTCGAGCCGCGACAAGCCCGTGCGGCTGATCTCGGCGATCAACCGGATCTACAAGCACGCCGGGCTGAACGACCTGGAGCAGCTCGAGGACGCGCCCGAGTACGACGCCAAGGTGACGCTCACCGCCGAGCTGATCGAGCGCTACCTCAAGGCCAGGGTCGGGGAGCCCGCGTAAGCGCATGGCCCGAGATGCCGTAGTCTCGGAAGAATTCGCGAAGAAGTTCGCTACCGAGAAGGAAACTCCGTACACCCGCTGGGTGCGAAGCGAGGGCCTGGACATTCTCGCCGCGCACTATGTGCCGAACCTGCACACGGTCGAGCTGAAGCCCTGGGCGCGGCGCGGGGGTTCGGGCGTGTACCTGAACCACGACGCATCGCGAGCCTCGAACGACTGCTACGTCTGCGAGATCCCGCCCGGCGGGAAGCTCGCGCCGCATCGGCAGCTTTTCGAGGAGATGATCTACGTGCTCGCGGGGCGCGGCTCGACCACGGTGTGGAACGACGCCGGTAAGCGCATCACCTTCGAATGGAAAGCCGGTTCGCTGTTCGCGATCCCGCTCAACACCTGGCACCAGCACTTCAACGGCGCGGGCAAGGAGCCCGCGCGCTACGTGGCGGTGACGAACGGGCCCGCTGTCATCAACCTCTACGAGGACGTCGATTTCGTGTTCAATACGAAATACGATTTCAAGAACCGTTTCTCCGGCGAGCCGGACTACTTCAGCAACAAGGGCGAGCAGAAGGGTCTGCTGCTCGAGACGAATTTCGTCGCCGACGCGGTCAACCTGCCGCTCATCTCGGCGAAGGAGCGCGGCGCCGGCGGCGGCCACATCCGCTTCAACATGGCGCGCGGCTCGATGAACAGCCACATTTCGCAGTTTCCCGTGGGCACGTACAAGAAGGGACACGCGCACGGCCCGGGCGCGCACGTCGTCATGCTCTCCGGGGAGGGCTACAGCCTGATGTGGCCCGAAGGAGACGAGCCGCGCCGCTACGAGTGGCAGGTGGGATCGATGATCGTTCCGCCGAACATGTGGTTCCATCAGCACTTCAACACCGGCACGGTCCCGGCGCGCTACCTCGCGTTCAAGCACGAGGCGACCTCGATCCGCAACGTGCAAGGCGTGCCGAAGGCCTGGATCAGCCGGCGGCTCGGCGGCGACCAGATCGACTACGCGGACGAGAAGCCCACGATTCGCCAGACTTTCACCGAAGCGCTCGCCAAGCACGGCTTGAAGCCGAAAATGGACGAGGCGTACGCGGCCGAGGTCGCCGAGACGCCGGCCCGGACGGCCGCCAGGCGGTAAGTCGCTCGCGGACCGGCCCGGTGTGGCGCGGCCGCGGATTTTGCGGCACAATCCGCGGCAGACGATTGTTTGGGAACAAGTTTCGAGCATGGCTGGCGAAATTCCGCTGATTCTGACCCTCGACAACCACGGCGTGCCGCACCGCTGGGTCACGTGGCAGCAGGCGTGCTTCTACTACGCCAAGGACCTGGTCGCCTGGACGCTGGGGGAGCGCGAGTTCGTTTTCCACGGGGGGATTTCCCAGAAGACCGGAAGGCGCTCGAGCATCACCGCGCGCTCCATCATCGCGATCAAGGGGAAAGCGATGGCGATGCGCGCCTTCAATCAGGTGCCGCCCTTGAACAACCGCGAGCTCTTCCGCCGCGACCGCCACATCTGCGGCTACTGCGGTGGGGGATTCAGCACCCTGCGGCTGACGCGGGATCACATCCGACCGGTATCGCGCGGCGGCACGGACACATGGATGAACGTGGTCACGGCGTGCCGCTCGTGCAACGGCGTCAAGCGCAACCGTCTGCCCGAGGAATCCGGGCTGCAGCTCATCTACGCGCCGTACGTCCCGAACAAGGCAGAATACCTGATCCTGACCAACCGCAAGATCCTCGCGGACCAGATGGAGTTCCTGGTCCAGCACGTGTCCTCGCACAGCCGCGTACTCACGCCCGCGACTGCGGCATCCTAGCCGGGGCGCTCACATAGCATCACGTCAGGCGGCAGACAGCAACTCCGGGATTCCCGACTCGAGCGCGAGCAGCGCGCGCTTGCGATCGAGTCCGCCCGCATAACCCGTAAGGCCGCCGCTCGAACCGACGATGCGGTGACACGGAACGATGATGCTGATCGGATTGCGTCCGGTCGCAGCGCCCGCAGCGCGCACGCTGTCCGGCCGTCCGGCGCGGCGCGCCAGCTCGCGGTAGGTGATGGTCTCGCCGAAGGCGACCGTGGAGATCGCTTTCCACACGGACCGCTGAAACGGCGTACCTTCGGGCGCGAGCGCCGTCTCGAAGCGCTCGCGCCCGCCGCCGAAGTATTCGGCAAGCTCGCGCTTCGCCTGGCGCAACGGCGCGTGGCGCGCATCCCGCCGCCACTCCGGCTCGATCTGCGGAAGATACTTCTGGCCGTCGAAGTAGACTCCGGAGAGTCCTTCGTCTCCGGCGACGAGCAGCATCCGCCCCTGAGGACTTTCATAGAGATCGTAGTAGCGCATCGTTACTCCTTTGTCAGGGATTGCCATAGATGCATCACGGCGTACGCGCGCCAGGGCCGCCAGGCTTCGCCCGCGGCCAGCACCCGGTGCGCGCCGGTTTCGCCGAGCGCCTTCATCACGCCCAGATCCGTGTGCGGGAACGCGTCGGGCCAGGACAGCGCCCGCATCGCGATGTACTGCGCGGTCCATTCGCCGACGCCCGGCAGCGCGCGCAAGCGCTCGAGCGTCGCTTCGATGTCGGCGTTCGGCGTGAGAGAGAGCCGCCCGTCCGCGACCGCGCGGGCGAGCGCGACGACGGTACGGGCGCGCGCGCCGGGCATGCCGAGGCGCGCGATGCGTCCCGCCGCCAGGGCGGCGACACGCGCCGCGGTCGGAAACAGCGTCGTGAGCGAGTCGAACGGAGTCGTGATCGGATCGCCGAACGTCGCCGCGAAGCGGCCCGCGACGGTGCGCGCCGCGGCCACCGTCACCTGCTGGCCGAGGATTGCGCGCACCGCCATTTCGAAGCCGTCGAACGCGCCGGGCACCCGCAGACCTGGATGCAGCTTCGCCAGGGGGCCGAGCGCCTGCGCCACCTCCGCGGGATGGCACGCGAGGTCCATCAGCGCCTTGACGCGCGAAAGCACCGGCGGCAGCGCCTTCGCGAGCGAAGCGCAGACCGCGACGCGCAGCGTGGGTTTCCTGGATGACGGCTCGGCTGCAATCCAGCCGGCGTGCTCCTTGCCGTCGCTTGGGACGCGCACCGTGCGGCGATAGCAGCCGCCCTCCACCGCCTCGACGCCGGCGATCGCGCGCGCTCCGAGAAACGCGCTCACCGCGGGCCAATCGAACGGCGGCCGGAAGCTCAGCTCGAAATTGAGCGCGTCGGCGGCGGCGGTCGCCGGGACGCCGCCGCGCCGCTGCCCGCGCAGCTGGCCGGGTCTCAGGCGGTAGCGCTGCCTGAAGAGCGCGTTGAAACGCCGCACGCTGCCGAAGCCACTCGCGAACGCCACTTCGGTGACCGGCAGCGCGGTATCGCTCAGAAGGCGCTTCGCGAGCAGCAGCTTTTGCGTCTGCGCGAACTCCACCGGCGAGACGCCGAACTCGGCGCCGAACGCGCGGCGCAAGTGCCGGTCGGTGATGCCCAGGCGCGAGGCGATAGTGTCGAGTCCCTCCTGGTCCAGCGTCCGGTCTTCCATCATGCTCGCCGCGGCCTGGGCGAGGCGCGTTGTCGCATCGACGCTCGCGTTTCCGGGCGCGAGCTCTGGCCGGCAGCGCAGGCACGGCCGGTAGCCGCTCGCCTCGGCGGCCGCCGCGCTGGGAAAGAAGCGGCAGTTCTCGCGTCTCGGCGGCTTGACGGTGCAGACCGGGCGGCAATAGATGCGCGTCGACGAGACCGCGACGAAAAAGCGGCCGTCGAACCTTGCGTCACGCGCTTTGAGCGCCCGGTAGCAGATGCTGGAGTCGAGTGTCACGCGTGCATTATGAGCGCGGCGGCCGGCCCTGTCTGGCCGTTTTCGGACATCGCAGCACGCCTCCGGAAAGCCTTCGAGCGGACGCGCCGAAGCGCGCCGCTCGACATGGCGTTAAGATCACAGCTTCAGGAGAAACAAGCCATTTCTCAGGATTTCTGGCGCAATTCCGGATTTCATCTGCTCGAGCGCGACGCCGGAGGCCGGCTCTCTGTCACCGACGATTTCCTGCGCGCCTACCTGCTGCGTCCCGAGATCCGGCCAGTCGACGAATCCGGACCGATCGAGCGCGCGCTGCACGATGCGCTGCTCGACGATCCGCGCCGGGACGCAGACGCGTCGGATCTGGACGACATCGAGGACGCCGACGCCCGCGACAACTACCGCGTCCTGCTCGATTTTCTCGGGAGGCTCAAGCGTGCGGAGTCCCTCGAATCGTGTTACGTGGGAATTTTTTCAGAAAGCCATGTCGCGGTGCCGCCGCTTTTCATCGACCAGCTCGCGCAGATCATCGTTCGCAACGTCCTCGACGGCTGCGAGGACCCGCTCGAGCCGCGCGCGGGCGAGCTGTTCTTTCGCGAGCAGAAGGCGAGCACCGAAGACGGCACGGTGATGCTCGCCGACCTGGAAACGGTCGAGATGCACGCCACGGGCGGCAGCTTCGGGAGCCTCGGCCGTCTCATCGTCGAGTCGCAGGCGCCGCTAGCGACCGTGAACCTCGACGTGCTCGATACGGAGAACGCGAACGTCTATTGGATGCGCGATCAGCGCCACGATCTCGTCATCAGCCTGAACTTCGGCCGCGCCGCGAACAAAGCGTTCTGCCGCGTCATGGAGAAGTGGATACTGCATTTTTTTGGCGTCATCGTGAGGGTGCAGGCGCTGCGCGCGATCGAGGATCGCAACTGGGCCTGGCACATCGGCCTCGACGCCGAGTCGACCGCGATGCTCAACGGCCTGTGGCGCGGTGAGGAGCTCGAGCAAGGAACCTTCCGGCGCATGCTCGCGCTGTTCCGACTCGATTTCGAGGACCCCGCAGCGATGCGCGCCGAAGTCGCAGGAAAACCCGTCTACATGGCCTTGTCGATGAACGAGAACGGGGTAGTGCGCATGAAGCCGCAGAATCTGCTGCTCAATCTGCCGCTGACGAAGCGCGAATGAATCCCCTCGCTCCGGAATACTGGCTGCGGGCCAAGCGCGCTCTGGCGAGGAGGGACCCGGTGATGGCCGGCATCATCCGTTCGCACCCGCGCATCGCGCTGCAGCCCCGCGGCGAGCCCTTCTTCACGCTGGCACGGTCGATCGTCGGCCAGCAGATCTCGGTGAAGGCGGCCGCGAGTATCTGGGCGCGCGTGCTCGCGCTTGCGCCGCAGATGCACCCGCACGAGATCGCCGACGCAAGGCACGCGAGGCTCTGCGCTTGCGGGCTGTCCGCGCGCAAGGCCGAGTACCTCGCCGGGCTCGCGCGGCACTTCATCGACGGAAGCTTGCACGTCTCGGCCTGGAAGCGAATGGACGACGAGGCGGTGATCGCCGAGCTGGTGCAGGTCCGGGGCATCGGCCGCTGGACCGCAGAGATGTTCCTGATGTTCAACCTGCTCCGCCCGGACGTGCTGCCGCTCGACGATCTGGGGTTGCAGCGCGCGATCCGTCTCCATTATTTCAAGGGACGTGCGGTGTCCGCGCGGACGATGCGCCGCGTCGCCTCGGCGTGGGCCCCTTGGCGCTCGGTCGCCACCTGGTATCTGTGGCGGAGCCTGGATCCGATTCCGGTTCAATATTGAGCGTACAATGGCCGCCTGTTTTTCCGGGATTGACGCATGAAAACGGCGTTTCTCGAATTCGAGCAGCCGATCGCGGAGATCGAGGCGAAGATCGAAGAGCTGCGCTACGCGCAGGAGGACTCGGCGGTGGACATCTCCGAGGAAATCCAGCGCTTGCAGAAAAAGAGCGCGGCGCTCACGAAAGAGATCTACGCGAAGCTCACGCCCTGGCAGGTCTCGCAGGTGGCGCGCCATCCGCAGCGCCCTTACACGCTCGACTACGTCGCCGCGCTGTTCTCGGATTTCGAGGAGCTCCACGGCGACCGTTCGTTCGCGGACGATCCGTCGATCGTAGGGGGCCTCGCACGCTTCAACGGGCAGTCGGTCATGGTCATCGGCCATCAGAAGGGGCGAGACACCAAGGAGAAGATCTTGCGAAACTTCGGGATGCCGCGCCCCGAAGGCTACCGCAAGGCGATGCGGCTCATGCGGCTCGCCGAGAGGTTCGGCATTCCTGTGCTCACTTTCGTCGATACGCCCGGAGCCTACCCCGGAATCGGCGCGGAGGAGCGCGGCCAGGGCGAAGCGATCGGGCACAGCCTGTACGTGATGGCGGAGCTGAAGGTGCCGCTCGTGGCCACCGTCATCGGCGAAGGCGGCTCGGGCGGCGCGCTCGCGATCGCGGTGGGCGACATCGTGATGATGCTCCAATACGCGACGTACTCGGTGATCTCGCCGGAAGGCTGCGCGTCGATTCTCTGGAAGAGCGCGGACAAGGCGCCCGAGGCGGCCGAGACGCTCGGTATCACCAGCAGCCGCCTCAAGACCCTAGGATTGATCGACAAGATCATCAACGAGCCCCTCGGCGGCGCGCATCGCGATCCCGCCGCCATGGCGCAAGGTCTCAAGCGCGCGCTGACCGACGCCCTGCGCGGTTTCGCGGACAAGCGTCCCCAGGAACTCGTCGACGAGCGCTTCGAGCGCCTGATGGGTTATGGGAAATTCAAGGAACTCGAAGTCAAGTGAATTGCCCGACAGGGCGGCGGCCGCGCTCGCGCGAGTGATTTCACCGGGCGCCCATCTGGTGCTCGGCCTTTCCGGCGGGGTGGATTCGGTGGCGCTCCTGTCGGCCCTCGCCGACCTCGCGAACGGCATGCAGTTCTCGCTTCGCGCCGTTCACGTCAATCACGGCATCAGCCCGAACGCCGGGCGCTGGGCCGAGTTCTGCGCCGGGCTCTGCGCGCGCTACCGGATTCCTCTCCAGGTGGAAGCGGTCGATATCGCGCCTCACCGGGCCTTGGGCCTGGAGGGGGCCGCGCGCAAGGCCCGCTACGAAGTGTTCTCCCGCGTCGACGCCGATTTCGTGGTCCTTGCGCAGCATCGCGACGACCAGGCCGAGACGCTCCTTCTGAGGCTGCTGCGCGGGTCGGGGTTGCGCGGCCTCGCCGCCATGTCTCCGCTGAGGTCTCTCGCCGGAACGCGCGCGAGGCTGCTTCGGCCTCTTCTTGGAGTGCCGCGCGCCGACATCGAGGCCTACGCGCGGCAGCGCGGACTCGAGTGGATCGAGGACGAGAGCAACCTCGACACCGCTCGCCATCGCAATTTTCTTCGCCACGAGGTGATCCCCTCGCTCGAGCGGGCGTTTCCGGCGGCGCGGGAGGCGATCGCCCGCGCGGCGGCGAACCTGGCCGAGGCGCGCGAGCTGCTCGACGAGATGGCGCGAAGCGACCTCGAGCGCTGCGGCGGCGTCGAGGCCGTGGACGTTCCGGCGTTGCAGCGATTGGGCGACGCGCGGGCCAAGAACGTGTTGCGCTATTGGTGCGAGACGCAGGGCATCGAGCCCATGCCGGCCGTGCGGCTCGCCGAGCTTCTTCGCCAGCTGAAGGAGTCCAGAGTCGACGCTCAAATCTCTCTGGCGGCGGGAACATGGAAATTTCTCCGCTACCGCGATCGCCTGCACCTGCGGCCGAACGCGTCGGGAGTCGACGGAGACCTCCACGAGGTCTGGAACGGGGAAAATGCGCTGCCGCTGCTCGTGCTCGGCGGAGTCCTGAAGTTCAAGCCCGAAGAGGGACGAGGCCTTAGCGCGGAGAGGCTGCGGGGAGGTCGCGTCACGGTGCGGCTGCGGCGGGGCGGGGAACGCTTGCGCCTCGACCACCGCCGCCCGAGGCGCACGCTCAAGAACCTATTTCAGGAGCGCGGGGTTCCGCCCTGGGCCCGCGACCGCCTGCCGCTCATCTACTGCGGCGAGAGCCTCGTCTCGGTTCCCGGAATCGGCGACGCCTGCGAGTTCAAAGCTGCCCCGGGCGAAGCGGGACTGATCGTGACGTGGGAGCCCTTCGGGCAGTAGCGGGCGGCGGCGAAGGCTGAGCCTGCGCGGCGAGCCTTGGAAAAACCGCGCGTATGAGGGTGCCGCGGCCTCCCGCCGGCAGCCCCAGGTCGACCCGGGCGTTGTGCCTGCCGGCGATCTCCGAGACGATCGACAGTCCCAGCCCGCAGCCCTCGCCTCCGGTCGCGGCAACGCGATAGAAGCGCTCGAAAACCTTCTCGCGCTCGGCCTCGGGAATGCCGGGGCCGTTGTCCTCGACTTCGAGCACCGACTCGCCGTTGTGCACTCCGGTGCGCACCGTGACGCTGCCGCCGTCCTGCGTATAGGCGAGCGCGTTGTCGAGCAGGTTCGCAGCGAGCTCGCGAAGGAGCAGGGGCTCGCCGAGGGTCCACGCGTCTTCGAGCTCGAAGCCGAGGTCGATGTTCTTCCCGACGGCGCGCTGCACCCAGTCGCGCACGTCGCGGCCGACGATCTCGTGCAGGTTGACGGGCTGCCCGCTCGCCGCCTCGCCGGGCTCGGCTCGCGCCAGCGTGAGCAGCTGATTGACGAGGTGGCTGGTGCGCTGCGTCTCCCCCGCGATCATGTCCAGGAGCGAGCTCAGCTCCGAAGTCGAAGGCTCGCGGCGCGCGAGCTCCGCATGGGTCTTGAGCCCGGCGAGGGGCGTGCGCAACTGGTGCGCGGCGTTGGCGATGAAGCGCTGCTGCGATGCGATCGCTGCGTTCAACCGGGAAAGCAGCTGATTGAGCGCGACGATGAGCGAGCGCACCTCCTCCGGCTTGTCGCGCTCGGGCACCGGGCGCAAGTCCCGGGGCGAGCGCGCCGCGATCTCGTCGCGCAGGCGGTCCAGAGGCCGCAGCCCCTGGCCGATACCCAGCCAGAGCAAGGCGACGGCCGCAAAGGCGATGAGCACCTGCGGCACCGTGGAGGCGAACAGCAGCTCGAGCACGAGCTTGTCGCGCTTGATCAGCGTCTCCGCGACCTGGACGATCGCGTTCCCGTTCTCGACCCTGACCGCGCGCGCGGCAACGCGGACCGGCTCTCCCTCGAGCTTGGCGTCGTAGAAGACGTGCTCTCCCGACGACAGCGGCTCGGGCGGCCCGGGCAAGCGCGGAGTTCCCGCGATCAGCTCCCCGGCGGGTCCGAGAACCTGGAAGAAGACCCGGTCCTCGGTGTCGATGCGCAGGGCCTCGATCGCGATCGTGGGGAGATCGAGCTCGAGCTGGTTCCCGGTGCGCCGAAGATGGCTTGCGATGGCGAGCACCGGATCGAGCAGCGCGCTGTCGTAGGCTTTGTTCGCCGCACTGAGCGCGATACGGTAGGAGACGAAGCTTCCGGCGGCGACGAGCAGGAACAGCGGGCCGAGCAGCCAGTAGGTGAGATGCCGGCGCAGGCTAGACTGCATCGGGATCCTCGACCATGTAGCCGAATCCGCGCACGGTCCGTATCCGGATTCCCGCGTCGTGCAGCTTGGAACGCAGCCTCGAGATGTAGACCTCTATGGCGTTGTGGGTCAAGGAGTCGTCCCAGCTGCACATCGCCTGCAGCATGTGCTCCTTGCTGACCACCTGTCCTACCCGCATCAGGAGGTATTCGAGCACCGCCCACTCGCGCGGGGTGAGGTCGAGGGTATCCGGTCCGATGCTGGCGCGCCTCGCCACGGTATCCACGTTGAGGCGGCCGAAGCGGAGCTTGGGGCTCTTGACCACCTGGCTGCGCCTGATGAGCGCGCGAACACGCGCCTCCAGCTCCGGGAGCGAGAACGGTTTGGTGACGTAGTCGTCCGCGCCGAGGTCGAGGCCGCGCACGCGGTCCGCTTCGGCGTCGTGGGCGGTGAGGATCAGGATGCTGCCCGAGTGCCCGTCGCGGCGCAGCTGGCGCAGAACCTCGAAACCGTCCACGCCGGGAAGGCTCACGTCGAGCACGACGAGGTCGTAGTGCTCCTCCGCGCAGGCCCGCAGCGCGAGCTCCCCTGTTTCCGCGTGGTCCACCGCGTAACCCGACTGCCGCAGCGTTCGCGTCAGCCCGTCGGCCAGGGCTTTGTCGTCTTCGACGATCAGAACTCGCATGACAAGTGTTTGAACTGCTTCGAACTTCAGGATAGCACGCGAGAGGGCTCCGGATTCTTCAGCTGAGCGCGTGGACATCTGGGAAAAAAAGTGCGTGGGAGCGCGTAAAGCACCCCCACGCCACAGAGGAGGAAAGAGACTACGCGCAAAACTCTACGCGGTCAGGCTTGCAACAACCTGATGTAAACTTACGGGACCCTGACATGTCGAGCGGGTGCCTGCCGGCGAGAGCCGTCCCTCGCCCGAGGCGGAACCGAGAACCGTGGAGCGGAGGTTGACCGATGGTGCGCCCCGGCAAAAGCCTGATAAAATAAAACCTTAGGTGTGTTTCCTGCGGTCTTCCCGAACCCCACTGGAGATCCTGCATGGCAGTAGAGAGAACCTTGTCCATCGTCAAGCCCGATGCCGTGTCGAAGAACGCCATCGGACAGATCTACTCGAGGTTCGAGCGAGCCGGCTTGAGTATCGTGGCGGCGCGCATGCTATATCTGTCTCAAGTTCAGGCGGAAGGCTTCTACGCCGTGCATCGCGAGCGGCCGTTCTTCCAGGATCTGGTGAGGTTCATGATCTCGGGTCCGATCATGGTGCAAGTGCTCGAAGGCGAGGACGCGATCGCCAGGAACCGCGAGCTCATGGGGGCAACCGATCCTAAGAAAGCCAAGAAGGGCACGATCCGCGGGGACTTCGCCGAGAGCATCGACGCGAACGCGGTGCACGGTTCCGATGGGCCCGAAAGCGCGCGCAGCGAAATCGCGTATTTTTTCCCGGCGTCGGAGATTTTTTCCAGGTAAATGAGCGTGAACCTTCTCGATCTCGATGGCGCAGGGCTGGTCGCTTTTGTCGCGAAGCTCGACGAGAAGCCGTTCCGCGCGCGCCAGCTCAAGCGCTGGGTGCATCGCCTCGGAGAGTCCGACTTCGCCCGGATGAGCGACATCGCCCGGTCGCTGCGCGAGAAGCTCGCGCGGATCGCGAGCATCTCGCCCCCGAAAATCGTGAGCGACGTCGTCGCCGGCGACGGAACGCGCAAATGGCTGCTCGACGTCGGCAACGGCAACGCCGTGGACGCGGTGTTCATCCCCGAGTCCGGCCGCGGGACGCTGTGCGTCTCGACCCAGGCGGGGTGCACGCTCGCGTGCGAGTTCTGTTCGACCGGGAGGCAGGGGTTCAACCGAAATCTGACGGCCGGGGAGATCATCGGACAGCTGTGGCTTGCCAACCGCGAGCTGGGCGCGGCCCCGGGAGGCGAGCGGATCATCAGCAACGTGGTGCTCATGGGAATGGGCGAGCCGCTGCTCAACTTCGACAATACCGTCGCGGCGCTGAAGCTCATGATCGACGAGGATGCCTACGGCCTCTCGCGCCGCCGCGTTACCCTGTCGACTTCCGGCATCGTGCCGATGATCGACCGCCTGCGCGAGGAATGCCCGGTGGCGCTTGCGGTATCCTTGCATGCTCCCAACGACGCGCTGCGCGACAGGCTGATGCCCATCAACCGGAAGTACCCGCTCGCTGAGCTGCTCGCAGCCTGCCGGCGCTATCTCGAGCGCGCCCCGCGCGACTTCATCACCTTCGAGTACGTCATGCTCGACGGCGTCAACGACGGCGAAGCGCATGCGAGGGGGCTGGTCGATCTGCTCTCGGATACCCCGTGCAAGGTCAACCTGATCCCGTTCAATCCCTTCCCGAACTCGGGGTTCGTGCGTTCGCCGCGCCGCGTGATCGAACGCTTCAGCGCGCTGTTGAACGCGTCGGGGATCGTCACCACGACGCGCAAGACGCGGGGCGAGGAGATCGACGCTGCGTGCGGCCAGCTCGCCGGCCAGATCCAGGATCGCACGGGAAAACCCGCGCGCCTGGAAGGGATGAGGTCTTGAAGCGCTCCTGCACCGCCGCAATGGTGCTCGCCGCGGCGTCGGCTCTCCTCGGTTGCTCCTCAAGTCCGCTGTCGGGCGACGTGCCGGGCGCGGCCGACAGCGGGCCCGTCATCGGCGAAGTGGCCAGCGCGCGGGACCGCGCGCGCATACACACCGAGCTCGCGGGGTCGTACTACCAGCGCGGGAACCTCGCGGTGGCGCTCTCCGAAGCGCGCATCGCGGCGGCGGCCGACTCGAGCTACGCGCCCGCCTACAACCTGCTCGGGCTCGTATACAGCGACTTGCGCGAAAAGGACCTCGCGGAGGAGGCGTTCGAGCGCGCTTTGAGGATCAACCCCAACGATCCAGACGCGAACCACAACTATGCGTGGTTCCTCTGCGAGAACAAGCGCGAAGAGGAGTCGATTCGCTATTTCCTGCTGGCGGTGCGCTATCCGCTCTACGCGACACCGCAAAAGTCCTACACGATGGCGGCGACTTGCGCTCTGCGCAAGAACAACGAGAAGGACGCGTACGAGTATCTCGAGAGGGCGCTCAAGCTCGACCCGAGCTACTATCCCGCGCTGATCAATCTCGCCCAGCTCAAGTACCGGCGCGGAGAGCTCGATGGCGCGCGCGTTCTGGTGGTGCGGTACAACAAGGTCGCCGAACCGACGTCGGAGTCGCTTTGGCTCGCCGTGAGGATCGAGCGTAAGCTGGGGGACTCGTCCGCTTCGACGAGTTACGCGAATCAGCTGCGCAGGCGTTTTCCCGGGTCGAAGGAATACCAGGACATGCAGAAAGGGCGCTTCGATTGAGCCAAGCCGCCGAAACCGATGTCGCTCCGGCCAGGTCGGGACCCGGACGAATCCTCGCGGAGCTGCGCGCCGAGCGCAAGCTCTCGGTAACCGACGTCGCGCAACGCCTCAAGTACGGCGTACGGCAGATCGAAGCCCTCGAGGCCGAGGAGTTCGACAGGCTCCCCGGGGCGACTTTCGTTCGTGGAATGGTGCGCGGCTACGCCAAGTTGCTCGAGACCGATCCAGAACCCATATTGAGTGCGCTCGACCAACGCTACATCCCCAGCGAGGTCGATCTCGATCTGCGCGACCATGGCATCCCCTTCGCCAAGAGCGGCAAGCGTGGGACGCGCATCTACGCTGTCCTCCTCGCGATCGTGCTGCTCGTCCTAGCGGGCGTGCTCTACGAGTGGCACACGGGAGCTTTTCCCGGGGTGAGACTCGGATCGAGCACGCCCCCGCCTGTGCAGAAGCAGGCCCAGGCCGCCGAGCCCGAACCCGCTCCGGCGCCGCGCGAAGAACCGAAACCGCCGGCCGCGCCTTTGGTTGCGGCTAGCGCTCCCGAAACGACCGTTGCCCCGCAGGCCCCTGCCTCGCCGCCGCCGGCTGCTCAGGCCCCGGCGGGCGGCGAGGGCCGGCTGCGGCTCGAGTTCAGCGGGGAATCCTGGGTCGAGATCAGAGACAAAGACGGCAAGATGCTCATGTCGCAGCTCAATCCCGTCGGAAGCCGCAGGATCGTCTCCGGGCCGGCTCCGTTGTCCCTCGTGATCGGCAACGCGGCCAACGTGCGCCTGACCTACAACGACAAGCCGATCGATCTCAAGCCCTACATCCAGATCGAGGTTGCGCGGCTGATACTCAATTGAACGATCCGATGAACTCCATCGCGAGACACAAGACTCGCCAGGTCACCGTAGCAGGCGCCTTGATCGGCGGAGGTGCGCCGATACTCGTCCAGTCGATGACCAACACCGACACCGCCGACGCGCAAAGCACTGCGGCGCAGGTGGCCGACCTTGCCCGCGCCGGCTCCGAGATCGTTCGCGTGACGGTCAACAACTCCGAGGCGGCCGCGCAGGTCCCGCGCATACGCGAGCGCCTGGCCGCCATGGGCTGCGACGTGCCCCTGGTGGGGGATTTCCACTTCAACGGGCACAAGCTGCTCGCCGAGCACCCCGATTGCGCGAGCGCCCTGGCGAAGTACCGCATCAACCCCGGCAACGTCGGCCGCGGCGCCAAGCGCGACGAGCAGTTCGCGACCATGATCGAGATCGCATGCCGCTACGAGAAGCCGGTGAGGATAGGTGTGAACTGGGGCAGCCTCGATCAGGAATTGCTCGCGCGCCTCATGGACGAGAACGCGCGCTCGCCCGAGCCGCTCGATTCCGACTCGGTCACGCGCGAGGCGCTGGTCGCCTCCGCGCTCGACTCGGCGGCGCGCGCCGAGGAGCTGGGCCTGCCCGGTGACCGCATCGTGCTCTCGTGCAAGGTGAGCGGGGTCCAGGACCTGATCGCCGTGTACCGCGAGCTCGCGCGGCGCTGCGACTACCCGCTGCATCTCGGGCTCACCGAGGCGGGAATGGGAACGAAGGGGATCGTCGCCTCGACCGCGGCGCTCGGCGTATTGCTCCAAGAGGGCATCGGCGACACGATCCGCATCTCGCTCACGCCCGACCCCGGCGGAGACCGCACGCGCGAGGTCGTCGTCGCCCAGGAGCTCCTCCAGACCATGGGCCTGCGCTCGTTTTCCCCGCTGGTGATCGCCTGCCCGGGCTGCGGCCGCACCACCAGCACTTACTTCCAGGAGCTAGCGGACAAGATCCAGCGCTACCTGCGCGAGCAGATGCCCCGCTGGCGCGAGCGTTTTCCGGGAGTGGAGGAGATGCACGTCGCGGTGATGGGCTGCGTGGTGAACGGACCCGGCGAGAGCAAGCACGCCAACATCGGCATCAGCCTCCCGGGTTCCGGCGAGCGTCCGGTCGCGCCGGTATACGTGGACGGGGAAAAGACAGTGACCCTGAAAGGCGAGCGTATCGCCGAGGAATTCCAGCAGCTGGTCGAGGAATACGTCCGCGCGGCCTACGGAGAGGGCGGACGGATGCGGCGCGACGCCCCCGAAAAAAAGAGAAACATCCCGATAAAGACCGCGGTGTAGTGACGCGGCAAATCGACATGAGCGAGCCGATCCGCGCGCTGCGCGGAATGAACGACATCCTGCCCGACGAAGCCGAGCGCTGGGAGGCCCTGGAGGAAGTCCTGCGCGAATGGCTGCGCAGCTACGGCTACCGCAACGTGCGCACTCCCATCCTCGAGCACACGGCGCTCTTTCGCCGCGCGATAGGCGAAGCGACCGACATCGTCGAGAAGGAGATGTACAGCTTCACCGACGAGCTGAACCAGGAGTCGCTGACCCTGCGCCCGGAGGCGACCGCGTCAGTCGCGCGCGCAGCAGCCGAGCACAGCCTCCTCTACGGCGGGGGACAGCGCCTGTACTACATCGGGCCCATGTACCGCCACGAAAGGCCGCAAAAGGGCCGCTACCGGCAGTTCCATCAGGTCGGAGCCGAGGCGCTGGGCTTTCCCGGCCCCGATATCGACGCAGAGCTGCTCCTCATGTGTGCCCGGCTTTGGGACGACCTGAGCCTGGGCGGCATCCGGCTGCAGCTCAACTGCCTGGGCTCGGCTGCGGAACGCGCGGCTTACCGCAAATCCCTCTCGGCCTACTTCGCCTCGCGCGAGAAGGATCTCGACGAGGACTCCAAGCGTCGCCTCCGCACCAATCCCCTGAGAATACTGGACAGCAAGAACCCGGCGATGCAGGCGCTGATCGCGGGAGCTCCACGCCTGCTCGACGGCCTGGGCGAGGAATCGCTCAAGCATTTCGAAGGCGTCCAGGCGATTCTCAAGGATGCCGGACGCCCGTACGAGATCAATCCACGGCTGGTGCGCGGGCTGGACTACTACAATCTCACCGTGTTCGAATGGGTGAGCGACAATCTAGGCGCTCAAGCCGCGGTCTGCGCCGGCGGGCGCTACGACGGCCTGCTCGAGCAGATCGGAGGCAAAGCCGCTCCGGCTTGCGGCTTCGCCATGGGGATCGAGCGCCTGCTCGCGCTTGCCGGAGATTCGCATCAACGCGTCTGTCCGGACATATACCTCGTGAATCAGGGGGAGCGCGCGGAGCGTTTCGCGTTTCGCGTCGCCGAAGCCCTTCGCGAGGCGGGATTCAGCGTGGTTCAGCACAGCGGGGCGGGCGGCTTCAAGTCGCAGATGAAAAAGGCGGACGCGAGCGGCGCACCCGTCGCGGTGATCCTCGGTGACGAGGAATCCCAAGCGGGCGAAGCAAGCGTGAAGGCCTTGCGCGAGGAGCGCGAGCAATTCCGGGTGTCGCTGGAAAGTCTTCCGGAAGCGATTTCGGACCTGCTCTTTGGCGACGCTGACGACTGAGGACATCCATGAGCACATACGATCTCGAGGAGCAGGAGCAGCTGGCAGCGCTGAAGGCCTGGTGGAGCGAGCACGGCGGCGGGATCGTCCTGGGCGCGATCCTGGTGGCGGCCGCGGTCGCCGCGTGGAACGGGTGGACGTGGTATCAGCGCACGCAATCCGCACAGGCCGCGGCGCTCTACGACACGCTCCAGAAGGCGGCGCGCGCCAACGATCTGAAGGCCACCCGGGAGACCTCGGGATCGATTCTCGAGAATTATCCGCGCAGCGCGTACGCGCCTCTTGCGGCCCTGGTCTCGGCGAAGGTCCACTTTCAGGCGGGTGATCTGAAGACCGCGCGCGCGCAGCTGCAATGGGTGATCGAGCGCGCGAGCAGCGATGAGATCCGCTCGATCGCGGCGCTCAGGCTCGCGAGCGTCCTGCTCGACGACAAGGAGCCGGAGGCGGCGCTCAAGGTGCTCGAAGCGAAGCCTCACCCGAGCTTCGAGGCTCTGTACGCGGCGCAGCGCGGCGACATCCTGTCGGTGCAGAAGAAGCGCGCCGAAGCGCGCGCTGCGTACAAAAGCGCTTTGGAAAAGGCAGAAGCGGGGCCCTTGCGAGAGACGCTGCGCCTGAAGCTCGAGGCGCTCGGAGAGGGTTGATGCGGCGGCTTGTTCTCGCCGGCGCGATACTGCTCGCCGGTTGCTCCGGCTCATCCGGACCGAAGATGGCGGAGCTCTCGGAGCTTCCCTCGAGCATCCCGGTGCGCACGCGGTGGGAGGCGAGGGTCGGCGCGGCGGGGGACGCGATCTTCTTTCCCGCGGTGGTCGCCGGCGGCGTCTACGCTGCGGCGCAGGACGGCACCGTCGCGCGCTTCGACGCGGAGACGGGGCGGGAATCGTGGCGCTTCAGCGCCGACGAGACCTTGTCGGGCGGAGTGGGCTCCGACGGGACGCTCGTCGCAGTCGGAACGCTGGAGGGCGAGGTGATCGCGCTCGACGCGGGCTCGGGCGCGGCCCGCTGGCGCGCCCGCGTTTCGAGCGAGGTCAGCTCCGCCCCGGTCGTGACGGGCGATCTCGTGATCGTGCGGACCGGGGATGGCCGCCTGTTTGCGCTCGACGCGAAGGACGGCAAGCGTCACTGGCTGTACCAGCGGTCGAGCCCGCCTCTATCGGTCCGCTCGCCCGTCGGCATGGTGGCTGCGCGCGGCACCCTGTTCACCGGCTTCGCGGGCGGCAAGCTCGTCTCGATCGCTCTCGCCAACGGAGGCGTGCGATGGGAAGCGACCGTCGCGCTGCCGCGCGGGGCGACCGAGCTCGAGCGTGTCACCGACGTCGTCGGTCTGCCCGTGGTCGCCGAGCGCGAAGTGTGCGCGGTGGCCTACCAGGGCCGTATCGGATGCTTCGACGGCGCGAGCGGCAACGCCGTGTGGTCGCGCGAGCTGTCGAGCACCGCCGGGCTGGCGCTCGACGCGCGCTACGTCTTCGTCAGCGACGAAAAGGGAGCCGTGCACGCCCTGGATCGCGCCGGCGGCGCGACGATCTGGAAGCAGGATCGCCTGTTCCTGAGGCGGCTCACGGCGCCGCTCCCTCTGGGGGATATCGTGGCGGTGGGCGACGTCGAGGGGTACGTGCATTTCCTGTCGCGCGACACCGGCGCTTTCGTAGGCCGCGTCGCCACCGACGGCAGTCCGATCCGCTCGTCCCTGGTGCGGCTCGACGAGGGTCTGCTGGTGCAGACGCAGGAGGGAAACCTGTACGCACTGAATCCGCGCTAGAAGACACCGCGCTCATGAAACCCACGCTTGCAATAGTCGGGCGGCCCAACGTCGGCAAGTCGACGTTGTTCAACCGCCTCACGCGCACCCGCGACGCGCTCGTCGCCGACGTCCCTGGGCTGACGCGCGACCGCCACTACGGGCTGGGTCGCCTGGGCGGACGCCCGTTCCTCGCGGTCGATACCGGCGGGCTGGAGCCGGAAGCGCAAGGCGTGTTCGTGGAGATGGCCAAGCAGGTGAGAACCGCGATCGCGGAAGCCGATGTGGTGGTGCTCGTCACCGACGCGCGCGAGGGTTTGACCGCGCGGGACCGGACGATCGCCGAGGAGCTGAGGCGGATGGGCCGGCGCGTGCTGGTCGCGGTCAACAAGGCCGAGGGCATGAATTCGGAGCTCGCGACGGCCGAGTTTCACGAGCTGGGGTTGGGGCAGCCGTACGCGATCTCGGCCGAGCATGGCGAGGGGGTGAGCGACCTGGTGGAAGCCGCGTTGGCGGGTTTCCCGATCGAGGATGAGGTCGTCGAGCCCGGCGGCGCGGTCCGGATCGCGATCGTGGGGCGACCCAACGCCGGGAAGTCGACGCTGGTCAACGCGCTCGTCGGCGAAGAGCGGGTCGTGACGTTCGAAGAGCCGGGCACTACGCGCGATGCGATCGACGTCGAGCTCAACGTGAAGGGGCGCCGCTACGTTCTCGTCGACACGGCGGGATTGAGGCGGCGCGGAAGGGTGTTCGAGAGCGTCGAGAAGTTTTCCGTGGTGAAGACGCTGCAGGCGATCGATAGCGCCAACGTCGCCGTCCTGGTGCTGGATGCGCAGGGCGACATCTCCGACCAGGACGCGCACATCGCGGGCTTCATCCTCGAGCGGGGGCGCGCCGTGGTGGTGGCGGTGAACAAGTGGGACGATCTCGACAGCTCGGAGCGCGAAACGGCCAAGCGCACCATCGCGCGCAAGCTGAGATTTCTCTCGTTCGCCACCTTTCACTACATCTCGGCGCGCGAAGGCCGGGGCGTCGCGCGGCTAGTCGCGTCGGTGGACGCTGCGTACCGCGCGGCGATGGCGAAGCTCCCCACGCCCAGGTTGACGCGCGCGCTTCTCGCCGCGGTGGCGAAGCAGGCTCCGCCGCGCTCGGGGCTCTCGCGGCCCAAGCTGCGCTACGCGCACCAAGGGGGACGCAACCCTCCGGTCGTCGTGGTGCATGGAACTGCGGTGGGCGCGGTCCCCGCGAGCTACCGCCGCTACCTCGAGGCGGATTTCCGAAAGGTGTTCCGCCTGGAGGGCACGCCGCTTCGCATCGAATTCCGCAGCGGCAGGAACCCTTTCGCCGACTGATCATCTAAGCGGTCGTAGTACATTGGCATTTCCAGAAAAAACCCTTTACAGTAGAACTTCAATAAAACGAAACTCGGGGTAACCCATGAGCAACAAAGGACAATTGCTACAAGATCCGTTCCTGAATACCCTCCGAAAAGAGCACGTCCCGGTGTCGATTTATCTCGTCAACGGCATCAAGCTGCAGGGCCAAATCGAGTCCTTCGACCAGTACGTGGTGCTTCTGAAGAACACCGTGACGCAAATGGTGTACAAGCACGCCATCTCAACCGTTGTTCCTTCGCGTGCAGTCAATCTGGCGGTCGATCATCCCACTCCTGAGAGCTGATTCCGCTGCATCCCCGTTCCCGGTCCGACTCGATGTTTGAGCGTCCGTCGGGCGGCGACGATGCCGTGCTCGTCGGGCTGGACTTCGGCGCAGGCGGGTACGCGGAGGGGCTGGAAGAGCTCGGCCAGCTCGCATCGAGCGCGGGAATCCGTACGCGGGCGGTGGTGCGCGGGCGCCGCAATCGTCCTGATCCGGCGTTTTACGCCGGATCAGGCAAGGTCGAGGAAATCAAGCGGGCTCTGAAGGAGCAGGACGCTTCGCTCGCAATTTTCAACCACGCGCTGTCCCCGGTGCAGGAGCGCAATCTCGAGAAGGCGCTCGGCTGCCCGGTCGTCGACCGCACGCGCCTCATTCTCGATATCTTCGCCCAGCGGGCGAAGAGTCACGAGGGCAAGCTCCAGGTCGAGCTCGCGCAGCTGCAGCACGCGGCGACGCGCCTGGTGCGCGGCTGGACGCACCTGGAGCGGCAACGCGGTGGACGGGGGTTTCTCTCGGGAATGGGCGAGACCCAGCTCGAGGTCGACCGGCGCCTGATCGCGACGCGCGTCAAGGTCCTGAAGGACAAGCTCGGCAAGCTCCGCCGCCGGCACGAGGTACAGCGGCGCGCGAGGGAGCGCGGCCGGGCATTCACCGTCTCGCTCGTGGGCTATACCAACGCCGGGAAGTCGACGTTGTTCAATGCGCTGACCCACGCCGGGGTCCTCGCCGAGGACCGCCTGTTCGCGACGCTCGATACGACCACGCGCAGGCTCTACCTCCCCGAAGCCGGTAACGTCGCGATCTCGGATACGGTGGGCTTCATACGCGATCTGCCGCACACCCTGGTCGCCGCGTTCCGCGCGACCCTCGAAGAGGCCATACACGCCGACCTGCTGCTGCACGTGGTCGACGCCGCGAGCGACGCGCGCGAGACGCAGATCGAGGAAGTCGACAAGGTCCTCGCCGAGATCGGCGCGGCGTCGATTCCGCGCGTTCTCGTGTGGAACAAGATCGACCGGAACGGCGTCGGGGCGGGAGTCGACCGGGACGAATATGATAGAATTCTGCGCGTTCGTCTAAGCGCAAAAACGGGCGACGGCGTGGATGGTCTGCGCCGGGCCCTGATCGAGGCGACAGCCTCGAGGACATCTCCGGCGAGCCCGCCAAATTCGATGGATGTTCAGCGCCAAGCGGCCGAGGCTTAGTGGCTGTCGGGACCGCTCTTGACGGCGTCGGAGGGTGTTGTTTGCCGCGGAGCCTGGGATTCTTATGTCATTGAACGACCCGCAATGGGGCAAGCGAGGCGGCGGCAACGAGGGGCCGCCCGACCTCGACGAGATGTGGCGCAACTTCAACCGCAAGCTGAGCGGCCTGTTCAGCCGGCGGCGCGGCGGCGGAGGCCCGGACTCCGGGGAGCCGCCGAACATGCGGCAACTCGGCGGGGGCGCGACCCTTCTCATCCTGGTGGTATTCATCGCCTGGCTCGCGAGCGGCTTGTATATCGTCGTCGAGGGCCAGAAAGGCGTGGTTCTCACCTTCGGCAAGTTCTCCCAGGTCACCGGCTCGGGCCTGCAATGGCGGTGGCCTTACCCGATCCAAAGCCACGAGATCGTGAACCTGGCGGGCGTGCGCACGATCGAGGTCGGCTACCGCAACAACGTCAAGACCAAGGTGCTGAAGGAATCGCTGATGCTGACCGACGACGAAAACATCGTCGATATCCAGATGGCGGTCCAATACACGCTCAAGGACGCCAAGGACTACCTTTTCAACAACCGCCAGCCCGAGGACACGGTGCTTCAGGCGGCCGAGACGGCTCTGCGCGAGGTCGTCGGCAAGAGCAAGATGGATCAAGTCCTGAATCAGGGCCAGGCGGTCGTCGCGAGGACCATGCCGATCATGCAGGACATCCTCGACCGCTACAAGACCGGCATCCACATCACCAACGTGAATGTCCAGAACGTGCAGCCGCCCGAGCAGGTCCAAGCGGCGTTCTACGACGCCGTGAAGGCGAATCAGGATCGCGAGCGTCTCAAGAACGAGGGGCAGGCGTACTTCAACGACGTCGTCCCGAAGGCGGGCGGCGTGGCGTCGCGGATGCTCCTCGAAGCCGAGGGCTACAAGCAGCGAGTGATGGCGAATTCCGAAGGTGATGCTTCGAGGTTTCGCCAGATTCTGGTCGAGTACAACAACGCGCCTCAGATCACGCGCGAGCGGCTTTATCTCGACACCGTCCAGCAGATACTGGCAAGCACGTCGAAAATCGTCATCGACGCCAAGTCCGGCGGCAATCTGCTCTATCTGCCGCTCGACAAGATCATTCAGATGTCGGGGGGGACGCTGTCCGACACAGGCTCGACCCGGTCCCAGGCTCCGGAAGCGTCGGCACCGTCGGACAGCGGCGCGCGATCGCGCGACACCTTGCGCGGGCGCGAGCGCGGGGAGCGGCCGTGAACAATCGCGTCGGCGTGGCGATCGCGCTCGCCGTGGGCGGGCTGCTGCTCTTGAGCCTTTCGGCGTTTACGGTAGACCAGCGGCAGCGGGCCATCGTGTTCCAGCTCGGCGAAGTGAAGGACATCGTCGAGGAGCCCGGGCTGCACTTCAAGTGGCCGCTGATCCAGAACGTGCGCCACTTCGACACGCGCATCCTCACCTGGGACGATCCCGAGTCGCAGAGCTTTATCACGGCCGAGAACAAGCCGGTGCTGGTCGACGCTTTCGTCAAATGGCGCATCGTCGATGTAAAAAAGTACTACGTTGCCGTCGTCTCGGTCGGCGGCGACGAGACAGCCGCCGCCCGGCGCATCAACCAGACGGTGACCGGGCTGTTGCGGGAGGAGTTCGGCAAGCGTACGGTGCACGACGTCGTGTCCGGCGAGCGCCACGAGATCATGAACACGGTGCGGGAGAAAGTGGACTTGGACGTGCGCTCGCTCGGCATCCAGGTCGTGGACGTGAGACTTAAGCGTGTCGATCTCCCTCAGGAGGTCAGCGCCGACGTCTACCGGCGGATGGAATCCGAGCGCAAGCGTGTCGCTTCCGAGCTGCGCTCGAACGGATCCGCCGAGGCCGAAAAGATCCGAGCAGATGCCGACAAGCAGCGCGAGGTCATCATTGCGCAGGCGTATCGAACCGCGCAGCGCATTCAGGGTGAAGGCGATGCCAAGGCCACCGCGACCTATGCCCGCGCGTTCAAGGAAAACCCCGAGTTCTACTCTTTCTACCGCAGCCTCGAGGCCTACCGCGCGGCTTTCAAGAACAAGAGCGACGTCCTGGTGCTCGATCCCAATTCGGAGTTCTTCAAGTACTTCAGGAATCCGGGAAGAGGCGGCAAGTGAATGGGCACCAACCTCCTCATGGCGTTCGCCCTCATGCTGATCATCGAGGGCGTGCTCCCATTCCTCCTGCCGACCCTGTGGCGGGACACCTTCCGCCGCATCACTGAGTTCACCGACGGACAGATACGGTTCTTCGGGCTGTCCTCGATGCTGGTCGGCCTGCTGATTCTCTATTTCGTCCGCTAGGCGCCATGCGCAACTGGCTTCTTCCGGAAAATCTCGAGGACATACTGCCGCCGCTGGCGCAGCGCATCGACCGCATGCGCGCGAAGCTGCTCGAGCTGTTCCGCGTTCACGGCTATGAGCTCGTGATCCCCCCGATGCTCGAGTACATGGAGTCGCTCCTGACCGGGACCGGGCACGACCTGGATCTGCGCACCTTCAAGCTCGTCGACCAGCTCTCGGGCAGGATGATGGGGGTTCGCGCGGACATCACCCCTCAGGTCGCGCGCATCGACGCGCACCTGCTGAACCGCAAAGGGGTCACGAGGCTGTGCTATTCCGGAAGCGTTCTGCTCACGCGGCCGCGGGGGCTAGACTCGACCCGCGAGCCCCTGCAGATCGGCGCCGAGATCTACGGCCACGCCGGGATAGAGAGCGATCTCGAGATCCAGCAGCTTCTCGCCGAGTCGCTCGCCGTGTGCGGGGTTTCCGAGGCGCGTCTCGACATCGGTCACGTCGCCGTGTTCAGGGCGATCTGCCGGCGCGGCGGCGTCGGCGCCGAGCTGGAATCGGACTTGTACGAGATGCTGCAGGGCAAGGACCTTCCGGCGTTGCGCGCGGCGACGCAGTCCATGCAGAAAGCGACGCGCGCGGCGCTGCTCGCGCTCCCCGAGCTCTACGGAGACGGGGCGGTGCTCGAGCGCGCAAGGCGCGCGCTCCCCAAATATCCCGAAATCGACCGGGCGCTGCGCGATCTCAAGGCTCTCTCCGGCAACGTGCGAATACCCGTGTCCGTGGATCTCTCCGATCTTCGCGGATATCACTACCACAGCGGCGTAGTATTCGCCGTGTACGCGCCGGGAGTCGCCAACGCGATCGCGCTCGGCGGGCGCTACGACGAGGTCGGCAAGGCGTTCGGCCGCGCGCGGCCCGCGACCGGGTTCAGCATGGATCTGCGTGATCTCACGCGCGCCTCGCCCCAGCAAAACGGCGCCTCGGCGATCAGCGCTCCGCACTCCGGCGATGCGGCGCTCGCGGCCGCGGTCCGCAAGTTGCGAGAAGCGGGAGAGATCGTCGTCGTGCGGCTGCCCGGACACGCGCAGGAGCCCCTCGCCCCGGAGTGCGACCGCGAGCTCGCCAAGCGCGGCGGCAAGTGGGTCGTGAGAAAGCTAGGGTAGATGGGCAAGAACGTCGTAGTGATCGGAACGCAGTGGGGCGACGAGGGCAAGGGCAAGGTAGTCGACTGGCTCACCGACCATGCCCAGGGCGTGGTGCGTTTCCAGGGCGGGCACAACGCGGGCCACACGCTGGTGATCGGCGGCAAGAAGACCGTGCTGCACCTCGTTCCCTCGGGGATCCTCAGGAAAGGCGTGACCTGCTACATCGGCAACGGCGTCGTGCTTTCGCCGCAGGCGCTGATCGAGGAGATGGACGAGCTCGAGCGGGCCGGCGTCGAGGTTGCCCCGCGGCTGCGCGTCTCCGAAGCCTGCCCTTTGATCCTGCCGTTTCATGCGGCTATCGACGTCGCGCGCGAGTCGGCCCAAGGGTCCGCCAAGATCGGCACGACCGGCAGGGGCATAGGGCCCGCGTACGAAGACAAGATCGCGCGCCGCGCGATCCGCGTCCGCGACCTGATGGTGCCGGATCGCTTCACGGCGAAGCTCGAGCCGCTGCTCGACTTCCACAACTTCGTGCTCACGAAATATCTCGGAACGAAGCCCGTCGATTTCGCGAAGACGCGCGACCAGGCGCTCGCGCTGGCGCCGCGCCTTGCACCCATGGTGGCGGACGTTTCGCGCGAGCTGTACCAGGCGAACGATGCCGGAAAGAGCCTGCTCTTCGAGGGCGCGCAAGGCGCGCTGCTCGACGTCGACCACGGCACCTACCCCTACGTGACCTCGAGCAACTGCGTCGCCGGGGCGGCGGCCGCCGGCACGGGGGTCGGGCCGCAGATGCTGCACTATGTGCTCGGCATCACCAAGGCGTACGCCACGCGTGTCGGCGCGGGCCCGTTTCCCACCGAGCTTTCCGACAGCACCGGCGAGCTGCTGCGCACGCGCGGGCAGGAATTCGGCTCGACGACCGGGCGCCCGCGGCGCTGCGGATGGTTCGACGCGGCCGCGCTCAGGCGATCGATCCAGATCAACGGCGTGTCGGGCCTGTGCATCACCAAGCTCGACGTCCTCGACGGAATGCAGGAGGTGAAGCTGTGCACCGGCTACCGCATCGACGGCAAGGCCGAGGAGCTGCTGCCGCTGGGAGCCGAGGAAGCCGCGCGCTGCGAGCCGGTCTACGAGCGGCTTCCGGGGTGGAAGGAAAGCACGGTCGGCGTCAGCGCCTACGACAAGCTGCCGGCGCACGCGCGCGCGTATCTCGAGCGCCTGCAATCGGTCTGCGGCGTGCCGGTGGACATGATCTCGACCGGCGCGGACAGGAACGAGATCATCGTCCGCCGCCACCCGTTCCACTGAGAGGAGAGAGCGTGCTGGACGGGGTGGTGCCGTTTCCGCCGGAGTTCGCGAAGCGCTACCGCGAGAGGGGATATTGGCGGGACTTGTCGATCGCACGGGAATTCGCCCCGGTCTTCGAGCGCTACGCGGACCGGATCGCGGTCGTGGACCGCGACACGCAGCTCACGTATGCGGAAATCGACCGCGTCTCGGACCGCCTCGCGCTGAACCTGCTGGACGCCGGGCTGGCACCGCTCGATCGGGTCGTCGTGCAGTTGCCCAACGTTGCGGAATTCGTTTTTTTATACTTCGCGCTCCAGAAGATCGGCTGCATCCCGATCGCCGCGCTCGCCACGCACCGCTTCCTCGAGGTGAGCCAGTTCGCGAAGCTCTCCGGCGCCGTGGCGTGCGTCACCCCCGACCGGCACGGCGACTTCGATTTCACCGACATGGTCCGGCGGGTGCGGGCCGAAACGCCGTCGGTGAAGCTGGGAATCGTCCTGGGCGACGCGCCTTCGGGGTTTCTGTCCCTGGGGGATCTTATTACGCGCGAACCGAGGAAGCGGCCCGAAGATCTGCGCGCGCTCAGAATCGACCCGAGCGACCCCGCGATCTTCCAGCTCTCGGGCGGCACGACGGGCGTGCCCAAGCTCATCCCGCGCACCCACAACGACTACGCGTACAACTCGAAGATCGCCGCCGAGGTATGCGGGGTGACGCAGGAATCCGTGCTGCTGCTCGCGCTGCCCATCGCGCACAATCTTCCGCTCGCCTGTCCCGGTCTCCAGGGTTACGTTCTGAGCGGAGGCAAGGTCGTGCTGTCGGCGAGCACCCGCGCGGAGGACCTCTTCGGCCTGATCGAGCGCCACCGGGTGACCCATCTCAAGGTCGTGCCGGCGCTGCTCATCCGCTTGATCAACGATCCGGCGATCGAGCGATACGATCTGTCCTCGCTCTCCGTCATCCAGAGCGGCGGCCAGCGGATGCAGCCCGAGGTGAGGCTGGGCACCAAGGAGCTCATCCCGAGCGCCACCGTGCAGGAGAACTTCGGCATGTCGGAAGGGATGCTCTTTTTCGTGCGCCTCGACGATCCTGACGACGTCCGCCTGGAAACGTGCGGCCGGCCGCTCTCGCCCGACGACGAAGTGAAGCTCGTGGACGATGAAGGCCGGGAAGTCGCGCCCGGCGAAGTCGGCGAGCTCACCTGCCGCGGTCCCTATACGCTGCGCGGCTACTACGGCGCTCCCGAATACAACGCGCGGCAATTCACCCCCGAGGGCTTCTACCGCTCGGGCGACCTGATGCGCGTGCGCCCGTCGGGCAATTACGTGGTCGAGGGCCGCAAGAAAGACCTCATCAACCGCGGCGGCGAGAAGATCAGCGCCGAGGAGATCGAGAACCTGATCCTCGCGCACCCCGCGGTGCAGAACATCGCCTGCGTGCCGATGCCCGATCCGAACCTGGGCGAGAAGATGTGCGCCTGCGTGATTCCGAAGAAAGGCCGCAGCTTGAGCCTGGAGGAGCTGGTCGCGTTCCTCAGGGACAAGGAAATCGCCAGGTTCAAGCTGCCCGAGCGGCTCGAGCTCCTGCCCGACTTCCCGGTGTCGACCTTCGGCAAGGTGTCGAAAAAGGCGCTGGTGGAAATGGTGACCGCGAAGCTCGAGCGGGAGAAAGCGGCGTGAGGATCATCGATCTGCATTGCTACCCGGGTACGCGCGAGTGGATCGCGTGCCAGGGGCCGTACGTGGACGCGCTCGCCAAGTACTGGAAGCGCGATTGGGTCGGCAAGCCCGAGGACGAGGTCGTGAGGGAATTCGCCGACGCGGGCGTCGAAGCGCTGCTGGTCGCGCTCGACCTCGAGTCGACGATCAAGACGAAGCCGGTCGGCAACGACTACGTGAACGCGATGTGGAAGCGCCACCCGAAGCGCATCATCCAGTGCTGGGGCGCGCTCGATCCGTTCAGGAAGGACGTGGTCAAGCAAGCCGAGAAGGCGGTGAAGCAGTACGGCTTCATCGGCTTCCACTTCCACCCGATCATGCAGCACTTCGCGGTCGACGATCCGCGCGCGAGGGGGATGTTCGAGGCGATAGCTTCGCTCGACGCCGCGGTCATGATCGACGTCGGCACCACCGGCATGGGGGCCGGCATGCCCGGCGGCCATGGTGCGATCATCCGCCACGCCCACCCGGCCTCGATCGACCGGCTCGCGGCCGACTTCCCGAACCTGAAGATCGTCATGGCGCACCCCGGCTGGCCTTGGGTGGATGAGACCACCGCGGTCGCGCTGCACAAGGGCAACGTCTACTGGGAGATGTCGGGCTGGGCACCGAAGCATTTCCCCGGGAACCTCAAGATCGACATGCGCGGCCGGCTGCAGGACAAGATCATGTTCGGCAGCGACTACCCGAGCATGCCGTACACTCGCATACTGAACGAGTGGCGGGAGCTGGGCTACTCGGACAGCGTGATGGAGAAGATCTTCCACGCGAACGCCGAGCGCATTCTGGGACTGTAGGAGCCTCATGCCCACGAGCAGACAGGCAGCGCTGGTGACCGGAGCGGCGAGCGGCATCGGCCGCGCCGCGGCGCTCGCTCTCGCGCGCTCTGGCTACGACGTCGCGATCAACTACAGCAAGAGCGAGCGAGCGGCGAAGGCCGTCTCCGATGAAGCGAAGAAATTCGGCGTGAAGACGTTGCTGCTCCGCTGTGACGTCGCCGACGAGACGGGAGTGCGGGCGATGCTGAAAAGCGTCGAGAAGGAGTTCGGCCGGCTCGACGTGCTCGTCAACAACGCGGGCACGACCGCGGAGTGGAAGCTCAAGGACCTGGAGAGCATCTCGCTCGAGGACTGGGACCGCGTGTTCGCCGTCAACGTGCGCGGCCTGTTCCAGGTGACGCGCGCGGCGGTGCCGCTGCTGCGCGCCGCCAAGGGCTGCGTCGTCAACACGGCGAGCATCGTCGGACTCCGGCCCGGGCCCCAGCCGCTCCCCTACGCCGCGAGCAAGGCCGCGGTCGTCAACCTGACCAAGACGCTCGCCTACAATCTGGGGCCGGACATCCGCGTCAACGCGGTCGCGCCGGGCTGGATGGAAGGCGACTGGATGCGGAGGATGCTGAAGGACAAGTACGAGGAGCTGATGGGCAAGCGGGCCAAGGCGACGCCGCTCAAGCGCGTCGTCACCGCGGAGGACGTCGCTGAGACGATGATGTCCCTAGTCCAATCGAACCGCTTTGTCACCGGCGAAGTAGTCGTGATCGACGGTGGATTCTCGAGCTCGACTTGATACGGGGAAAATCCGGGATTGCCAGGCTTGGTGCCGAGGAAGGGACTCGAACCCCCACAGTGTTGCCACCGCTAGGACCTGAACCTAGTGCGTCTACCAATTCCGCCACCTCGGCGAAAGGGCCGCGCCAGTTCCGGTCTTCAGCCCGCGCGCGGATTCTATAGGAAAGCAACGATTTGTCAATGAGAAAACGGTCACAGGGTCGCCCGACGGATCCCCACCGGGCGAGAGAGGCGGCCCGCTACGAAAATCCCATAGCGAGCCGCGAGCATATTTTGCAGACGCTCGCCGATGCCGGCGTGCCGCTGACGGACGCCGAGCTTGCAGAGCGTTTGGCGATCAAGCAAGACGAGCGCGAGCCGTTCGAGCGGCGCCTCGCGGCGATGGAGCGCGAGGCCCAGATCGTGCGCAACCGCAAGGGCGCGATCCTGGTCGCGACGAAGCTGCATCTCATCGCCGGCCGCGTCGAAGGACATCCCGAAGGGTACGGCTTCGTCGTTCCCGAGGAGGGCGAGGATCTGTACCTCCCTCCGCACGAGATGAGGAAGGTGCTGCACGGCGATCGCGTCGCGGCTCGCGAGTCGGGCGTCGACCGGCGCGGCCGCCGCGAGGCCAAGATCGTCGAGGTGATCGAGCGGGTCAACGCGAGAGTGGTCGGCAGGCTGCGCCGCGAGCAAGGCGTCCTGTTCGTTCAGCCCTCCGAGCGGCGCATCAGCCAGAACGTCCTCGTCGCCGCGCAGGATGCCGGCGGCGCGCGCGCGGGGCAGGTCGTAGTGGCCGAGATCACCGCACAGCCCGACGGCCGCACCGAGCCGATCGGGCGCATCGTCGAGGTGCTCGGTGAAGCGGCCGACCCCGGGATCGAGATCGAGATCGCGCTCAGGAAGCACGATCTGCCGTTCAAGTTCTCGGAGCAGGCCGAGCGGCTCGCGGCAAAGTTTCCCGACGCGCCCACCTCGGGCGACCTCGCCGGACGGGAGGACTTGCGGGGGCTCGAGCTCGTCACGATCGACGGGGAGACGGCGCGCGACTTCGACGACGCGGTGTATTGCGAGAAGACGCGAGATGGCTTCCGGCTGATCGTCGCGATCGCCGACGTCAGCCATTACGTCCGGGACGGCGACGCGCTCGACGCGGAGTCGCGCGAGCGCGGCAACTCGGTCTATTTTCCGCGCCGGGTGATCCCGATGCTGCCCGAGCGGCTCTCGAACGGGCTGTGCTCGCTCAATCCCGAAGTCGAGCGCCTGTGCATGGCCTGCGACATGGCGATCGGCCCGAAGGGCGAGATCGGCCGGTACCGCTTCTACCCCGCCGTGATGCGCTCGCGCGCGCGGCTCACGTACACGACGGTGGCCGCGGCGCTGGCGAATCCTCAGGGCGAGGCGACGCGGGGGTTAAAAGGCTTGCTGCCCCGGCTGCAGCTCCTCGATCAGCTTTTCAGGGCTTTGCTCAAGGCCCGCGAGGAGCGCGGAGCGATCGATTTCGAGACGATAGAAACCCAGTTCATCTTCGACGATGACAATCGGCTGCTGCGCATCGACCGGGTCGAGCGCAACGACGCTCACCGCATCATCGAGGAGTGCATGCTCGCCGCCAACGTCTGCGCCTCGGATTTTCTCTCCGAGCGCAAGCACCCGACGCTGTACCGCGTGCACGAGGGCCCGACCCCGGAGAAATTGAAGAGCCTCCGGGAATTCCTCAAAGGGTTCGGCCTGCAGCTCGCGGGCGGCGACAAGCCGACCGCGAAGCACTACGCGAAGCTGCTGGAGACCGTGCGCAAGCGGCCCGACGTGCAGCTGCTGCAGACCGTGCTGCTGCGCTCGCTGCAGCAGGCGCAGTACAGCCCGGAAAACGTCGGGCACTTCGGCCTCGCCTACGAGCACTACACGCATTTCACGTCGCCGATCCGCCGCTATCCCGACCTGCTCGTGCACCGCTCGATCAAGTCGGCGCTCGCGGGGGGCCGCTACAAGCCCGGCAACTGGACCGACCTCGGCGCCCACTGCTCGCAGACCGAGCGACGCGCGGACGAGGCGACGCGCGAGGTCGCGTCCTGGCTCAAGTGCTATTACATGCGCGACCGCGTCGGCGAGGAGTTCGAGGGCTCGGTATCGGCCGTGACGAGCTTCGGCATCTTCGTGGCGCTCGACGACTTCTACGTCGAGGGGCTGGTGCACATCTCCGAGCTCGGGCAGGACTACTTCCACTTCGACGCCATCCGCCACCAGCTGGTCGGCGACCGGACGCGCAAGCAGTTCCGCCTCGCCGACCGCGTCAGGGTGAAGATCGCCCGCGCGGATCTGGAGACGAGCCGCATCGACTTCGTGCTCGCCGGCGACTCCGCCAGCGGTCCGCGCCATGTCCGGACTCTGCGACGCCGCTCGAGAACGTAGAGCCTTGAGATGAAGCCGACCCGCGCGGTGTTCGGGTTTCACGCGGTGCTCGCCAGGCTGCGCGCCGACGCCGCGTCCGTCACGGAAATCTATCTCGACGAGAACCGCAAGGACGCGCGCGCCAAGGACCTCGTCCTCGCAGCGGAAAAGGCCGGCGTCGCGCTGATGCGCGTTCCGACCAAGCGGCTCGACGGTTTCTACGGCGGCGGGCGACACCAGGGCGTGGTCGCAATGGCGTTCGACAAGCCTGCGCGCGAAGGCCTCGAAGACCTGCTCGATTCGCTGAAGGAGCCGCCGCTCCTGCTCGTCCTCGACGGCGTCACCGACCCGCACAATCTGGGAGCCTGTCTGCGGGTCGCGGACGCGGCCGGGGCTCACGCGGTGATCGCGCCCAAGGACCGCGCCGCGGGCATAGGCGCCGTCGTTTCCAAGGTTGCAAGCGGCGCGGCCGAGTCGGTGCCCTACTACATGGTGACGAACCTGGCCCGGACTCTGGACGAGCTCAAGGAGCGCGCCATCTGGATCGTCGGCGCCGACGAGCGCGCCGAGAAGACGCTCTATGAGACCGATCTGCCCGAGGCCATAGCTTGGGTGCTCGGCGCAGAGGGCGAGGGCATGCGGCGCCTTACGCGCGAGCGCTGCGATCTGCTCGCGCGCATTCCCATGCGCGGCAGCGTCGCCAGCCTGAACGTCTCGGTCGCGAGCGGCGTGTGCTTGTTCGAGTCGCGCAGGCGGCGCCCGGGAGGCGTCGAGGGACCCAAACTCGGGTAACATCCGCGCAGGAGCCGCCCCATGCAGGAAACTCGACGCGATCTGACGCTCACCGTGCTCGCCGTGCTCTTCCTCGCCGGCCTCATCGGTACGTCCGTCTGGGTGCTGCACCCGTTTCTGGGGGCGCTGACCTGGGCGACCATGATCGTGGTGGCGACGTGGCCGATGATGCTCAGGGTCGAGAAGGCGGTCGGCAGCCGGCGCTGGCTTGCCGTTACGATCATGTCGCTGATCCCGCTGGTGCTGTTGATCGTGCCCTTGTCGGCCGCCATCGGCACCATCGTGGCCAACGTCAACACGATCGCGGGGTGGGCGAAGACATTGGAGGAGTTGAAGGTGCCGCCGCCGCCGTCCTGGCTGGGGGGCTTGCCCTTCGTAGGCGACTCCGTTTCCCAGATCTGGCAGGAGGTTGCGACCGAAGGACTGGATGTCTTGGCCAACAAGCTTGCCCCCTACGCGGGGACGCTGACCCGGAAGTTCGCCTCCGAGATCGGCAGTTTCGGCGTCGTATTCGTTCAGTTCGTGTTGACGGTGATCATCGCCGCGATCCTGTACGCGGAAGGCGAGCACGCCGCGAACTGGATGCGCCGCTTCGGCGCGCGCCTGGCGGGCAGGCGCGGCGAGCAGATGGTAGTGCTGTCGGGCCAGGCGATACGCGGAGTGGCCCTCGGCGTGGTCGTCACTGCGCTGGTACAGGCGCTGATCGGCGGAATCGGATTGGCGATCGCGCGCGTGCCTTTCGCGACCGTTCTCACCGCGGTGATGTTCTTGCTTGCGGTGGCGCAGATCGGCGCGGCGCCGGTGATGATCGTGGCCGTGATCTGGCTCTACTGGGCCGGATCGATCGGGTGGGGCACGTTCCTGCTCGTCGTCACGGTGATCGTCGGTACTCTGGACAATTTCCTGCGCCCGATTCTCATCAAGAAGGGCGCGGACCTGCCGCTGCTCCTGATCTTCGCCGGCGTGATCGGCGGCCTCATCGGTTTCGGCCTGATCGGTATTTTCGTAGGGCCGATGGTGCTCGCGGTGACCTACACCCTGCTGCGCGCGTGGATCGAGGACGGCGAATCGCCACCGGCCACCGCGCGCGAGAAGCGCGCGTCCTAGGCGCGAGAGCGCCGGGAGGGCTTCATGGGCCCAGCTTCAACTCTTCCTGCGCGGGCGGGAGGGGGCTAGGCGGCGCTTTGGGTTCGACCGTGCCGTCCCAGGCAAGCCGCTCGCCGTTGCAGAAAACCTCGACCCGATCGCCGAATTCGTAGCGCAGCTCCCGGAGGAGCCGGGCTTCGGAGTTGCGGATGCTGGGAGTCTTGCCGGTGCCCACCGCAAGGAGGCCGAAGGTGACGTCGCCCGTCTTCTGGTCCACGCTCGCCCACGAGCTCAGCCTCGCCGACGTGCTGTCGTCGGGGCGGTCGAGCGCGCGGTTGACGATCGTGAGCATCTGCGCGGAAGTTACTTTCGGGTCCTTGGAGACGACGCGGTAGTCGACGTTGGCGATGCTCCCGCAGGCGGCCACGAAAACACAGAGGGCGGGGTAGGCTCCGATGCGCGAGATCATGATTGAGGGTCTCGATTCGTAGTGAGTCCGGAAGGATACTGCTTCTCCCATTCGCGGCCGTTGAACGGCTCGACCGTCATCGATTCTACCGTGCCCGGATCGATGCAGCGCGCGTTCACGCTGAACCCGTCCGGGTGCGAGCGGGGGACGTAAAACGACTTGATGCCGCATACCGCGCAGAACAAGTGCTTCGCCGTGTGCGTGTTGAAGCCGTAGGTGGTCAGCACGTTGCCGCCGGAGAGCAGCTTGAAGCGGTCCCCAGGGATGATGAGGTGCAGATAGCCGGACTTGCTGCAGATCGAGCAATTGCACTCCGAGACGGTGATCTTCGCGGGCGCGAAGGCCTCGAAGCGCACGCGCCCGCAGTGGCACCCGCCGGTATGACGGATCAGGGGATGTGCGGGCCTCAAGGCTGGTTGGACGGGAACTTGGCCGAGCCGTACCGAATCACCAGCGTCGCCAGCGCGAGCAGAAGAATGGCGCCCGACACCACGACGATCCCTGTCGCGGAGCTCTGGCCGTGTTCCTGGACGTCCATGATGAGCAGCCGGGTCAAGGCGGTCATCGCGACGTAGATGAGAAACCGCACCGGCATGTGCTTGGTCTTGAAGTAGATGCCGACCATCGCGCCGAGCTCGAGGTAGATGAACAAGAGCAGGATATCGTCGATCGTGGCGTGACCCTTCCCGGCCATCCCGACGAAAGCGTAGACCGCCGACCAGACGATGGCGCCGCCTATCGCGA
>Ga0307469_10000020_pt1 | contig 72919 bp, 70 predicted proteins | sample atmos_gasesAM2C__FD_203084 | JGI IMG/M metagenome (GOLD analysis project Ga0307469, IMG submission 203084) | Hardwood forest soil microbial communities from Morgan-Monroe State Forest, Indiana, United States - atmos_gasesAM2C_515 | ecosystem: Environmental > Terrestrial > Soil > Temperate... | reverse complement strand
AGTACGAGCGGCTCGTCGTTCATGATGAGAACGCGGCTGACCGGCTTCTTCATTAGGCGTGACGGGGGAAAAGCGGATTATACTTTTCGCCCCTCACCGGGACGAAGGACAACGAGCTGCAGGTGAGGCAGGGACGCGGAGAGGTGCGGCCGGAACCGAGGTAAAGCCTATCCGGCCATCGCTTTGAGGCGCAGCGCCAGCCGGCTCTTGTGGCGTGCGGCCTTGTTCTTGTGGATCACTTCCTTGTCGGCGATGCGGTCGATGACGCCGGTCGCCGCGCTGAGGGCTTTGCGCGCGGCGGCCTTGTCGCCGGCCTGAATCGCCTTGGTGACGCTCTTGATCGCGCTGCCGAGCATCGAGTTGAGGCTCGCGTTGTGCTTGCGGCGCTTCTCCGCCTGACGGGCGGCCTTGCGCGCGCCCTTCGTGTTTGCCATGTCGATACCTGCACGAAAGGGCGAAATTGTAGTCGCTGTCCCCCGGCGGCGCAAGGTTTTCCGGCTGCGAAAGTTATAATCGCTCCATGAACTTGCTGAGAGCGCTCGCGACCGTGAGCAGCATGACGCTCGTGTCGCGCGTTCTGGGACTGGTCCGTGACGTTCTGATCGCGACCTTGTTCAAGACCGGACTCGCAACCGACGCCTTTTTCGTCGCATTCCGGATCCCGAATCTGCTGCGGCGCCTGTTCGCCGAGGGCGCGTTCTCGCAGGCTTTCGTGCCGGTCCTGTCCGAGTACCGGACGCGGCGGGGCGACGCGGAGACGAAGCTGCTCGTCGATCGCACCGCGAGCGTGCTTGCCTTGTCGCTTCTCGGGGTGACCGCTCTCGGGGTCGTCGGCGCGCCGATCGTCATCTACGTGAGCGCGCCGGGTTTCGCGGCCTCGCCCGAGAAGTTCGACCTCACCGTGGCGATGCTGCGGATCACTTTTCCCTACATCCTGTTCATCTCGCTGGTGTCCCTCGCCGGCGGCATTCTCAACACCTGGAGCCGCTTCGCGATACCCGCCCTGACTCCCACGCTGCTGAATCTGTCCTTCATCTTCGGTGCCGTCTTCTTTGCGCCCTATTTCGATCCGCCCGTAATGGTGCTCGCTTGGGCGGTGTTCGCCGGCGGCGTCCTCCAGCTGGCTTTTCAAGTTCCGGCGCTCGCGAAAATCGGCATGCTGCCGGGGCCTCGGCTCGGTTTCTCCGACCCCGGGGTGAGGCGGATTCTCGTCCTGATGGGTCCGGCGGTGATCGGCGTTTCGGTCGCCCAGATCAGCCTGCTCATCAACACCATCATCGCGTCGTATCTCGGCGACGGCCGCGTTTCCTGGCTCTACTATGCCGACCGGCTCATGGAATTCCCGACCGGGCTGCTGGGCGTGGCGTTGGGCACCGTTCTGCTGCCCAGTCTCTCGAAGTACCACGCCCAGTCCTCCGGCGACGAATACTCGAAGCTCCTCGACTGGGGCCTGCGCCTGACTTTCATCCTCGCGGCACCCGCGGCCGTCGCGCTCGCGCTGCTGTCGGTGCCCCTGGTCACGACGCTTTTCCACTACGGGCAGTTCGGCGAGCACGATGTCTGGATGACCCGCCAGGCGCTCGTCGCCTACAGCGTGGGCCTGCTCGGCTTGATCCTCGTCAAGGTGCTGGCGCCCGGCTTTTATGCGCGGCAGAATATCGCCACACCCGTACGAATCGCCGTCCTGACCCTGATTGCGACGCAAGCGATGAACGCCCTTTTTGTCCTGTCCCTGAAGCAGGGAGGTCTCGAGGTTTCGACCGGCATCGGCCCGCACGCGGGTCTCGCGCTTGCCATCGGCTTGGGCGCCTGCCTGAACGCGGGTCTGCTCTACCGCAAGCTCAGGCAATACGCGATCTATCACCCGCAGCCCGGATGGGGAGCGTTCGCGCTCAAGGTCGCGGCGGCCCTGGCGGCGATGGCGCTCGCTTTGTGGCTCGCGACGGGTCCGGCTGCATGGTGGCTGGGCGCCTCAGGCTGGACGCGAGTCGGCGCGGTGACGGCATTGGTGATGCTCGGAGGCGTGGTTTATTTCGCCAGCCTGTGGCTGCTCGGGTTCCGGCCGGGCGACTTTTCCAGGCGCGCCGCCTGAGCCCATGAACTCGCGCCTCGAGCGTTTCGCCGAGATCGTCTCGCGGGACCAGTTCAACCTCGCCGAGGCGAGCCTCATGCTCGCGCAGGACATCTATCCCGACCTGGACATTCCCGAGTACTTGGGCAAGCTCGACGGCATCGCGGGCGCGATCAAGAAGCGCCTCGCGGGGGACGCGTTTTCCGAGCAGAGGGTGCTCGCGCTGAACTACTACCTGTTCAACGAAATGCGTTTCTCGGGAAACCTCGTCGACTACTACGATCCGCGCAACAGCTATCTGAACGAGGTCATGGAGCGCCGCACGGGAATTCCGATCACCTTGTCGATTCTCTATCTGGAGGTCGGCAAGCGCCTGGGCCTCAACCTGAAGGGCGTGTCCTTCCCCGGCCACTTCCTGGTGAAGCTCGCGGTCAAGCGCGGTCAGCTCGTCCTCGATCCCTTTACCGGAGGCGAGGCGCAGTCCGAGTCCGATCTGCGCCAGCGCCTCGCTCAGGTTCTACCCAACGGAAAGGCGGAGCAAGCGCAGCTCGACCAGTATCTGGAGCCCGCCACCCCCCGCCAGATCATCGCGAGAGTACTGCGAAACCTGAAGAACATCTACATGCAGACGGGAAAGCTCGAGCAGGCGCTGGCGGTCATGCACCGGATGCTCCTGGTGATGCCCGAGTCCGCCGAGGAGCTCCGCGACCGCGGCCTGGTATACCGGCGGCTCGAATGCTTTCGCCCGGCGCTGTCGGACCTGCAGAACTACCTGCGGCGCAGGCCCGACGCCGCCGACGCCGCGGATATCCGAGAAAGGATCCTCGAGCTCAGGGAATCCACGGCGCGGCTGAACTAGGCGCCGCCCGCCAGCCGCGCCTCGACTTTATCCCGCACGTCCCGCTTCAGGCCCAGCGCGAAGAACGCCTCGGCCACGAGGAAGATCGGCGCGATGAATATCTGGAAGACATTGTCGGCGAGCGCCGGCCTGCGCCCCTCGAACACGTGGCCGACGAGCTGGAAAATCCACCCTCCGACGAAGAAAGCTCCGCACCAGATCCAGCCCGACGCGAAACCGGTCCCGGCGGCGAGCTTCGCGGCGTAGAAGAGGGCGAAGGTGGCGACCATCGTCGCCATCGCGAGCGGCACGTCGAGCATGAAGTAGTATGCGAGGACGACTCCCAGGAACAGGTGCGCCAGGGTGACCCCGTCTCCGATCGGCACCCACGTCATGGGGACGAGCAGAGCGAAAACGATCGCCGGAACTCCGATGAAATGGGTGAGCCGGTTCCAGCGATTCCTGTGGTAAGCGGCGTACATCGCCATCTGCTGATCGAGAGTCTTCATCCGGCCTCCGTTGGCCGATCATGTTACCGCTATAATTCAAAACTTTACGCCATTCTCGGCCTTTCATGCTGCTCACCCACGGCGCCTCCGCCGCGCCGCTGCCTCCTGTCGCGCTCACGGTGGGGAATTTCGACGGCATACATCGCGGGCATCAGGCGATGCTGCAGCGCCTGCTCGCCGGCGCACGCACGCGCGGCCTGCAGAGCTGCGTGCTCACCTTCGAGCCCCATCCACGGGAATTCTTCGCGGCGCAGGCGGCACCGACGCGCCTGACTTCGCTGCGCGAGAAGCTCGAGCTGCTCGGGGCGCACGGCGTTGAGCGCACGCACGTGCAGCGATTCGACCGCCGGTTCGCGGCGCTTGCACCGGAGGTCTTCGTCGCGCAGGTGCTCGCGAAGCGCCTCAGTGCGCGCTGGCTGCTCATCGGGGAGGACTTTCGCTTCGGCGCGAAACGCGCCGGCGACCTCGCGCTCCTGAAGAATCTCGGTCCGCGATACGGCTACGAAGTCGAAATCCTGCCCGCGGTCGCGCGCGCGGGCGCAAGAGTGTCGAGCTCGGCGGTTCGCGCGGCGCTTGCGGCCGGAGACCTCGCCGCGGCCGAAGATCTTCTCGGCCGGCCGTACAGCATCAGCGGCCGGGTGGTCCACGGCAGAAAGCTCGGCCGCGAGCTCGGGTTCGCGACCGCGAATGTGCAGCTCAAGCACAACCGCCCGCCGCTTACCGGGATCTATGCGGCGAGGGTCCACGGCGTCGGCACGAGCTCGCGCCCCGCGGTGGTCAGCCTGGGCGTGCGGCCCACGATCACGGCGAGCGGCCGCGCAGTGCTCGAAGTGCACTTGTTCGATTTCTCGGCCGATCTCTACGGAGCGCACATGCGGGTCGAGTTCCTGCACAAAATCCGGGACGAGGAGAAGTATCCCGATCTAGGCGCTCTCAAGGCGCAGATCGAGCGCGACGTCCAGGCGGCAAGAACATTTCTCCTGGAAAGCGGCAATGTCTGAGAAGAAAATCGACTACAAAGACACGCTCAACCTGCCCGATACGCCGTTTCCGATGCGCGGCGACCTCGCGAAGCGCGAGCCGCATTGGGTCAGGGAATGGCAACAGGACAACGTCTACGAAAAGATCCGCGCCGCGAGCGCCGGCCGGCCGAAATTCGTGCTGCACGACGGGCCGCCGTACGCCAACGGCGACATCCACATCGGCACCGCGGTCAACAAGATCCTGAAGGACATCATCGTCAAGGCGCGCAACATGGCGGGATTCGACGCCGTCTATGTGCCGGGCTGGGATTGCCACGGCATGCCGATCGAGGTGCAGATCGAGAAGACCTACGGCAAGAACATCCCGGTGGAAAAGACCCAGAGCCTCGCGCGCGCGTACGCGACCGAGCAGATCGCACGGCAGAAGGCCGACTTCCAGCGTCTCGGCGTGCTCGGCGACTGGAACCACGCGTACACCACCATGGCGTTCCGGAACGAGGCGGACGAGATCCGCACCCTCGGGAAGCTGCTGGAGAAAGGCTACATCTACCGGGGCTTGAAGCCCGTGAATTGGTGCTTCGACTGCGGCTCGGCGCTCGCCGAGGCCGAAGTGGAGTACATGGACAAATCCGACATCGCTGTAGATGTCGGCTTCCCCATTGCGGAGCCAGACAAGGTCGCGAAGGCCTTTGGTTTGGCGAAGTTGCCGACTGACAAAGGTTGGATTGTCATCTGGACCACTACGCCTTGGACACTTCCAGCGAACCAGGCGCTGAACGTTCACCCGGAGTACACGTACAACCTAGTGCGTACCGAGCGCGGCTTGTTGATACTGGCCGCTGACCTGCAGAAGGATCGTCTGGAGTACTACACCCTTTCAGGGGAGACACTCGGATCGTGCAAGGGCGCCGCGCTGGAAGGAATACTCTTTCGACACCCCTTCTACAATCGTTTGTCACCGGTCTACCTTGGCGAGTACGTAACGCTCGATGCCGGGACTACGGGTGTTGTACATAGCGCCCCGGCTTACGGAGTTGAAGACTTCGAATCGTGCCGCCGTTACGGCATGAAGGATGACCAGATTCTCACCCCCGTGATGGGCGACGGAAAGTATGCTCCGTCGCTAGAATTCTTCGGCGGTATGGATATCTGGAAGGCGAACCCGAAGATCGTTCAGAAAATTGAAGAGGCAGGCAATCTGATTCATTCGGCAGGCTACAGGCACAGCTACATGCACTGCTGGCGCCACAAGACCCCGATCATCTATCGCGCCACCACCCAGTGGTTCGCGGGGATGGACGAGGTTCCTGGATATCACGGCAGAAGGCCGAAGGAGCATCTACGCGCAACGGCGCTCCACGCGGTCGAGGCGACGCGCTTCTACCCCGAGTGGGGCCAGGCGAGGCTGCACGGCATGATCGCCAACCGGCCCGACTGGACTTTGTCGCGCCAGCGGCAATGGGGCGTGCCGATGCCCTTTTTCATCCACCGCGAGACGGGCGCGTTGCACCCGCGCACACACGAGCTGCTCGAGGCGGTGGCGAAGAAAGTCGAGGCGGGCGGCATCGAGGCCTGGCAGCAGGTCCGACCCGACGACCTCCTGGGCGCGGACGCGGCGAAATACGAGAAAGTGAAGGACACGCTCGACGTGTGGTTCGACTCGGGATCCACTCACGAGACCGTGCTCAGGGGCTCGCACGCGAAGGAGCTCAAGTTCCCGGCAGATCTCTACCTCGAGGGCTCGGACCAGCACCGCGGCTGGTTTCACAGCTCGCTCCTCGTGTCCTGCATGCTGAACGGCAGGGCGCCCTACGACGCCCTGCTCACCCACGGTTTCGTCGTCGACGGACAGGGGCGCAAGATGTCGAAGTCGCTCGGCAACGTGATGGCGCCGCAGAAGATCTCCGAGACCCTGGGTGCCGAGATCCTGCGCCTGTGGGTTGCCGCGACCGACTACTCGGGCGAGCTGTTCATCTCGGATGAAATCCTCAAGCGCGTGGTCGAGACCTACCGCCGCATCCGCAACACGCTGAGGTTCCTGCTCGCAAACGTCTCAGATTTCGATCCGAAGCGCGACGCCATCCCGGTCGAGAAATGGGTGGAAGTGGATCGCTATGCGGTGGCGCTTGCGGCCGAGGTCCAGAAAACCATCCTCGACGGCTACGAGCGCTACGAGTTCCATCCCGCGATTGCCAAGCTGCAGACCTACTGCTCGGAGGACCTGGGCTCCTTCTACGTCGACGTCCTGAAGGACCGCCTGTATACGACCGCCGCCGCGTCGGCCGCGCGCCGTTCGGCCCAGAACGCGCTCTATCACATCGTTCACGCCCTTCTGCGATGGATGGCGCCGGTGCTCAGCTTCACTGCGGCGGAGGCGTGGCAGGTGTTCCAGCCCGGCGCGGACACCGTCTTCGCGCAAACATCATATCGATTTCCGGAGGTGCCGAACGGCGAGGCGCTGCTCGCGAAGTGGACGGCGCTGCGCGAATTCCGCTCCGAAGTCCAGAAGGTCCTCGAGAAGCACCGGGAGGCGGGCGAGATCGGCTCCCCGCTTCAGGCCGAGGTGGATATCGCGGCGATGGGCGACAGGCTGAAGCTCTTGCAGAGCCCCGGCGACGAGCTGCGATTCGTGCTGATCACTTCGCGCGCCGACGTCGCGGCGGGCCCCGATGCGATCCGTGCCGCGCCGAGCAAGCACCCAAAATGCGCACGCTGCTGGCACTGGCGCGCCGACGTCGGCTCCGACCCGAAGCACCCGGGACTCTGCGGCCGCTGCGTATCGAATCTCTTCGGTGCGGGCGAGCCCCGTCGCTTCGCATGACGCTGGGCGCCTTCAAGCGCATCGCCCCTTGGCTGCTGGTCGCCGCGCTGCTCGCGGTGGCGGACCAGGCGAGCAAGTCCGCGATCAGCGCGAATCTCAGGCTCGGCGAGGTGCGCGAGATCACCGGGTTCTTCAACCTGGTGCTCGCGCACAACCGCGGCGCCGCGTTCAGCTTTCTCTCGGAGGCCGGCGGCTGGCAAAGGGCTCTGTTCATCGGGATTGCAGTCCTCGCGACCGCGGTCATCGTCGTGATGCTCGTCAGGCACTCGAGCGAGCGCCTGTTCTCCGCGGGTCTCGCTCTGATACTGGGCGGTGCGCTCGGCAACCTCTGGGACCGGATCGCCCTCGGACACGTAGTCGATTTTCTCGACTTCCACGCGCTGGGCTGGCATTTCTGGGCCTTCAACCTGGCCGACTCGGCGATCAGCGTCGGAGCGGTGCTGCTGATCCTCGACGGCCTGCGCTCGGCCGGCTCTTCTGAAACGCCGTAAAATGGACGGCATGGAAATACTGCTGGCCAATCCTCGCGGCTTCTGCGCCGGGGTCGAGCGCGCCATCGGCATCGTCGAGCAGGCTCTCGTCGTCCACGGAGCGCCTATCTACGTTCGACACGAGGTGGTGCACAACAAGTTCGTTGTCGAGGACCTGCGGAGCAAGGGCGCCGTGTTCGTCGAAGAGCTTTCGGAGGTTCCTTCGGGCAGCACGGTGATCTTCAGCGCGCACGGCGTCTCCAAGGCGGTGCGCGCCGAGGCGGCCGCGCGAGGTCTGCGCGTGTTCGACGCGACCTGCCCGCTCGTCACCAAGGTTCACGTCGAAGTTGCGAAGATGCATGCGGCGGGCCGCGAGGTCGTCATGATCGGCCACCGCGGCCATCCCGAGGTGGAGGGAACCATGGGCCAGGCTGCGGAGGGGATGCACCTGGTCGAAAAGATCGATGATGTCGCGCGCCTCGAGGTGCGCGATCCGGACAGGCTCTCGTACGTGACGCAGACGACGCTCTCGGTGGACGACGCCGCGGCCATCGTCGCGGCGCTGAAGGCGCGCTTTCCGGCGATCACCGGCCCCAAGAAGGACGATATCTGCTACGCGACGCAAAACCGGCAGGACGCGGTCAAGATCATGTCGCCGCAATGCGACGTGGTGATCGTGGTGGGCTCGCCCAACAGCTCGAACTCCAACCGGTTGCGCGAGGTCGCGCGGGGCCGCGGCGTCCCGGCGTACATGGTGGACAGCGCCGAGCAGCTGAAGGCCGAGTGGGTCGCGGGCAAGCGCCGGGTCGGAGTCACGGCCGGGGCCTCGGCCCCCGAGGTCCTCGTCACCGAGCTGATCGCACGGCTGAAGGCGCTCGGCGCGGGAAGCGTGCGGCAGCTCGAGGGCGCGAGCGAGGGCGTGGTGTTCACGCTCCCGAGGGAGCTCGCTGCGCGCGCCGCGCCGAAACTACCGAGCAGGCCATGAAAAAGACACTTTTGATCCTCGCCCTTACTATCTACGCTCCGGTTTACGCTCAGACTTACAAATGCGTTGACCAGCGCGGCGTGACGCACTATTCGGACAAGCCGCTCGCCAACTGCAAAAATGAAATAATAAAAACCGAGCGCGGCGGCGCGAAACCAGCACCGCCCGCCTCGCCTCGCGCCGCGGCAAAGACGGTGCGGCAGCTCCAAAGCGTATGCGCGCGGGACATGCAGGAGTATTCACGGTTGAGCGGCACGCGCCGCCCTGATCCCGGCGCAAGCGACGATGCCCGTCAAGAGCGGCTGGACGCGTTGCGGGAGCAGCTTCGCGGGTGCAGCTGACGCGGTCGTACGGAAGGTGAATTAGTTCACACGGCGGCGCGACCTCCGCACCGCTCGTTCCCTGTTTTCGGCCGCCCGTCGTCGGAACTTGGCGAGAACCAGCCACGCCTATATCTTGTTGCGACGCGGCAGGAGCGCGCGGACGGACATTGCAGAGGCCTCGTTCCCAATCAGATGATGATTACGAGAAACAGGATGCGGTCGATCAGAAACCAAGGCCGAAAACAGGGTGGCGTGGTGCTGCTGGAAGTGTTCATCGCCATTCTGATTTTCTCCATGGGCATTCTCGCCGTGGTCGGAATGCAGGCCGTCGCGATCAAGAACGTGACGGATGCGAAGTACCGCAGCGAGGCGGCGTTCCTCACCAACCGGCTGTTGTCGCAAATGTGGACGGACGCCGGCAGCATCGGCCTGTACGCCTACCCGGGCACCGGTGCAGTGCCGGCGAAGCTGAACGCTTGGATCAATGATCCGATAACGGGGGTGAACGCCCGCCTGCCCAATACCGGGCCGACCGGTTTCCCGCCGAAAGTGACCGTTACGGGCGCAAGCGCAAGTGGCGCTCAAGTGACCATTCAAGTGTTCTGGCAGTTGCCCGAAGAGCAATCGAAAATCCCCCCTCTGCCGCCTCATAACTACACGGTCGTGGCCTCCGTGTGGACGAGCTGAGCGATGAACCTCGATAGCGGATACCGCCGCGATTCCGGCTTCAGCTTGGTCGAGCTGATGGTCGCAATGCTGATCGGGCTCTTCGGCATCATCGTCATGTTCCAGGTCTTCGAGAACGCGGAAGCCGTGCGCCGCACGACGGTGAGCGGCGGTGATGCACAGCAGAACGGTGCCCTCGCGCTCTTTTCGATGGAGCACGACTTGCGCAATGCGGGCATGGGCATCAACGAGATCGGCTTGCTGGCGCCTCCGTGCAACATCGTGGGTTACGACGGCGCGCGCACTGTGCGCAACTTCCCGCCTGTCGGGAACACCCTAGTTCTCGCGCCGGTGCAGGTCGTCCCCGGTGCGGACGCCAAGACGCCCGACCAGTTCACCGTCTTTTACGGCTCGCAGACCCTGGTGAACACCACAACCCTCATAACCCCGGTGCAGATGACCGCCTCGCCCAACTATCTCCAGGTGAACACGACCTTCGGTTTCCGGCCCGGCGATCTGCTGCTGCTGTTCCAGCCGAGCGTGGGCGGCCCGCTCCCGCAGAACTGCATCTTGACGGAAGTGACCTCTACTGCGAGCAACCAGGTCAATCACGTCGCGGGGACATATGTGCTCGCAAATTCCGGAGCGTCGGTTACCGCACGATTCAACCCGCCGGATTTCTCAGGTCCGAATGCGGCCCTGGCCCTCACGTACTTCGGCAACAAAGTGGTCAGCAACGTCGTCACTCGGGTTTACAACCTCGGAAACCTCCACGACGCCGAGGATTTTCCCGCCACGCAGAATCCGAGGACGCCCGTCTACAACACCTACGCCGTAGCGAACAACAGCCTCACGGTTTCGAATGCTTTCGTCATCTCGGGCGGCGCGCCGGCGGTCAACTTCATCGCCGACAACATCGTCCACATGCGCGTCGACTACGGCCTGGACGACGGACCGCCCGCCGGAGCAACGGCCGGCGACGGCGTGCTTGACCGGTTCTTGGACCCCGCAGCGTTCAATGCGCTGCCTTCGCCACCCTGGCAGTACGTCATCGCAGTCCGCGTCGCCGTAGTGGCGCGCAGCGCGCTTCCCGAGAAACCGGGGCCCGGCACGGCCTGCGACGGGACGACGCCCTTTCCGAATTGGTCCGGCAACACCGGGGCAGCCCGCGGGTTCGATCTCTCGACGGTTCCTTCACCGGCCGGCGTGGCGTGGGACTGCTACCGCTATCGCGTGTTCGAGACGACTGTGCCGGTGCGCAACTCAATCTGGAGGTCGAGCTGAAATGAATGCGCGTGCGCGAAGCCTCGTTCTGTGCCGCCCCCGACATCGGGAGCGCGGCGCGACGCTTTTGATTGCCCTCATCGTGCTGGTAGCCCTCACCATGGCCGGCATCGCGATGATGCGTTCGGTGGACACCGCAACCATAGTCGCCGGGAACATCGGGTTTCGCCAATCCACGATCAATGCCACCGACCAGGGCGTGCAGGCTGCGTACGGCTACATCTCCCCGATCATAGCGACACTCGCGGGCAGTGGCACCAACAACCCGGCAAATGGCTACTCGGGTTCGGTGCCTCTCGGCGAGGCCCCGGACTGGTATCTCAGCCCGAGCAATGCCGGCTGGACGAACGCCGTCAGCTGCAGCGGTCCCACAAAAACGCCTACGGCATGCAATACCTTTGCTCCCAACGGCAGCTCGGTCGATCCCGCCGGCAACAACATCACTTACGTAATACACCGGCTGTGCGACAGCACCGGTGTCATTTGCGGACAGACCCAGTCCCCCGCAGCCACCTCCGGGTCCGGTGTCGACCAGAGCGCGCCCAACTTCTTCGTGCCACCGCCGTCGCAACATTTCCGCATAACCGTACGCGCAACAGGCCCGCGGAACTCGGTCGCGTACGTTCAAACACTGATGCGCGGCCAATAACGCACGACGGAGATTCAGGGAGACATCATGATCAAGTCAACGCGAGCCGTCCTTTACTTCACGCTTGCCTTCATGGCGAGCGAGACCGCGCTCGCCGCGCCGACCGACGTCTCCAACGTTCCCCTCGCGACGAGCGGCGGAACGAGAATTCTGCCGAACCTGCTGTTCGACCTCGACGATTCCGGCAGCATGAACTGGGACTTCATGCCGGATTACGTCAGCCCGAACACCGGCGGCGTCGCGTTGACCCAATCCAAGCCGTGCATGTTCGACTCGAACAAGGGGAGCACGTTTTGCAATCCCGGCGATCCGCCTTACGCTGCCGGCGGCTCCCGCGGCTTCAACGGCGTCGGATACGACCCGAATTTCCGTTACCGCCCCGGCGTGGGCACGAACGGCCAGCCGCTGCTCAATCCGCCGACCGGATTGCCCCTGGGCAATCCGGTAACGACCACGCTCGTACCGGACGACGTCTACTCGCACAACCCGTATGGCTCGAGCACGACCAACGTCAACTTGGCCACGCAGATCCCGGATATGAGTTACTGCAACGCCAACAACGTCTGCAAACGACCTGGCGCGGACACGACAGGCGCGACGGTTTCAGGGACCGCGTTCGATCCGGCGAACGGCACCGGCACGACCATGGCCGCGGGACAATTCCCCTACCGCACGAATCCGGCGAACGCGAGCACGGCGATCTTCGGTCTGCCGGAGATGATGTCGATCGCAAGCTTTGCACGCAGCGGTAGCACGGTAACGGCCACCACCGTCGAAGCTCATGGCCTTACGACCTCAGACAGGGTCTTTGTCACTGGGACGAGCAATGTCAACGTCACCTGCGTCCCAGTCACCGGGGCAACGACGAACACGTTTACCTACGGCACGGGGTCGTCCGGCACCGTTTCCGCCACCAACGGGTCGTACCGCAAGTGTGTTGCAGGAACTTGGACGATTTCGTCCGGTACCGTAACGGTCTCGACGTCTCCCAATTCGCCGGGCCTCGTCGTCGGTGATGCTATTACAGCCGCCCCCTCGGCCAGCTTCAGTCAAGGAGCCTTCAACGTCACCGCAGTGGGGTCGACGTCGTTCTCCTATACGTCGTCGACCGGCACAGGCCCACAAAGCGGTTTCTGGGTGCGCACCGGCCTGTACAACCGCGGCACGCAAATCAACGGCGCGGCGGTCGCGTATGGCATCGTTCCGGTCGAATACTGCTCCGATCCCAATCTGACGAACTGTGTCCAGGTCCTTCCGGGCAACACCCCCCCGGCGGGGTTCACGTTGCCCGCGCCCGTGCGCTTCTGCCAGACGCAGGCGCAGGCGCTTGCGCCGGGCGCCGTGGGCGACGCATCGGGAACACCGCGCTGCCGGTCGAAGTACAACGAGACCGCGGGTATTCCCCAGTATCTGTACGCGCGCTACGGCTGGTTCCAGCGCGACACGATCGTTGCGTCGGTGGGGACCTACGGCAGCCGACAGAATCGCGCCGACTGCGCCGCCGCACCGAGCTGCACGTACGCCGAGGAGCTCAACAACTACGCCATCTGGTACACCTACTACCGTACGCGCCTGCAGATGATGAAGAGCTCGGTGGGCATTGCGTTCCTGCCCTTCATCGGCGCCCCAACCGCGACGCCCACCAAGCCGAACTCGATTCGCCTGGGCTTCATTACCATGCACGCGCAGGACTCCGGTAGTGTCTCGGCGAGCAAGTACCTGAGGATCCAGGACTTCGATACCACGCAGGCGGCGAATTTCTACAACAAGTTCTACTCGAACACCGCTTCGAACGCGACGCCGCTGCAAGAAGCGCTGTCGCGAGCCGGGTGGATCTTCGCGGGCAAGCTCAATACCGGGCTCACCTCGGGCATCCCGACCACGGACGATCCGATCCAGGCTGCCTGCCAGCGCAACTACACTCTGCTCACCACCGACGGCTACTGGAACAACCTGAGTTCCTTCCCGCCGCAGACGCTGGCGGGAAAGACGATCGGCAACCTGGACGCGTCGCCCGCGACGCTGCTTGGCAGCACGCTGGTGGATCGTGACGCCACGGTCACTCTGGACGGAACGGGCTCCTCCAGCACGACTTTCACTCCCAGCGGAACGACTTCGGAACAGGTTCTCTGCCAGGGGAACAATATCGCGAATTTTCCCACTCTCGGCGGCCCGACCGCCTGCGGCTGCCAGCCGAAGGAGCACAAGATCATCCAGCAGGACGTCCAAACCGGGACACTGGCCACCTTCAGCAACGGCGTCCTCGTCAGCAGCACCACAACCACCAACCAGTTCTACACGAATATCGCGCCGGGTTGCGTGGCGGGCAGCTGGGCCGAGCAGGACACGCCGCAAACGACCCTAGAGGACAAGATCTGCCGGCGCGGCACAGGCGGAAGCGTCGCCGTGTTCTCGGACGGCACTACGGCCTCGTGCTCGAGCTGCAGCAGCAATCGCTTCGTGCTCATCCGGGAGACCAAGACCCAGACGCAAACCGTGATCACGACCGACGGCGTGCAGACGCAGAACAACGTCGTGCCGGGCACCACTACTTATACTTACAGCACCAACGGCCTGACCTTCAGCGCTACGGCGCCCAGCGGCGGCAGCTGCCCGTCGTCCGCTCCCGTCAGCACGCTGAGCCCCAACCCGCAGACGAATTCGGGCCTGCCGGTGAATACCAGCGGCACGGGTACCGCCTTGGCGGTCTGGAGCCCGAATCCGCAGACTACAACCGGCGGCACTCCGACGAGCACATTTTCCGCCGGAGGCACGCCCTCGACCGTGGCCGACACCGCGCTGTACTTCTATCAGACCAAGCTGCGCGGCGGAACCGACTTGAATGGCGACGCGACAGGACCGCAGTTCGGACCGAACACCACCCCACCGAACACGGTCGATCTGTCGACGAACTCCATTCCCGTCAAGTCGGGGGCGAAGGACTTCGTTTCGTACCAGCACATGGTGACCTTCGGCATCGGCATGGCCGACGGCCTCCTGCGCTTCCAGCCGGACTACGACACCGCCGCGAGCGGAGATTTCTTCAACATCAAGAACGGCACCGTGGGTTCCTGCTTCTGGACGACCGGGAGCTGCAACTGGCCGACGCCGGGAAACAACACCAACGCCAACCTCGACGATCTGTGGCACGCGGCGGTCAACGGGCGCGGCCAGTATTACCAAGCCCTCAACGCCGACGCGCTCAGCACGGGGTTCTCTACGGTGCTCACCGCGGTGAACGCGCAGGTGGCCTCGGCGTCCGCGTCGGCCACCTCGAGCCCGAACGTCACCCAGACCGACAACCAGATCTTCAGCACGACCTACGAGACCAACACATGGTCGGGCAGCGTGTTCGCGCAGACGATCGACCCCGTGAGCGGGAACGTCAACCCGACGATCCAGTGGCAGGCCGACCCGCTTCTGGTCGCGAGGGTCTCCGGCACGAGCGATACCCGCAACATCCTCACGTTCGACACATCCTTGAGCGGCCCGAAGGTCAAGCCCTTCACCTGGACGTCGCTCACGTCGACGGAGCAGGCCTTCTTCAGCAACAAATGCGGGGCGACTCCTCCGCCTCCAGCCCCGTTGATGGGTCAGTGCAGCGGTCTAGGTGCGGCTGACCTCGTTACCGCCAACGACGGCAGTCAAATGGTCGGCTATCTGCGTGGCTGGCAAGCAAATGAAGGAATCGTCTTCCGCGATCGCTTGCTCATCGACCCTGTCACGGGAGCGAGCACCAATACCGTTCTCGGCGATACGATCACCGCAAAACCGGTTTTCGTGCGCAACCCCATTTTGAGCTACGTGGACCCGGCCACGCCGGGCTACAGCACCTACGCCGCGAACAATGCGAACCGGGCGCCGCGGGTCTACGTCGCCGCGAACGACGGTATGCTGCACGCCTTCGACGGCAACACCGGCGCCGAGTCCTGGGCTTATGTGCCGCGGTTCATCATGCCGGGGCTTTTCGCGCTCGCCGATACCGGCTACGGCGCCAAGCATCAGTTTTTCGTCGACGGATCACCCGAGACGTTCGATGTATTCGACTCCACCGCCAACGCATGGAAGACCATCCTCATCGGCGGCGCGGGCGGCGGCGGGCGCGGCTTTTACGCGCTCGACATTACCGACCCGGTCAACCCCAAGGGACTGTGGGAGTTCTGCAGTGACTCGACCCTGTGCTTGATCAACGACGCCGACCTGGGCTTCGCATACGGCAACCCGATCGTCGGCAAGCGTCCCTCGGACGGCAAATGGGTGGCCGTCGTCACCTCCGGATTGAATAACGTCAACCCGGGAGGGGGAAGCGGCGTCGGCTTTTTCTACGTGCTCGACGCCATCACGGGCGCGATCCTCAACAAGGTGAGCACCGGCGTAGGCAACTCGATCGCGCCGTCCGGCCTCATGAAGATGTCCGCCTTCTACAATTCGGCGCTAACCGACGCCACCATGCGCTTCATTTACGGCAGCGATCAGCTGGGCCACCTGTGGCGTCTGGATCTCGGCACGCCGGCCGGCGTGTGCGACGCGCCTGCCACAGGGGCCGCTCCCTGCGTCAGCCATCTCGCGCAGCTCATGGACAATTCAACCCCGGCGCGCGCCCAGCCGATCACCACGCGGCCGGCGTTGACGACCATCAAAACAGTCGGGAACGCCGCGGGGTATCGCGTGCTCTACGTCGGTACCGGCCGGTACCTCGGCGACGGCCTTCATGGCGGCGTGTCGGATCTGAGCGACCCCGGCGCTACCAGCGGCATCGCCTGGCTGCAAACGCTGTATGCGATCAAGGACCGGAATTTCGATTACGGCACGACGCTGCGCAGCAGCGGCAACATGGTCGTGCAAACCCTGTCGCTGAGCGGCAACAGTGACCGCATCGTCACGAAGAACCCGGTCAATTGGGACACGAACGACGGCTGGCTCCTCGACTTCATCCCGATTGCGGCCGATCCGAGTTCCGCGGCCGGGGGCGAACGCGTCAACATCGACCCGCGTCTGATACTTGGAACGCTCGTGGTCGCGACCAATACGCCTGCAGGCGGCGGGACGTGCTCCATCGGCGGGAGCAGCCGCCTCTACGCCTTCGATTACCTGACGGGGGGGTACATCGGCAATGTGCAGACCGTGGTCGGCTCCTTCCTCGGCGGAACGATTTCGGTAGGCATGGCGATCGTCCAGCTCCCGTCGAGCGCGATCAAGGACATCATCACCGGCGCGGACACGAGCAAAACCACCACGAACGTGCCGCCCAACTCGGGCGGCAACAGCCTGAAGCGCTTCTCTTACCGCGAGCGCTGATTTTGAGGATTGCGGATGCGTGCGTACGATGACGTGTATGCCCTGGGCCGGACGCGTTGCCGGAGAGGTCTTACGTTCTCTATCATTACTTCGAAAGAAGGGAATTCCATGCAGGGAGATTCCATGCAGCGCCAGCCCGGTTTCACGTTGATCGAGTTGATGGTCACGATGGCGATTCTCGCCATCATAGCCGCCGTCGCACTTCCCAACTACACCGACTATGTCAAGCGCGGGAAGATCCCGGAGGCGACCTCCAACCTGCAAGCGATGAAGACCAAGATGGAGCAATGGTTTCAGGACAATCGCACCTACCCGAGCACGTGCGGCACCGCCGCTGGGGCGACCCAGATCCAGGTTCCAACCCTGCAATCCTTCACCATTACGTGCCCCGTACTCACCGCCAACACCTATACGATTCAGGCCGCAGGCGGCGTTGCCGGCGGCGATCAGAGCATGGCGGGTATCACGTATACGATCGATCAAGCCAATAACCGGCAGACGACGGTCGCCTCGGGCTCGACCATGGCGAACTTCGGATACCCGGTCGGCACTACGAACTGCTGGCTGACCAAGAAAACCGGATCATGCTGAGAACGCGCGCCCTTCGGCTCGGCTTCACGCTGATCGAGATCGTAATCGCCATAGGCGTCCTCGGCATCCTCATTGTGCTCGGCGCGCCGAGCTTCGGCGAGTGGCTCCAGAACCAGCAGACCCGCGCAGCCACCGAGGCGACCCTCAACGGCCTGCAGATCGCGCGCGCGGAAGCCGTGCGCCGCAACGCCCAGGTGCGCTTTCAGTTCGTTTCCGACCTCACCGCGGGCTGCGCGCTCTCGACCATTTCGCTCAACTGGGTCGTAAGCATCGGAGACCCGACTGGGGCGTGCGACAAGCCGATCGATGTCCTGGCTCCGGCGACGCCGGGTCCGGTGATCCAGAGCCGATCGGCGGCGGAGATATCGCCCAACGCCGCGGTCGCGGTCACCTCGTCCGGGGGCATCCTGCCTTCAACCACGGTCACCTTCAATGCGCTCGGCGGTGTTGTGAATCAGAACGCCGACGGGTCCGCGCCCATCGCGAAGATCGACATCAGCAATCCCAAGATCACGAGCGCTGTGGCTCGTCCGCTGCGCGTCGTCGTCACCGCCGGGGGCAGCATCCGCATGTGCGATCCGGCGGTCGCGTCTGCCGATCCCCGCGCCTGCCCCCCTTGACCAGACGGCGGATAGAGGCTTCGCTGAATTAGACAGAGTCCAGATCCTGGTCTAGAATGCTGCTTCATCGTGAGAAAGCAGCAAAAACCGAACCGGGAAAGCGTCGCGCAGCTGCTGCGCCGGCACGGCATCACGCCCACCCACCAGCGCACGGAGATCGCCCACGTGCTTTTCATGCGGCGCGAGCACCTTTCGGCGGACCAGATCCTGTCGCTCGTCAATTCCCGCTACGCGGAGACGTCGAAGGCGACGGTCTACAACACGCTCAAGCTGTTCGTGGAGAAAAAGCTCATTCGGGAGCTGGTGGTCGACCCCACCAAGATCGTGTACGACCCGAACACGGAGCCGCATCATCACATCTACGACGTCGTGACCGGCAGGCTCACCGATATCTCCGCGAACAATATCCGCGTGGTCGGCCTGCCGCCTCTGCCGCAGGGAACCGTCGCCGAGGGCGTCGATATCATCGTCCGCACCCGCCAGCAGTAGCGCCAGGCCGGCGCAGCCTCGCGGTCTCCTGCGACGCCCCTTGTTATAATGCGTCCCCTCGCGCTCGGCACGCAGGCTGGCGTAGCTCAGCTGGTAGAGCAACTGATTCGTAATCAGTAGGTCGGTGGTTCGAGTCCACTCGCCAGCACCAGTTCTCGGCCTCCGGCGCGCGAGCTGGGAGAAGAACGATGAAGCTGTTCGGGAGCGGCAAGTCCGATCATCCCATGGCCGATGTCAGAGCGGCCCGGAAGATCGTCGACGCCATTCCCAGCGGCGATCCCTTCAAGGCGCTCGAAGACCTCAATCACTGGTTTGAATCGGTGCGCGCGTGGCAGGGCTTCACGCCAGACCACCGTTCGCAGCTGGTTCAGTTGGTGGACGATGCCGCCCAAGGCCACCTTCGCAGGCTGCAGCGCGACTATCTGTCCTCGCCGCGCCTGTCCAAGTTTCAGGAAAACCGGCTGTGGAGCACGATTCGCGAGTCCTACCGCCAATCCGCGATCGCGTTCGCCACCTGCGTCGACACAATCGTCACGGCACAGAAGGGCTGGGAGACTCTGAGGCCGATCATGCCGCTGCTCACGGTGCGGGCCTTGCGCGCCCTGGCAGGGCAGATGAAATGGCAGTACATACGCTATGGTCTCCAGGACCCCTCGCTGTGGGGGTCTATCGCGAAGATCTACGCGTTTGCGGACAGCCGCAAGTACGCGGGCGCGAAAGTGGTCGCCTACGCCGGAATTCCGGGAGAGACTTCGGCCGAGCAGGAATTCCTCAAGGCGGTGATGCTCGCGGTATCCTCGCCGGACAGCCTGTTGCCGGTCGAGATCGAGCTGGTCGAGCGCCTAGTCGCCCATTTGATCGGCTTCTTCAAGATCACCCCGAATCACCAACTCGACACCACTTACGGGATCGATCTCGCGGCGACGCAGCCGCCGGTGCGAGTGGGGCGGCCTCCGGCACCCGCCCCAACGCAGCGCTTTTTCTCGGCGGCCAACGCGGTGGGCCAGATCAGGCAGCTCATGGGGATCGTCAAATCGACGAACGCGATGCCCTCCAACGTCAACCTCGGGGGAAGCTACGAGCCCGAAGTGATACGCGAGGTCCTTGATCACCTCGCGCTCAGTTGGTCCCCGCAGGCCCCGGAGAGGAAGGCTCAGCGGCACAGAGTCAAGTCGCGCGTGACGATCACCTACGGCTTCGACGGCGTGCTCTCCGCTCTCGACCCGGGAGGCGAGGCGATGTTCGACCCCGAAAGGATCGAGAGCTGGATCGTGGAGAACGTCAGCTCGGGAGGTTTCGGCGCGCTCGTGCCGCAGCTGCGGGGAGACTGGCTGAAAATCGGCTGCTTGCTCGGGCTGCAACCCGAAGGCGGCTCCAACTGGGTCGTCGGCGTCGTGCGGCGCTTTCAGCGCGACCCCTCCCAGCAGGGGGCGGTAGGCATCCAGACCGTGGGTCGCTCCGCGCTGCCGGTGCCGGTGAGGCTGGTGAGCGGCCAGGCGGGAATCAGCCGCGACACCGAAACCGCGATCCTGCTCGGTCCGATCGATTCGGCCGCCGAGGTGCAGCTCCTGCTTCGCAGCGCCGTACTCCTTCCGGGCCAGAACCTGCAGCTCGATCAGGACGGGAAGGTCTATCTGCTGCTGCCCATCGGAGAAGCGGAGAGCGGCGACGACTACGATCTAATTCGCTGCCGCACGATGGTCCGCGACTCGGGCGAATAGGATCTCAGGCTCCGGAGCCGAGCACCTTCCCCAACCAGGCGCCGATGTCGGCGATCTCCTCGGGGCACACCGAGTGCGGCATGGGGTATTCCCGCCATTCCACGCCGTAGCCGAGCGATTGCAGCAGCGCGCGCGACTGTGCCGCGCGCGCCAGCGGAATAACCGGGTCGTAGCTGCCGTGCGCCATGAAGATCGGCGCTTCGCGATTGGCCGAGCTGGCCTCGGCGGGAAATTTTTCGGCGATCGGCAGATAGGTCGACAGGGCCATGATGCCGGCGATGCGCTCGGAATGGCGCAACCCGGTCTGAAGCGCGATCGCTCCGCCCTGCGAAAACCCCGCAAGCACCAGACGATTCGCCGCCGTGCCCCGCGCCCTTTCGCGCGCGATCAGCGCTTCGATCAGCTTCTGCGACGCGCGCACGCCGCCCTCGTCTTCGCGCCGGATCGCGCCGTCGCTGATGTCGTACCAGGCGCGCATGCGCATGCCGCCGTTGATCGTGACCGGTTGGACCGGCGCGTGCGGGAACACGAAGCGGATCGCGGCCTTGGGCAACTTGAGCGCCGGCACTATCGGCGCGAAATCGTTCCCGTCCGCGCCCAGTCCGTGCAGCCAGATGATGCTGGCGGAAGGGTTCTTCGCGGTCTCGATCTCTATGGCGTCGAGATATTCGGCCATCCGGGTCAGGCTTTTCTCGGCCGGATCGCCGACTTAGGGCGGAACGCCTTCACCACCTCTTCGCGGGTTTCGATGTAAGGCCCGCCAATCAGATCGATGCAGTAGGGAACCGCGGCAAAGATGCCGGCAGCCAGCGTCTTGCCGCTCGCGTCCTTCAGCCCCTCGAGCGTTTCGCGGATCGATTTGGGCTGGCCGGGCAGATTGATGATCAGGGCGCCCTTGCGCACCACCGCGACCTGCCGCGACAGGATCGCGGTCGGGACGAACTCGAGGCTGATCCTGCGCATCTGCTCGCCGAAGCCCGGCATGACCTTGTCGGCGACGGCGAGCGTCGCCTCGGGCGTGACGTCGCGGACCGCGGGCCCGGTGCCTCCGGTGGTCAGGACCAGGTGGCACTTCTCGCGGTCGACGAGCTCCACCAGCGTGGATTCGATCGCCGGGCGCTCGTCGGGAATGAGGCGCTTGTGCGTTCGCCAGGGGCTCGCGAGAGCGCGCCCGAAGAACTCCTCAAGCGCGGGGATCCCCTCGTCCTTGTATACGCCGCTCGAGGCGCGGTCGCTGATCGACACGAGCCCGATGAGCAGCTCGTCGCCTGCTGCCGTCATGGGCGCAAGTATAAAGGGCGTCCCGACAGCGGGATAGTCAGACCGCGTCGTCCTCGCGCGCGGATTCCACGACGATTTCGCGAAGCGTCCTGAAGAGCTCGCGGTACGCCCGGGGCGGTGAGCCCGCGCCGCGCTCCTCGCGCGCTTTGCGCGACAGCGCGCGCAGATGCCGAGTATCGATGCCCGGATGGATGCGGGCGAGCTCGTCGACCGCGGCCTCGTCCTCGAGCAATCTGTCGCGCCAGCGCTCGACGCGGTGCTGCCTAGCCGTGTGCTCGGCCGAGACGCCGTCCCAGACCTTGAGCCTCTCGCGGATCGGCTCGGGGTCGACCGAGCGCATGAGCTTGCCGATGTACTGCATCTGGCGCCGCCGCGCCTCGTTCTTGGTCGTGCGCCGGGCAAACTCGACCGCCTCGCGCAGCTCCTCGGGCAAGCCGACCGCCGCGAGCTGCTCGGAATTGAGCTCGACCAGCCGCGCGCCGAGCGCCTGCAACTCGTGCATTTCGCGCTTGCGTTGGGTCTTGCTGGGTTTTTCTTCGTCCTGCACGTGTCCCGGAAGCGGAGATGGGCTGATATATCATAGCGTCTTTCCACGGTGTTCCCGCATGGCGCAAGCCCGCTTTTCGCACGACATCGCCGCGTTGAAGACGATCGCGGCCGACGCTCTGGCACACGCCGCGCAGAAAGGCGCGACCAGTTGCGACGCCGAAGCCTCGGACGGATACGGCCAGACCGTGACGGTGCGCAAGGGCGAGGTCGAGACCATCGAGTACAACCGCGACAAGAGCCTGGGCGTGACCGTCTATGTCGGCAAGCGCAAGGGCTACGCGAGCACTGCCGATTTCACCGGGCGCGCGATCCGCGATACGGTCGATGCCGCCTTGACGATCGCGCGCTTCACCGCAGAGGACGAAGCTGCCGGGCTTCCCGACCCGGAGGACCTCGCTCGCGATCCCGGGGACCTCGATCTCTTTCACCCCTGGGATCTGCCGGTCGAGCGGGCGATCGAGATCGCGAAGACCTGCGAAGCGGCGGCGTTCCGCCTGGATAAGCGCGTGGTGAACTCCGAGGGCGCGAGCGTCTCCTGCCAGCAGTGGCAGTTCGCGCTCGGCAACAGCCACGGCTTCATGGAAGGATTTCCCACGTCGCGGCACACGATATCGTGCGCCGTGATCGCGGCGGAAAACGGCCAGATGCAGCGCGACGACTGGTACGTCGCGGAGCGCTCGGCGCGGGATCTGCCCAAGCCCGAGGCGGTCGGCGATTACGCCGGAAGGCGCGCCCTCGCGCGCCTTCGAAGCCGCAAGATCGGGACGATGCAGGCGAGCGTGCTGTTCGAGGCACCGGTGGCGAACGACCTCATCGCGACCTTCGTCTCGGCCGCGAGCGGCGGAAACCTCTACCGCAAGGCCTCGTTCCTGCTTGACGCGCTCGGCAAGGAAATCTTCTCCCCGATCGTCACCCTGGTCGAGCGCCCGCATCTGCCGCGGGCGCCCGCGAGCTCGTGGTACGACGACGAAGGCGTGGCGACGCGCGACCGCGACGTGGTCAAAGACGGGGTGCTGCGAGGCTATTTTCTGGGGAGCTATTCGGCGCGCAAGCTCGGCCTGAAGACCACCGGCAGCGCGGGCGGCAATCACAACCTGGTCCTTCAGGGCGATCTCGATCTTCCGGGCTTGATCCGGAAGATGCGACGCGGCCTGCTCGTCACCGAGCTGATCGGATTCGGCGTGAACCTCGTGACCGGCGACTACTCGCGCGGCGCGGCGGGCTACTGGGTGGAGGGCGGCGAGATCCGCCATCCGGTCGAGGAGATCACCATCGCCGGCAACCTGCGCGACATGTTCCGCTCGGTCGCCGCGATCGGTTCGGACGCGCTCACGCGCGGCTCGCGCACCACGGGGTCGATTCTCGTCGAGGGGATGACCATCGCCGGAAATTGAAAAGACCCCTTCGGCCGTGGGCTATAATCGGCCGGGTTTCTCAATTGGAGGAGGGCAGCATGAAAAGACGCGATTTCATCAAGACCGCCGGGCTGGGCGCGGCGGCGGGCGCAGGCCTGATCACGGCGGCGCAGGCGAGAGCGCAGCAGACCTCGGGTCTGCCGAGCCTCCAGTGGCGTCTCGCGGCGAGCTGGCCGAAGAGCCTGGACACCCTGTTCGGCGGCGCCGATCTCGTCGCCAAGCGCGTCGGCGAGATCACCGACGGCAAGTTCCAGATCCGCGCCTTTGCGGCGGGCGAGATCGTTCCCGCGCTGCAGGTGCTCGACGCGGTGCAGGCGGGCACCGTGGAGCTGGGCCATACCGCGACCTATTACTACTTCGGCAAGGATCCCACGTTCGCGCTGGGCACGGCCGTGTGCTTCGGCATGAACACGCGCCAGCAGAATGCCTGGTGGTATACGGGTGGCGGAAAAGAGCAGATGGCCCCGCTATTCAGCGAATTCGGCTGCGTCGCGCTCCTTGCGGGCAACACCGGCTGCCAGATGGGCGGCTGGTTCCGCAAGGAGATCAAGTCGGTCGCGGATCTCAAGGGACTCAAGTTCCGCATCGGCGGCATGGCGGGTCTGGTGCTCGCCAAGCTCGGTGTGGTGCCGCAGCTGCTCGGCGCGCCGGACATCTACCCGGCCCTCGAGAAGGGGACGATCGACGCGGCCGAATGGGTCGGCCCCTATGACGACGAGAAGCTCGGCTTCAACAAGGTCGCCAAGTATTACTACTACCCGGGTTTCTGGGAGGGCGGCCCCATGCTGATGACGCTGGTAAACGAAAAAAAGTGGAACGAGCTGCCCAAACCGTACCAGTCTGCGCTCATGGCGGCCTGCGGGGAGGTCAACTCGTGGATGCCGGCGAAGTACGACGACCTGAACCCGCAGGCGCTGCGCCGGCTGCTGGCGAACGGCGCCAACCTCCGGCCCTTCCCGAGGGCCGTGATGGAGGCCGCCGAGAAGGCTTCCTACGAGCTCTACGACGAATTGAAGCAGAAAAGCAAGCACTGGGCGACGGTCTATCCGCAATGGAAGAAATACCGCGACGAGCAGTTCCTATGGTTCCGCGTCGCCGAATCGACGTACGACAACTACACGTTCGCTTCGAAGCTGGGCGCCGGGAAGACGTAGGTCGGGCGAGCGCATGCCGGCAAAACCCCGCCTCGGCGGGGTTTTGCTTTTGTGGAGACTCGCTGCTATTTCTTGAACAGTTTCTCGATGTCGTCGGCCGGACTCGCGCCGCCCGATTTCCCGCCACCCGGTACACCGAAGTCCGGGGGCGCTTCGTTCTGCTCTTGCGGCGGAATCACGATCTCGATCTTGCTCGGATCGACACCCGACCCCTTATCGAGAAAGGCCGTGACGAGGCCCGGCCAGAAGATGACGATGCCGACCATGATGAGCTGCAGCACCACCCACGGAATCGCGCCCCAGTAGATCGACGAGCTCTTCACCTCCTTGGGCGCGATCCCGCGCAGGTAAAAGAGCGCGAAGCCGAACGGCGGATGCATGAACGAGGTCTGCATGTTTACGCACAGCAGCACCCCGAACCAGATGAGGTCGATGCCGAGCTTCGCGGCGACCGGCGCGAGCAGCGGAACGATGATGAAGGCGATCTCGAAGAAATCGAGGAAGAACGCGAGGAAAAACACGAAAAGGTTGACGAAAACCAGGAAGCCGATTTTTCCGCCCGGCAGGCCGGTCAGCAAGTGCTCGATCCAGAGATCGCCGTCCACGCCGCGGAACACGAGCGTGAATATCGTCGAGCCGATGAGAATGAAGATCACCATCGCGGTGATGCGCATGGTCGATTGGGACGCCTGTGCGATCAGGCCGCGCAGCGCGCCGATCGCCACCGCTTCCCACATGACTAGCGCCAGCCCGATGTAGAACACGATGAACAGCGGCGCCCGGGCCGCGGCGAAAAAACCGTCCGCGGCCGCGACCAGCCCTTTGGGCATCCATGCGTCCTGCCAGATCACGAAGCCGGGCAGCGCAAGTACCGTGAGCGCGGCGAGAGCGACCCACGCGGCGATCTTGCCGCGCCTGGAGAACTCCGGGCGGTGGAGGACGGCGAGCACGATCGCGCCGACCATGCCCATCGCGCCCCCTTCGGTCGGCGTCGCGAGCCCGAGGAAGATCGTGCCGAGCACCAGGAAGATCAGCACAAGCGACGGGACGATCCCCCACAGGCATTTCTTGATCAGCGGCCAGCCGCTCATGGTGCGGGACTCCGGTGGTATTCCGGGGACCCACTGCGGTTTGACGAAGCTCACGATGAGCACGTACAGGCAGAACAGCAGCACCTGCACCAGGCTCGGTCCCCACGCGCCCGCGTACATGTCGCCGACCGACCGTCCTAGTTGGTCGGCCAGCACGATCAGCACGAGCGAGGGCGGAATGAGCTGCGTGATGGTGCCGGAGGCCGCGATCACGCCGGTCGCGAATTTCATGTCGTAGCCGTAGCGCATCATCACAGGCAGCGAGATGAGGCCCATGGCGATGACCGAAGCGGCGACGGTTCCAGTTATGGCGCCGAGAATCGCGCCGACCACGATGACCGCGTAGCCGAGGCCGCCGCGCACCGGGCCGAAGAGCTGGCCGAGCCCGTCGAGCAGATCCTCCGCGAGCCCGCAGCGCTCGAGGATCGCGCCCATCAAGGTGAAGAACGGGATCGCGAGGAGGGTATCGTTCGACATGATGCCGTACACGCGCTCAGGCAGCGCCTGCATCAGGCTGAAATCGAAAAAACCCTCGCGGATCGCGATGAAGCCGAAGAAAAGTCCCACCGCCGCGAGCGAGAACGAAACGGGGTAGCCGACCAGCATGAAGATGACCAGCCCCGCGAACATCAGCGGCGCCATCATTTCATGGGGGATCATCATTGCAGGGGTCTCTCGTAGTGCAGATCGGCTTGCATGTGCCCGGTCAGCATCGCGATGCGCTTGATCAGTTCCGAGATTCCCTGCAGGCTCAAGAGTGCGAATCCGAGCGGGAGGAAAATCTTGATCGGCCAGCGGATCAGGCCGCCCGCGTTTCCGGAGATCTCGTTCTCCACCCACGAGTTGTGGAACACCGGCCACGACAGGTAGCACAGGATGAGCGTGGCCGGCAGCAGGAACAGGAATCCACCGACGATGTCGACCCAGATCTGGCCGCGCGTCGGCAGATTCGTGTAGACGATGTCCACACGCACGTGCTCGTTCCGGTTGAGCGTGTAGGAGGCGCCGAGCATGACCAGGGCGCCGAACATGTACCACTGGATCTCGAGCCAGGCGTTGGAGCTGATGCTGAACGCGTAGCGTGAGAACGCGTTGCCCGCGCTGATCAGGCAGGAGAGCAGCACCAGCCAGTTGGCGATCACGCCGAGGCGCGCGTTAGCGGCGTCGATGAGGCGCGAAACGGAGAGCAGGAATTTCACTTGGAACTCCTCCGCTTTCTGTGGGCTGACGGCATCGCGGCCGGGAGGCTCTTTTTTGTTGTAGATGCCCCATCTTTCCCCAGGGCGACGCGGCCCGACCCTGCGCGCTGGCTGCGCATTCTCCCCCAGAGTTGCGCCTCTTGGCAACGATGGACTTCCAAGGTCCGCCGGAATAAGATTCAGCGGCACATCCCACCGTTTATCCCGAAGGAGTTTTCATGGCTACCCTCGTCGTCAACGGCACGACCCGCGAGGTCGACGCCTCACCCGACACGCCTCTCTTGTGGGTGCTGCGCGATTCCCTGCGCATGACCGGCACGAAGTTCGGCTGCGGCATCGCTCAATGCGGCGCCTGCACCGTCCACCTTGACGGCGGGCCCGTGCGCTCCTGCGTCACGCCGCTGTCTGCAGCCGCCGGCAGGAACGTGACCACCATCGAGGGGATCGGCGCCACGCGGGCCGGCAAGGCGGTGCAGGCGGCGTGGATCCGGCACGACGTCCCGCAATGCGGGTACTGCCAGTCCGGGCAGATCATGAGCGCGAGCGCGCTTCTCGCCAAGAACCGCGCCCCGAGCGACGCCGACATCGACGCAGCGATGAGCGGCAACGTCTGCCGCTGCGGGACCTACAACCAGATTCGCGCCGCGATCAAGGACGCCGCCGCGAGCGCGAAAGGAGCGTGATCATGCGCGCCAAACCCATGAATGCGTCGCGTCGCGAATTCCTCAAGACCTCCGCGATCGCCGGCGGCGGCCTGATCGTCGGCTTCACCTTGCCGGGCGCGGCCCGGCTTGCGCATGCGGCCGGCAAGGAGGCGCAGATCAACGCGTACTTGCGCATCGCACCGAACAACGCGATCACGGTCTTGTGCGGTCTTTCCGAGATGGGGCAGGGCGTGCACACCGCGATCCCCATGCTGGTCGCGGAAGAGCTGGACGCCGACTGGTCGCGCGTGCGGGTCGAGCAGGCCGGCGTCGACAAGGCGTTCGTCAACCCGATCTTCGGCATTCAGGCCACCGGCGGTTCGACCGCGGTGCGCGGGCACTGGGAGCCGATGCGCAAGGCGGGCGCCACTGCACGTGCGATGCTCGTCGCCGCGGCGGCTCAGACCTGGAAGGCCGACGCCGCCGACTGCCGCACGGAACAAGGCATGGTGATCCACAAGAGCGGCAAGAAGCTATCCTACGGCGCTCTCGCGGAGAAGGCCGCGAAGCTCGCCCCGCCCAAGGAAGTGAAGCTCAAGGACCCGAGCCAGTTCACGCTGCTCGGTAAGAGCGGCACAAAGCGCGTGGACACCGCGGCGAAGTCGAACGGGAAGGCCAAGTACGGGCTCGACGTCTACCTTCCCGGCATGCTGACGGCCGTGATCGCGTCCCCGCCGGTGCCGGGCGGAAAGGCCGCTTCGGTGAACGACGCCAAGGCCAAAGCCGTTCCCGGCGTGCGCCAGGTCGTGCAGATTCCCGCGGGCGTCGCGGTGCTGGCGGACGGTTACTGGGCGGCGAAGCTCGGCCGCGATGCGCTCGAGATCCAATGGGACCACGGCGCGAACGCCTCGCTCTCCTCCGAGGGTATTTCGAAGATGCTCTCGGCCGGAGCCGCCGCGGGCGGCGCGGTCGGGCGCAACGAGGGCGACGCGAAAGCAGCGGCGCCCGCCAAGAGGATAGAGGCCGAGTACGAGGCGCCGTATCTTTCGCACTCGTGCATGGAGCCGCTCAACTGCACCGCCTGGGTGAAGAAGGACGGGGTCGAGATCTGGGCGGGCACACAATCGCAGGGGCCGGCGCAGGGCATTCTCTCGCAGGTCGCCGGAGTTCAGCCCGGGCAGGTGAAAGTCAACACCATGTACCTCGGCGGCGGATTCGGACGTCGCTTCGCGCCCGACCCGGTCATCGGCGCGACGGTGCTCTCCAAGATCACCGGCAAGCCCGTCAAGCTCGTCTACAGCCGCGAGGACGACACGCGCGGCTATTTCTACCGTCCCGCTTCGGTGACGCGCATGACGGGCGGCCTGGATGCGAACGGGAACGCCGTGCTGTTCACCGCAAACGTCGCCTCGCCGTCAATCATGGAGGCCTCTCACTTCATGAAGCTGCCTCCGGACGGAGTGGACGAGTTCGGCGTCGAGGGCATCCGCGACTGCCCATACGACATTCCCAACCTGCGCATCGAGTACTCGCGCCAGGAGCCGGGCAATCTCCAGGTCTGGTTCTGGCGCTCGGTCGGCCATTCGCAGAACAGCTTCTTCCTCGAAAGCTTCATCGACGAGCTGGCGCACGCGGCGGGCAAGGACCCGTTCGAGTTCCGGCGCTCGCTCCTCGGCAAGCAGCCGCGCTACAAGGGCGCCCTGGAGCTCGCCGCGGAGAAAGCGGAGTGGGGCAAGCCGCTGCCGGCGGGCGTCCACCGCGGTATAGCGGTGGTGTTCTCCTTCGGCAGCTGGTGCGCCGAGGTCGCCGAGGTCTCGGTCGCCGCCGACGGCACGCCGAAGGTGCACCGCGTCGTCGCGGCGGTCGACTGCGGCATGACGGTGAACCCGGACATCGTCAAGCGCCAGATCGAGAGCGCGATCGTCTATGGACTCACCGCGGCGCTGTACGGCAAGATCACCTTCAAGGACGGGCAGGTGCAGCAGTCGAACTTCCACGACTACCGCATGCTGCGCATGAGCGAGATGCCGAAGGTCGAGGTCCACATCGTCCCGAGCAAGGAAGCGCCCGGCGGCGTCGGCGAGCCCGGCACTCCGCCGATCGCGCCCGCGGTCGCGAACGCGATCTACGCGGCGACCGGGAAGCGCATCCGCAAGCTGCCGATCCTGGGTTGAGCACACGGCGGCGCTTCCTCGCGGCGCTCGTCGCCCTGCCCGCGCTGCCTCGGCGCACGCTGGCGCAGCCGAGCGTGAATCCCGCGCCGGGGGTCGACGCGCGCATCCTCAACACGCCGCAGGGCACGCTGGAGGGCATCCTCAAGGGCGCGCCGATGCGCAAGGGTCGCGTGCGCCTCGAGCTCCCGTCGGTCGCCGAGAACGGGCACTCGGTGGGGCTGACCGTGAGCGTGGACAGTCCCATGAGCGACGCCAACTATGTTCGCCGGATCGATCTCATCGCCGACAAGAACCCCGTACCGCTAGTCGCGACCTTCTTCCTTGGGCCGGAGAGCGGCCGCGCCGAGATCGAGTCGCGCCTGCGTCTGAACGGCACCCAGCGCGTCAGCGCGATCGCGCAACTCTCCGACGGCAGCTTCTGGTTCGACGCGGCGGATGTCGTGGTGAACGAACTGGCGTGCCTGGACGCAGGCTGAGCGATGACGGCCAGGATCCAGGTCCCCCGAAAGGCACAGCGCGGCGAAATCGTCGAGGTGCGCATCGTCATCCAGCACCCGATGGAGACGGGGTTCCGGTACGACGCGTTGGGCCGGCGCACGCCGCGCAACGTGATCCACACGCTGGTGTGCCGCTACGGTGGAGTCGACGTATTCCGCGCCGAGATGGGCGCGGGCATCGCCGCCAATCCGTTCCTCAAGTTCTTCCTGCGAGCGCAGGAGTCCGGCACCATCGAGTGCCGCTGGGTCGATTCGGAAAACGTGTCGGGATCCGTCGGTGCCAGGGTGACCGTGAGCTAGTGCGCCGGCTGAAGCGCCAGATAGATCAGCAGCGCGACCAGCACTACGCCGGCGACCCACCAGGCCGGATGAATTCTCCTTTTCCCGGCGACCGGCACGGTGACGTCCTCGGGCCCGCCCGCCGCCCCCGCCAGTTTCTGATTGAAGGCCGCGAAGAAATCGTCGGCCATCTTCCTCGCGACTCCGTCGATCAGCCGCGAGCCGACCTGAGCGAGCTTGCCGCCGACGCTCGCGCTGGCGGAGTAGCTGAGCCGCGTGCCCGCGCCTTCCGGCTTGAGCGAGACCTTCGCGCCGCCCTTGCCGAATCCCGCCGCGCCGCCCGAGCCTTCGAAGGAAAGCGAATAGGAATTCGGGGGATTGAGATCGGAGAGCAGGAGCTTCCCATTGAACTTCGCCTTGACCGGCCCGACCGCCGCGACGATGACGACGCGGTATTCGTTGTCGGAAACCTTGTCGATCGACTCGCACCCCGCGATGCAGGCTTTCAACACCTCCGGGTCGTTCAGCCCGCGCCAGACTTCCGCCTGCGGCACGGGGATGAGTTGTTCGCCGGTCATGTCCATGGCAGGTCCGTTCCTCTATGCAGCACGCGACCACTTATTGTAGCGCGGCACCTCGGGTAAAATATGCATCTCGACATGCGTTCCGCCGTTGCATTTTTCTTCGCCCTGCTCCTGCCGCTCGTCGCCGCGCAGGCCGACGCTCAGACCTGGCCTTCGAAGCCGGTGCGGATCGTCGTGCCTTTCGCGCCCGGAGGCACTGCGGACACGCTTGGGCGTCTGGTAGCGCAAAAGCTCGGCGAGACGTTCAAGGAGAGCTTCGTCGTCGAGAACCGCGGCGGAGCCGGCGGGGTGATCGGCTCGGAGCTGGTCGCCAAGGCCGAGCCCGACGGCTACACGCTCGTCGTCTCGAGCGTCGCCTCGCACTGCATCGCGCCCGCCATGCGCAAGGACTTCCCCTTCGATCCGATGCGCGACTTCACTCACATCGCGCTCTTCGGCGGCCCGCCGGGGGTGCTGGTGATCAACCCTTCGCTTCCGGTGAAGGACCTCAAGCATTTCATCTCCTACGCGAAGGCCGAGGGCGGCAAGCTCGCCTACGGCTCGCCTGGCAACGGAACGCAGGGGCACCTGACCGCGGAGCAGCTCAAGCAGGTGACCGGGATCGAGATGACGCACGTGCCCTACAAAGGTGCGAGCCTCGCCGTCTCCGACCTCATCGCGGGGCACGTGAAGGTGACCTCGACCACGCTGACGACGGCGGCCTCGCAGATCAAGGCGGGCAGGGCGCGCGCGCTCGCCGTGACCTCGCAGAAGCGCGTTCCCGATTTTCCGGAGATCCCGACCTTCGCCGAGCTGGGCTATCCCGAGCTGACCTCGACGATCTGGTTCTCGCTCTCCGGGCCGGCGGGAATGCCGCCGGAGATCGTGAACCGCCTCAACGCCGAGGTGCGGCGCATCCTGCAGCTCCCCGACGTCCGCGAGAAGCTCAGGCTGGAGGGGATAGAGCCCGGCGATCTCGATCCGCAGCAATTCACCGCGTTCATGGCATCCGAGCTCAAGCGCTGGGCGCCCGTCGTGCGCGCCTCCGGAGCCCGGGCCGACTAGGGGACTTGTCATGCTGACCCAGGAACAAAACGAGCAGCTCACACGCACCGACCGCGGCACCCTGATGGGTGATCTGTTCCGACGCTACTGGATTCCGGCGCTGCACGCGTCGGAGATCGCCGAGCCCGATTGCGCGCCCGTGCGCGTGCACATCATGGGCGAGAAGCTCGTCGCCTTCCGCGACAGCAAAGGGCAGATCGGCGTGATCGACGAGTTCTGCGCTCATCGCGGAGTGTCGCTTTGGTTCGGCAGGAACGAGGAGTGCGGCCTGCGCTGCCCCTACCACGGCTGGAAGTACGACGTGACCGGGCAGTGCGTGGATCTTCCTTCCGAGCCCGACGAATCGGGAATGAAGCAGGGGATCAAGCTCAAGTCCTACCCCGCGGTCGAGCGCGGCGACGTGATATGGATCTACATGGGTCCGCCCGAGCTGAAGCCGGCGCTGCCCGAGCTCGAGTGGACGATGGTGGCGCCCGCGCGGCGCTTCGTCTCCAAGCGGTATCAGGAGAGCAACTACTTGCAGGCGATAGAGGGCGGGATCGATTCGAGCCACGTCTCCTTTCTGCACTCGGGCGAGCTCGAGACCGATCCGCTCTTCAAGGGCAGCAAGGCCAATCAGTACAACCTGGAGGACCGGATGCCGGTCTTCGAGGTCGTGGATTTCGAAGGTGGGCTGCTGATCGGCGCGCGGCGCAAGGCCGAGCGCGGCAAGCACTACTGGCGCATCACGCCCTGGATCATGCCCTGGCATACGATCATCCCGCCGCGCGCGGGCCATCCCCTGGGCGCGCACGTCTGGGTGCCGATCGACGACCACCATTGTTGGGCGTGGAGCATCAACTACCACCCGAACCGCGATCTCACGCCATCGGAGCTGAAGGCGATGAAGGACGGCGCTGGGATACATGTGAAATACGTTCCGGGGACCTTCGTCCCGCTCGCCAACAAGACGAACGACTATCTGATCGACCGCGCGATGCAGAGGCGCGGCCGCTCCTACAGCGGCGTCGAAGGCATCGCGATGCAGGACGCCTCGCTGCAGGAATCCATGGGACAGATCCAGGACCGCACCAAGGAGCACCTCTGCCTCACCGACAAGGGAATCGTCGCGACGCGCTCGCGCCTCCTGCGCGCGGCCAAGGCGAACCGCGAGGGCAAGCCCGTTCCGGGCCTGGCTCCGGCGGAGCAGCGCGTGCGCTCCTGCGCGATCGAGCTTCCCGTGGGACAGCACTACAAGGACGCGGCGAGGCACGGCCTGTTTCCCGCGCATGACACCGATCCGGTGACGGTGTAGCAAACGGGTTCCGCCTGTCCAAGCTCCAGCTCTCGCTCGCTTGTTGGGACTACGATAGAACGCGCGCGCTCGCCGACGGCAGCGTGCGCGCCGAGGGCATAGACCTCGTCTACAACAGTCTCTTCGTCGAGGAGACCTTCTTCCGGATGCTGCGCAACCGCGAGTTCGACATCGCGGAAATGTCCCTGTCGTCCTACTGCGTTTCCCTCGGGCGCGACGATCCACCCTTCATCGCGATCCCGGTGTTTCCGTCGCGCTTCTTCCGGCATTCGTGCATCTTCGTGTCGGAGAAAAGCGGAATCCGGGAGCCCAAGCAGCTCGCCGGAAAGAGGATAGGCGTGCCCGAGTACCAGATGACCGCGCCGGTGTGGATACGCGGCATCCTCCAGGACGAGTACGGCGTCGATCCATCGGCTTGCGAGTATTGGACGGGCGGAGAGGAGGAGCCCGGCCGCGACGAGAAGCTCGCGCTCGCGCTGCCGGAGAAATTCAAGCTGAGACGCATCGGACCCGCGCAGACGCTCGCTCGCATGATCGCAGAGGGCGAGATCGACGCCATGCACACCGCGCGCTCGCCCTCGACGTTCGCGACCCGGCCCGAAAGCGTGAAGCGGCTGTTCGAGGACTTCGTCGCGGTCGAGAAGGCGTACTACCGCAAGACCAGGATCTTTCCGATCATGCACACCGTGGTGATTCGCCGCGAGCTGTACGAGAAGAACCGATGGATCGCGCAGTCGCTCGCGAAAGCGTTCGCGCAGGCGCAGCGCAAGACCTACGAATACCTGAGCACCAGCATGGCGCTCACCACCATGCTGCCGTGGCAATCGGCGCACGTCGAGGAAGCGCGGGCGCTCCTCGGCGAGGACTGGTGGCCGTACGGCTTGGAGCCGAACCGCCATGTTCTGGAAACTTTCCTGCGCTATCACCACGAGCAGGGGCTTTCGAAGCGCAGGCTTGCGCCCGAAGAGCTGTTCGCGCCGGAGACGCTGAAGTCGTTTCGCGTGTGAGGGTGTACACGCCGCAATACCCTTGCAATACAATGGCGATTCGCGTCATCCGACAGGGAGAAAACATGAGAAAACTTCTGGCAGGGATGGTCGTTTCCGTTGCAGCTCTGGCGGGGTGCGCCTCCTGGACCCCGAGCATAAGCAAGGGCGAGAAGCCCACCGGACAGGAGGCCTATCTCTATGGGCGCTTCTACATCGAGGCGCAGAAGCAGGCGCTCGCCCTGGACGGGCACCAGACCATGGGCTTCGTAATCAAGTGCGCGAGCGGGGAGACCTACACGCTGCGCTTCTCCAACGACGAGGCGCTCCAGGTCATCAAGATCGCGCCGTCGACCTGCTCGCTCGCCGAGTTCATCTACACGAACTCCGACGGGCAGATCAGGTCGAGGAGGCGCGCCCCGGAAAACCTGATGCACGACGCCCGTTTCGACGCCGGCAAAGCTTACTACCTCGGTGACTTCTACGCCGAGACGACGACGAGGGTTATCGGCAACACGATATCGCGGAACTGGAACGTCAAGAACGTCAGGAACGACTACCGCAACACCAGCACCGCGCGCTCAAGGCCGCGTACCCGAACCTGTCCGCGGTTCCCACCGAGGACCGGATGATAGGCAAGTAGCTCGCGTGAACCTTCAATCGACGCAGGGGACGAGATGACGGTGCTGCATCGGCTGCCGCTCATATTCGCCGCCGTCCTCGCCGCCGCGCTTGCGCGGCCGGCCGCGGCCCAGGAGCCGATCAGGCTCGGCGAGCTGAACAGCTACAAGGCGTTCGCGTCCTTCCTCGAGCCCTATCGAAAAGGCTGGGAGCTGGCGCTCGAGGAGGTCAACAGCGCGGGCGGGGTGCTCGGGCGCAGGGTCGAGATCGTGTCGCGCGACGACAACGGCAACCCCGGCGACGCGGTTCGCGTGGCCGAGGAGCTGCTCACGCGCGAGAAGGTCGCGTTCATAATGGGCACGTTTCCGTCGAATGTCGGGCTCGCGGTCGCGGATTTCGCGAGGCAGAAGAAGGTGTTCTTCCTCGCATCCGAGCCGCTCACCGACAAGATCGTGTGGGACAACGGCAACCGCTACACGTTCCGCCTCCAGGCTTCGACCTATATGCAGACCGCGATGCTCGTCCCCGACGCGGCGAGGCTGAAGAAAAAGCGCTGGGCGATCGTCTATCCCAACTACGAGTACGGCCAGTCCGCGACGCGCGCGTTCAAGGAGTTGCTGAAGAAGGCCCAGCCCGACGTCGAGTTCGTCGCCGAGCAGGCGACGCCTCTCGGAAAGATCGACGCGGGCGCGGTGGTGCAGGCGCTCGCCGACGCCAGGCCCGACGCGATCTTCTCGTCGCTCTTCGCGGGCGATTTCGCGCGCTTCGTGCGCGAAGGCAGTACTCGCGGCCTGTTCAAGGGACGTGAGGTGTTCAACCTGCTCGCCGGCTGGCCTGAATACCTCGATCCGCTGAAGGACGAGGCACCCGAGGGATGGTACGTCACCGGCTATCCGTGGTACGCGATCAGCACGCCCGCGCACGACAGGTTCCTCGCCGCCTACCGCAAGCGCTGGAACGACACTCCGCGCGCGGGATCGGTCGTCGGCTACGCGACCGTCCTGACCGCGGCCGCCGCGATCAGGAAGGCGGGGAGCCTCGACACCGAGAAGCTCGTCGCGGCGATGAAGGGCCTGCGGGTGGACACGCCTTTCGGGAGCATCGTGTTCCGCGCGCTCGACCATCAGTCGACCCTGGGCGCCTACGTCGGGCGCACCGGCGTCAAGGACGGCAAGGGCGTGATGACCTCGTGGAGGTACGCGGACGGCACGCAATTCCTGCCTAGCGATGCGGAGGTGAGAAAGCTCCGGCCGGCGGAGTAGGCATGTCCTCGATCGCCATCCAGCTCCTCAACGGACTGGCGAACGCTTCGACGCTTTTTCTCGTCGCGGCCGGGTTGTCGCTCATCTTCGGCGTGACGCGCATCGTGAACTTCGCGCACGGCTCGCTGACCATGCTCGGGATATACGCCGCGTACAGCTTCATCGCGAAGCTCGGCGTCACGCCGCTGGGATTCTGGGGGGGCGTGGTGGCGGCGGCGCTCGTCGTCGGAGCCTTCGGTGCGCTGATCGAGATCGCGCTGCTTCGGCGGGTCTACCGCTCGCCCGAGCTTTTCCAGCTTCTCGCGACCTTCGCTCTGACGCTGATGGTCAAGGACTTCGCTCTGTGGTTCTGGGGAGCGGAGGACCTCCTCGGCCCGCGCGCGCCCGGGCTGCACGGATCGGTTCAGATTCTGGGCGCGCCTTTCCCGGAATACGATCTCGTCCTGATCGCGATCGGCCCGGCGGTGCTGACGGCGCTGTGGCTCCTGCTGCGTCGCACGCGCTGGGGAAGGCTGGTGCGCGCGGCGACTCAGGACCGCGACATGGTCGCGGCCTTGGGCGTCAACCAGAAGTGGCTCTTCACCGGAGTGTTCGCCCTCGGCGCAGCGCTCGCGGGCCTGGGCGGCGCGCTCGAGATCCCGCGCGAGCCCGCGCAGCTTTCGCTCGACATCGCGGCGATCTCCGACGCCTTCGTGGTGGTGGTCGTCGGCGGGATGGGAAGCCTCCCCGGCGCTTTCCTCGCGGCGCTCGTCATCGGCGAGGTCAAGGCCTTGTGCGTCGGTCTCGGCTTTTCCAAGCTCACCCTGGTCGTCGAGTTCGTCGTGATGGCGATCGTGCTGGTGCTGCGGCCGCAGGGCCTGCTGGGAAAACCCTGGGAAAGCGCGCGCGATGCGGCCGATGTCGAGCCGCTTCGCCCTTACGGGCGCGCGTCGAATGTCGCGGCGGTCATCGGCGTGGCGGCGCTTGCCGCTCTTCCGCTCGCGACCACGGGCTACGCGCTCGTGCTGGCGATCGACATCTTCGTGTTCGCCCTGTTCGCCGCGAGCCTGCAATTCATCCTCGGCCCCGGCGGCATGGTGTCCTTCGGGCACGCCGCGTATCTGGGCTTGGGCGCGTACGGCGCCGGCCTGCTGCTCAAGCAAGCGGGCTGGCCGATGGAGGCGGCGCTCGCCGCCGCGCCGCTCGCGGCGGCCGCAGGCGCGGCCCTCTTCGGCTGGTTCTGCGTGCGGCTCTCTGGCGTTTATCTCGCCATGCTTACGCTCGCCTTTGCGCAGATCGCCTGGTCGGTCGTCCACCAGTGGGATGCCTTTACCGGCGGGTCGAACGGCCTCGTCGGCGTGTGGCCGGCGAGGTGGCTCGAGTCGCGGCCGGCGTTCTATCTGCTGACGCTCGCTCTCGCCGCCGGCGCGGTCTGGCTCCTGCGGCGCGCGCTTTTCGCGCCCTTCGGCTACGCCTTGCGCGCCGCGCGCGATTCGCCGCTGCGCGCGGGCGCGATCGGCATCGACGTGCAGCGCATACAGTGGACGGCGTTCGCGGTTGCCGGCGCCTTTGCTGGCCTCGCTGGCGGCCTTTTTGCGTTCTCGAAGGGAAGCATCTCGCCCGATTCCACCATGGGGGTGTCGCGCTCGATCGACGCGCTCGTCATGGTGCTGCTGGGCGGCGTGCAGACGCTCGCGGGGCCCTTCGTCGGCGCCGCGGCCTTCACCTGGCTGCAGGACGCGATCGCGCGCAACTTCGACTACTGGCGAGCGCTCCTCGGCGCGGCGATCCTCGCGATCGTGCTCTTCTTCCCGCGGGGCATCGTCGGCACCCTGCGCGAGCGCTTCCGGCGCAGGGAGCGTGCGGGGTGAGCCGCGTTCTCGAAGTCGCCGGCCTCGCCAAGTCCTTCGGCGCGATCGAAGCGGTGCGCGGCGTCGACTTCGGCGTCGACGCCGGCGAGCTGGTCGCGATGATCGGGCCGAACGGCGCTGGGAAGACGACCTGCTTCGACATGCTCAACGGCCAGCTCGCCGCCGACTCGGGGAGCGTCGAGCTGAACGGCCGCGAGATCGCCGGCCGAAAGCCCCGCGAGATCTGGCGCCTGGGTGTGGGGCGGACATTCCAGATCACCGCGACTTTCGGCTCGATGACGGTGCGCGAGAACGTCCAGATGGCGCTGCTCTCCCATCACCGGCGCCTCGCCGACGCATGGAACCGCGCGGCGGATTTCCGCCGCGACGAGGCCGATCGGCTGCTCGAGCGCGTGGGCATGCTCGATCAGGCCGGGCGCGCGTGCTCGGTGCTCGCCTACGGCGACCTGAAGCGCGTCGAGCTCGCCGTGGCGCTCGCGCACTCGCCGCGGCTCCTCCTCATGGACGAGCCGACCGCCGGCATGGCGCCCGCGGAGCGCGCCGAGCTGATGGCGCTCGTCGCGACGCTCGCGCGGGAGCGCCGCGTGGCCGTCCTCTTCACCGAGCACGACATGGACGTGGTCTTTTCGCACGCCGATCGTATCGTCGTCCTGCACCGCGGGCGGGTGATCGCAACAGGCACGCCTGCGGAGGTGCGCGCGAGCGCCGAGGTGCGCGAGGTCTACCTGGGCCGGACCGCATGATGCTCTCGGTGCGCAACCTCAACACCTACTATGGCAGCGCGCACATTCTCGCCGACGTCGCGCTCGACGTGGGCGCGGGCGAGGCGGTGGTGCTGCTCGGGCGCAACGGCGCGGGAAAGTCGACCACGCTGAAAAGCCTCGTAGGCTGGACGCGGCCGCGAAGCGGCGAGATCGTCTTCGACGGCCGCCGGATCGAGCGGCTGCCGATGTGGCGGGTCGCGCGCTCGGGCCTGGGCTACGTGCCCGAGGACCGGCGCATCTTCACCGACCTCTCGGTGCTGGAAAACCTCGACGTAGGACGGCAACGCGGTGGCTGGAGCCCGGAAAGGGTGTTTGCGCTCTTTCCCAACCTCGCCGAGGCGCGCGACCGCCCTGCTTCGAGGATCTCCGGAGGCGAGCAGCAGATGCTCGCCATCGCGCGAACGCTGATGGGCAATCCCTCGTGCCTCCTCCTGGATGAACCCTCGGAAGGCCTTGCCCCGGTGATCGTCGAGCAAATGGCCGCGGCGATGCGCGAGCTGAAGTCATCCGGCGTCTCCGTTCTCCTGTCCGAGCAGAACCTGCGCTTCGCGGCGGCGGTCTGCGACCGGGCCTATATCATCGAACAGGGGCGGATCCGCTGGTCCGGGACCATGGCAGAGCTCGCCCGAGACGACGCGGCCCGGGCGCGGTACCTCGCGGTCTAGCGAATCCAAATTCCCTCCTCGCCCGTACCGGGGAAAGGAGCCGGGCGGCAGGTCGCATGGGGCGCCGCGCCTTGAGGCCCCGCTACACGAGGAGATTCCAATGAGAGTCACACCCCGGCGCAAGGCGCAGCTCGCGCTCGCCTGCGCGGCGGCGCTCTTTGCGGGGGCGGGCGCGGTCAACGCGTCCAGCCATCGCGAGGCGCCTTTCATCACCCAGCAGCCCAAGGTCGACGGCACCGACTTCTACATGTTCCGCTCGTACGAAGCCGGCCGCGCCGACTACGTCACCCTGGTCGCCAACTACATCCCGCTGCAGGACGCATACGGCGGCCCGAACTACTTCGCGATGGACCCGGAGGCGCTGTACGAGATCCACGTCGACAACGACGGCGACGCGGTCGAGGACCTCACTTTCCAGTTCCGTTTCAAGAACAACCTCGCCGACATCGCCCTGCCGATCGGGGGTAAGAGCGTCTCGATTCCCCTGATCCAGGCCGGCGGCATCAGCGCCGGCAACGACGGCGCGTTGAACGTGAAGCAGACCTATACCGTCGACCTGATCCGCGGCAATCGCCGCGGCGGCCAGCGGGCGCACGTGACCAACGCGTCGGGCGGCGGGACCGAGTTTACCAAGCCTGTCGACTTCATCGGCACCAAGACCTTCGGCTCGATCGCGGGCTACGAGGCCTACGCGGCGCAATACGTCTACGGCATCAACATTCCCGGCTGCGGGGCGACCGGCAAGGTGTTCGTCGGACAGCGCAAGGATCCGTTCGTGGTGAACCTCGGACGGACCTTCGATCTGATCAACCTCAATCCGCTCGCAGCGAGCGGGGGCACGGACGATCTCGCCGACAAGAACGTGACTTCGATCGCGATGGAGGTGCCGATCGCCTGCCTCGCGAAAAGCGGCGAGCCGGTGATCGGCGGCTGGACCACGGCGAGCCTGCGGCAGGTGCGCCTGCTCGACGGCACGCCCAAGTCGGGCCTCGGCAACAGCTCGAAGGAAGGCGGCGCCTGGGTGCAGGTTTCGCGCCTGGGGATGCCGCTCGTCAACGAGGTGGTCATCGGCCTGAAGGACAAGGACCGCTTCAACGCGTCCAAGCCCAAGGACGACGGCCAGTTCGCCGACTACGTCACCAACCCGACCCTGCCCGCGCTGATCGAGATCCTGTTCGGAGTCCAGGCGCCGACCAACTTCCCGCGCACCGATCTGGTCACCGCCTTCCTCACGGGTGTGCCGGGCCTGAACCAGCCGGCGAACGTGAAAGCGTCGGAGATGCTGCGGCTCAACACGTCGATCGTGCCGCTGCCCGCCGCATCGCAAAACACGCTCGGCGTGCTCGGCGGCGACACCGCCGGCTTCCCGAACGGCAGGCGGCCAGGGGACGACGTGGTCGATATCGCGCTGCGCGTGGTGATGGGCGTGCTGTGCACGCTCAACGCGCCCAGCGCTTTCGGCTGCGTTCCGGCCGATGCGCCTGCGGGCGGCCTCGCGCTGACCGACGGCGGGACGAACCTGAGCGCGGGCCAGTTCGATCAGGCCTTCCCCTACATCCGCACGCCCATTCCGGGCGCGCAATAGGAAGGAGACCGCGATGAGGAAAACAATCGTTGTTTGTTCGATCGTCGCCGCGCTCGCGGCCTGCGGCCACGACTCCGGACCCGGCTCGGCAGTGACGCAGCAGCAGGCCGAGGATGCAGGCGCGAGCGCGTCGGTGGCGGGGTTGGTCGCTTTCGCGCAGGTTCAGGTAGCGCGAGCCGACGCCGACGCGAGCGAGCCGCGTCCCATCGACCGGCTCGTTCCGCCGGTGAGCGAATTGGACGAGCCGGCGGCGATTTGAAGGCCTTTCGATGGCTGGCGGGGATCGCGCTCGCTCTGGGCGCGGCCCCGCTTCTCGCTCACGATCTCTGGATCGAGCCGACGAGCTTTTCGCCGAGAGCCGGCGAGGTGGTCGCTCTCCGGCTGCGGGTCGGCATGAACCTCGCCGGCGATCCGGTGCCGCGCATTCCGGCGCTGATCAGGGAATTCGTCGTCGAGGGCGATTCGGATCGCAGGACCATTCGCGGCAGGGAAGGCGCCGACCCGGCCGGCTTGCTGCGCGCGGCGCCGGGCTTCCAAGTGCTCGGCTACTTCAGCAACCCGAGCTGGATCGAGCTGCCCGCGGAGAAGTTCAACGAATATCTGAAGGATGAAGGCCTCGAGGCCATCCTCGCGCTCCGCGCGCGGCGGAACGAGAGCGGCGAACCCGGACGCGAGGCCTACTCGCGTTGCGCCAAGAGTCTCCTGGTATCGGGACCGCAGGGGGGAGCCAAGGGCGACCGGCCGCTCGGATTTCCGCTCGAGCTCGTCGCCGAGCGCAATCCGCGCGAGCTCGAGGCGGGCGAGGACCTTCCCGTGCGCCTGCTGTGGCGGGACCATCCGCTCGCGGGCGCCCTCGTCGTCGCGATGAATCGCGGCGGGGAGAAACTCTCGGCCCGCAGCGACGCCGACGGCCGCGTGCGCTTTCGGATCGAGTCAGGCGGCTTCTGGCTCATCAAGGCGGTCCACATGGTCCGGGCGCCCGAGGAAAGCCGCGCCGACTGGCAGAGCTACTGGGCTTCGCTCACTTTCGAGCTCATCTTCGAAGCGAGGCCCTGAAGGCTATGTCCACGGCATCAGCGACGCGTGGATCACGTCGGGCACGCCCTGTCCGCCGACCGAGCGGATCGCGAGGTCGGTGTCCTTCAGCCCGAAGCGGTGCGTCGTGACCTTCTCCAGCGGGAAGCGTTTGGAAGCGAGCTGCGCGAGCGCGAGCTCGCAGGCCCGGTAGCTGTGGCCGCGGGCGCTCTTGATGGTGATGGCCTTGACGGTGACGCGCTCGAGCGGAAAGTTCGGGAATTCCTTCATCTCGCCCTGGACCACGATCGTCCCCGCCTTACGCTTCAGAGCTTCGACGCCCAGCAGGATCGGGATCGTGCCGGCGCCGGCGGTGCAGTCGAGCGCGACGTCGACGCCACGGCCACCGGTGATCTGCATGATGCGCGCGAGCGGATCCTCGTTCTGCACGTCGATCACGTGGTCGGCGCCCAGCTCCTTGGCGACCTTGAGGCGAGCGCCGTCCTTTGACGTGCCGGTGACGATGATGAGCGAGGCGCCGGCCTGCTTGCAGATCACGGTCTGCGACAGGCCTTGCTGGCCCGGCCCCTGGATGAGGACGGTCGAGTCGTAGCCGACGCCGCCGTCGAAGAGCGACCACTCGACGCCGTTCGCCATGGGCGTGACCAGGCCGGCGAGCTCGGGCGTCACGCCTGCGGGCACGCGGTGCACCACCGCGTTCCAAGGCAGGTAGACGTACTGCGCGAATCCGCCCCACAGATGCGGCGACTTCTCCGCCGAGGTGTAGCCGTAGCGGATCGCGTCGGGGTTCTTGCGCCAGTCGGTGTTCTCGCAGTGTCGGTACTGGCCGAGGTGGCACCACTCGCACTTGCCGCACATGACGTAGTGCTCGACGAAGACGAGGTCGCCCTCCTTGAAGCCCTTGCGCCGCGTGAACTCGCGGCCCGCCTTGGCGATGACGCCGATGTTCTCGTGGCCCATGATCACGGGCGTGGCCGAGGGCGGCGTCTTGTAGAGCTTCACGTCGGTGCCGCAGATCCCGGCGACCTCCATCTTCATGAGGGCGCTGTCCTCCGGGATCTCCGGCATGGGAAATTCCCGGATCTCGGTCCGGCTCGGGCCGGTTCTGACCGCCGCCAACACTTTTTCCATAGAAATATTCCTTCCAGCCGAATTGTAGAGGAAGACTAGCGAGCGGCGCTTTCGACCCGCGATGTTTTCGCGTATCGTGGCACCGGCAGTCGACCCACATCCAAAAGGAGGAGAAAATCATGTCACGGATTTCCGTAGTGCTGGGGGGCGTCGTATTGGCCTTCGTCTCGGGCCTTGCCACGGCGCAGGGCCTCATCCAGACGCAGAAGCTGTCGGCGGCGCTCGCGAACGAGCTGGTCGGCGAATCGGTCGCGACCTGCGCCAAGAACGGCTACAAGGTGGTGGCGGTGGTGGTCGACACCGACGGCGTGCGCCAGGCCCTGCTGCGCGGGGACGGAGCCCCGATCCACTCGGTGGACAACGCCTACTACAAGGCCTACAGCATCGCCTCGCTGGGCATCGCCCGCAAGGAAGAGACCACCAAGCAGATGCAAGACCGCATGGCGAAGGCCGCCCCGACGACGGTGCCGCAGACGCCGCTGCCGAACGTCACCTACGCACAGGGCGGTATCGCCATCATGGCGGGTGGCAACACGATCGGCGGGCTCGGCGTGAGTGGCGCACCCGGCGGCAACTTCGACGAGGACTGCGCGCGCGCGGCGATGGCCAAGATCAAGGACCGGATGAAGTAGGTACGGCAGTTCCAGAATTAAAAAACGGCGCCCGAGGGCGCCGTTTTCTTTGGTGCGTGCTTTTACAGACCGGCGGCCTTGATGCCCGCGGCGGCCGCGGCCGCGTCCTGATCAGAGTTCGCGCCGCTCACGCCGATCGCGCCGATGACCTTGCCGCCCGACATGATCGGCAGCCCGCCCTCGATCGGGCCGGGAGCGATGGACATGAGAACCACGCGGCCCTTGGCAACCCCGTCCTCGATAGCTTTGGTCGGACGGCGCAGCATCGCCGCCGTCTTGGCCTTATCGAGCGCGATCTGCACGCTCCCGGTCTGGGTGTCGTCCATGCGTGCGTAGTACACGAGGAATCCGTGGTTGTCGACGATCGCGATCGCCATGCGCCAGCCGTTCTTCTTCGATTCCGCCTCCGCGCCGGCCGCGATCTTCCTGGCGAGATCGAGTCCGATCTCGGTGCCGTAGGGCGGACGCTCCTGTGCGACCGCGCCGAGCGCGAACAGCGCGAGCCCCAAGCCTGTTGCGAGTTTGCTGACTGACATTTCTCCTCCTAGTGGTGGGTGGGTCTTATCTGCGAAGTAACGCCCTATTTAACCATATTCGCGTCCGCAGCGATCAATCGGCGATTTCATGGGTTGGACTCCTTAGGGCTTCAGCGCCTTGTACAGAAACGGCAGGCTTACGTCCATGCGGTAGTCGATGTCGGAGTGGTTGTCGTCGAACTCCTCGTAGCGGTGGCGGATGCCCGCTTCCGACAGCCGCTTCGAAAGGATGCGCGAGCCGTAGTGGATGTGGTACTGGTCGCGCCAGCCGCAGTCGATGTAGATGCCGCGCAGCGACTTGAGGTTGGCCCGGTATTTTTCGACTAGGTGGATCGGGTCGTGCTTGCGCCACTCGCGCCAGCGTTCCTCGATCGCTTCGCCCGATTCCAGGTTGAAGGGCACGCGAAAGCCGTTCGGGGCCTTCGGATCGGGATCGTAGGTCGCCGCCATGCACAGGTTCATGATGCAATGGCCCTCGGCGGTCGAGAGCTTCTCCTTTTTCCACACGTGCGCGAGGAAGCGCTTGACCCGCCCGTCGTCGAGGCCGCGTTCCAGGCCCTTGCGGCGCGATTCGCCGCGCGCGTCGTAGGCGCCGGCTTTTCGCTTTCGCGCGCGGTGTTTCGCCAGCTCGTTCAGCGTGTTCGGCCAGTCGTGCCAGTAGACGAAATCGAAATAGGCGTCGCCCGAATGATCGGCGACCGCGCCCCAGTATCGCGCGTACTTCATGCCGTGGAGGATCGCGCCGTAGCCGCCGGACGATTTCCCGAAGCAGCCGCGGTGCTCGCGCGAGGGGAGCGTCCTGAAGTATCGGTCGACGAAAGGGACGATCTCGCGCGTGAGGTAGTCGGCGTAGTCGCCGATCGCCGTGGAGTTCACGTACTGGTTGCCGCCGAGCGAGGTGAAGCAGTCGGGGAAGACGAGGATCGCCGGCCCCATCTTTCCCTCGCGCATGAGACGCGCCGCGCGCTCGGGCACGTTGTCGCCGAAAGGCTTCCAGTTGGTGTGCGACAGGCCCGAGCCGGTGAAGCCGACGAGGTCGTAGAGCACCGGGAAGCGCCGCCTGCGCTCGCCGTACTGCGGCGGCAGCCAGACCGCGAGCTTGCGCTGGTGCGGGTCCCGGAGCGGGTTGCCCTTGAGGATCTGCGACGTATGGTCCAGCACGATGAGCGTGCCGGCCGGGCCTTTAGCGCGCTTGAGAGCCATAGGCCATTCTATCGTCCGAAGCCGGCGGGCTTGAAGCCCGGCCGAGCGCTCACCCCGCCATGGAGTAGATCATCCTCATGTCCCACTGGCTCCCGTCGTCGAGGGGGCGGTTGCCGAGCATCCAGGGTTCATCCAGCTCGGCATTGCGCACGGACCGGACGAGAATGCCGTATTCATGTCGCGACTTTACGGGGGTGAGGCCATGCCGATCGAGAATTCGCCCAACCGCAGGCGAAGCCCCCAGGCGCCAGGCGCAAAGCGCCGGAAACTGCCCGTGTTCGATGGCGGCGTCGAGCAGAGCTTCCAGCACCGGCTCGCTTTGGGCTTCCCAGTCGACGATGCTCACTTGGTCCACGTTTCCGCTCAGAGGCCGCTGCAGAACGAGATAACCCTCGATGCGGTCGCCCCCGGCGTACAGGTAGCGGTAGCTGCGCAGCGGATTCCTGAACCGCCAACCAAAATACGCCTGGTCGCGGACGTGCCGGATCCGCCCGCTCCTCGGCAGGCGCGCGACCAGCTGCTCCATGTCCCGCAGAAGAGGCGTCGCCTGCGCGAAAAGCGCTCCGGGTCGCCGCGACCTGGCGGGGCTGGCCCAGCGCCGATCAAACCGTCTGAAGAGACGATCGCCCCACGCGCCACCGAGCCCCGGGAAATCGTTCGCCCAGCGCCAGACCCAGGGAAGATGCCGCATCCTGCCCGCGACGGCGTCGGCCAAGGCCTTGCGCAGCGTGCGCCGACGAACGAGCATCATCCCGCCCGCTTTGCGCCACTGCATGTTCAGTGAAGCGTGATGGGTGATCTCGCCAGCGCTGAGGTTGACGACGTAGCGGTATCCGCGCTTGGCGAGATCGTCGAACGCAAAATTCATGATGACGCGGTGCAGCCCTCGCTCTCGGAACACCGGGTCGATGACCAAGTCGTCCGGATGCGGCAGCGTGAGAATTTCGGCGGGGTCGCCGACTTCCCATCGCATCCCGAAGGCGCCGCGCATGCCCGCGAGCTTGTCGCCCACGAAGGCGAGGTAGACGAGCGGCTCGCGGATGTAAGGATTTTGAAAGTATTTCCACTTCAGGTACGCGGAATTCAGTTGGGTGTCAGGACTCCAGAGGTGGCGCTGTAGCTCGGCGACCCGAGCTTCGTCCCCTGGGCAAAACGGAACCACGCGGCAAGGCGAAGCACGCCGCTTGGGAATTTCCAGCTCGTCTTGGAGTAAAAGCATGCGTCAGCTTAACGAATGCAAGAACTATTCCCGCACGTCTTCCATGAAGGATGCACCTCGTGAGGCCGTGTTGCCTGTCATTTCATGAGATTATATGCGAGTCTTCGAGCGGTTTTCGAGGCAACCAGGAGTGCGGGATTGAGCGGTCGTTTTTCACGGAGGCCGGGAGTCTCGCAGTGCGGTCCCCGGGACTGGGTCTGAATGGCGGGCAGTTTCGGATCAAAAATCGCCGCCGGGGCGGCGTGGATGGTCGGATTCAAGCTTCTCGATCGCCTCGTCGGCGTCCTGAGTATCGTCATCCTCGCGCGCCTGCTCGTGCCCGCCGATTTCGGGCTGGTTGCGATGGCGACCGCGGTCGTCGCGATGATCGAGCTGCTGTCGGCATTCAACTTCGACGTCGCACTGATCCAGGCCCAGCACGCGGTCAGGACCCACTACGATACGGCTTGGACGCTGAACATCATCTTGGGCGCGATATGTGCGCTCCTTGTCGCCGCCGCGGCGTTCCCCGCGGCCGCCTTCTACGGAGATCCGCGCCTCGGTCCCGTCATGCTGTGGCTGGCTCTCGCGACCTGGATTCGCGGCTTCGAGAATGTCGGCGTGATCGACTTCCGCAAAGAGCTGAAGCTCCACCGGGACTTCCAGCTCCTTCTCGCCAAGCGGATCATAGTGTTCGCCGCGACCATCTCGGTAGCGCTCGCGACGCGTAGCTATTGGGCGCTGGTGTTGGGCATTCTCGTCGGCAGCTTTGCCGGCGTCGGTTTGAGCTATCTGTTTCACCCTTATCGCCCGGGCTTCAATCTGAGCGCGCGCGGCGAGCTCGTGCAGTTCTCCAAGTGGATGGTGTTCAGCAACGTCATCAACACTCTCACCAGTCGCGCGGCGGATCTGGTCATAGGCAAGACCCTCGGAGCCGGTCCCTTGGGTCTTTTCAATCTGGCCCACGAGGTCGCACACCTGCCGAGCACCGAGCTGTCGGCGCCCATCAATCGAGCGGTCTACCCGGGCTACGCGAAAGTGGCCTCCGACCGGACGCAGCTCGCGACGTATTTCCTGGATGTCCTGGGACTGATGGCGCTGCTGACCGCGCCGCTCGCGCTCGGCATCGGCGCGATCGCTCCGTCGCTGGTGCCGTTGCTGCTTGGCGACAAATGGCTCGACGCCGTGCCGCTGATGCAAATTCTCGTGGTCGCTGGATTGCTCACGTCCCTGCGCACCAACGCCGGCTATGTGCTTCTCGCGGTGGGCCGCTCGGAGCTGCTCACTCTCGCGACCATGCTGAGGTTCGTGATCGTCGTGCCCGCGCTCGTCTTCGGGACGATCGAGTTCGGAGTTGAAGGCGCGGCTTGGACGACGCTCGCGACGTCGATCGTGCTGCTGCCGATTACGCACGTCTTCGTGCGCCGCGTCCTCGGCATACGCTGGTCGGAATACGGCCGCGTCCTATGGCGACCCGCGTTCGCATCCGCCGGCATGGCCTTGCTGGTCAACGCTCATCTCGGGTGGGCACACCAGCGGCTCGCGGCGGGTGGTGAAGCGCTGGCGCTAGGGTCGGCGGTGATCGTCGGCGTGGTGGCTTATGCCGCTCTCACAAGCCTGCTGTGGTCGATTTCCGGCTTTCCCAGATCCGCGGAGGCGCGCGCCCTGGACGCCCTGCGCGGCTTCGTCGGCCGTCTGCGGAACAAGACGGGCTGAAAGACGCACCCGTCCGTCATTGCCTCAGGTTTTTTGGGGGCCTTATCGCAGCCGCTCTGCCGCATCGAGCGCGGCCCTGGCGCCTTCGCTGTCGCCGCGCGCCTCGCGCGCCTGCGCGATCAGGCGCCAATTGTCGGCGCGCAGCGCGTCGTCGCTACCCGCCCAGGAGCTGGAGCGCGCCGCGCAGCTTTCCGCCTGGACGTAGTCGTGCTGCTCGAAGCGCACGCGCGCCAGCTGCTGCCACAGGCGCGGGTTGCGCGGCTCGATGCGCACCGCGCGCTCGAGCGAGGCAGCGGCGTTGGCGACGCGTCCGGCGGCGAAGTCGGCGCGGGCGCTGTCCATGAGGCTCGCGATCGCCGGGCTCTCGGCGTGCGCAGGCGCCGCGGGAAAAGGCGAGGGAGGGGGGCCGGGCTCGGGCCGCGGCACGCTCGCGCATCCGGCGAGGAACGCCGTCACCGCAAGGAGATTAAGGAGTTGTCTCACGAATCGTGTCATCCCGAGCGGAGCGAGGGATCTCTTACGGCGCTACGCGTAGGGAGATCCTTCGTCGCTGCGCTCCTCAGGATGACACTTTACCGCCCCCACAGGCGTTGCCACCAGTTTTTCGCGTTTTGCTTGAACTCCTGCACGGCGACGCCGGCCGCGGTCGCGCAGGGGGCGCGTTCCGCGGGCGCCGACCCCTGGGCGAACGGTAATTCGAGCGCACCGTTGCATCCGCCGTCGGCGCGCAGGCCGCTCTGCGGATCGACGAGCACGGTCTCGATGCCCTGGGGTTTCGGGAGCGCCAAAGGCTCGACAGCGAGCGAGGCCATCAGCTCGCCCCAAACGGGCAGCGCCGCGCCGGCGCCGGTGAGATGCGCCGAGCGGTTGTCGTCGTAGCCGATCCACACGATCGCCAGCTTGTCGCCGGTGAACCCCGCGAACCACGCGTCGCGCTGCTCGTCGGTGGTTCCGGTTTTTCCCGCGACTGCGGTCTCGGGCGGCAGCCAGTTCTTGAGGGATTGTCCGGTGCCTTCGCGCACGACGCCCTGCATGGCGGCGGTGATGAGGTACACGGGCTCGGCTGGGAAGGCCTGCTCGACCGCCAGCGGATAGCGCTTCAGCGGTTTGCCGTCCTGAGTGGTCACCTCGCGGATCGCGCGCAGCGGCGAGCGGAATCCGCCGCTCGCGATGGTCTGGTACATCTGCGCGACTTCCAGCGGCGAGAGATCGAGCGCGCCGAGCAGTGTCGATGCGTAGGGCTGCATCTCGCGCTCGATTCCCAGGCGCTGCACGGTACCGAGCACGCGGCTGACGCCGAGATCGGTCCCGAGGCGCGCGGTGGCGACGTTGTAGGACTGCGCGAATGCAGTCCTGAGCGGAACCGCGCCGTGGAACTGCCGGTCGTAATTCATCGGCTCCCAGTCCGGCGCACCGCGGCTCTTCCACACGAAGGGCCCGTCGTCGAGCGGCGTGATCAGGGTGTAGTGCGCGGGATCGGCGAGGGCGGTGAGGTAGACCGCGGGCTTGAGGAGGGAGCCGACGGGCCGCGCGGCGTCGACCGCGCGGTTGAAGCCGCGGTAGCGCGCATCGCGTCCGCCGACGAGCGCCTCGACTTCTCCGGTCTGACTGTCGGTGACCACGACAGCGCCTTCGAGTCCCGGTTCGCCGAAGCGCTTCTCCCTATCGAACTGCGCGATCCTCCGCTCGAGCACCCGCTCCGCTTTGGCCTGCACGCGAGGGTCGAGCGTCGTGAAGATCCGCAGGCCTTCCGAGCGCAGGTCGGCTTCGTCGTAGTCCCGCCGCAGGTGCCGGTAGACGAGGTCGACGAAGGCCGGGTGCGGCGAGGTGCCCCGCGCGGCCTTGGCGTTCACGCCGAGGCTGGTCGAGCGCGCGAGCATGTATTCCTCGGGCGTGATCGAGTCCACGTTCCGCGTCTCGCGCAGCACTAGGTTTCTGCGCTCGAGCGCGCGGTCAGGATGGCGGTAGGGGTCGTACACGCCCGGGCCTTTCACCAGGGCGACGAGGAGCGCGCACTCGGGAAGCGTGAGCCGGTCGACCGTCTTGCCGAAATAGTAGAGCGAGGCGAGCCCCACGCCGTGAATGGCGCGGTCGCGATCCTGGCCGAGGTAGATCTCGTTGAGATAAGTCTCGAGGATCTCCTCCTTTCCGTAGTGCAGCTCGAGAAGCACCGCCATGATGAACTCGGTGCCCTTGCGCTGGAGCGTGCGCTCCGGGGTGAGGAAGAAGTTCTTGACGAGCTGCTGCGTCAAGGTGCTGCCGCCCTGCAGTCCGTGGCCGCGCACGAAGCTCCAAGCCGCGCGCGCGATGCCGCGCAGGTCGTAGCCGTGGTGCGTATAGAAGGCGCGGTCTTCGGTGGCGATCAGCGCCTGCACCAGCGGCTTGGGGACTTCCGAGAGGCGGACGAGCACCCGGTCCTGGTTGTTGCCGGGGTAGATGCCGCCGATCGGCAAGGGCTCGACGCGCGCGAGCGGCAGATCCTGCGCTTGCGCGCCCTGGACTTTCGTGACGCCGTTCGCGTCGAAATTCGCGCGCACCCGCAGCGCGTTCTGCGGCCCGTCCCAGAAGCGGAACGGACGCACGGCGATCTCCAGCCAATCGCCGTCGCGCACGAACCAGCCCGAGTCGCCTTCGGTGATCCCTTCGCGGTAGCCGTTCTCGCGCAGCTCGTCGATCACATCGGCCTGAGAAATGCGCAGTCCCGCGTGCAACTCCAGCGGCCGCGCGTAAATGCGCGCGGGGAGCGCGAAACGCCGGCCTTCGAACTCGCTGCGCACGCGGAAATCGAGATACAGCGTGAAGCCGGCTCCGAAGAGCGCGAGCGTGAGAAGGGCGTAGCGGAGATAGCGCCAGAACTTCGAGCGGCCGGGCTCGATCTCTCCGAATATGCGGCGACGGAACATGGGGCGAATTGTACTTTGACGACGAGAACCGGCGGGCAGTTGACCGCAGTTAGGGGATAAAATTCCGTCGTGCCGCTCCGGCGGGATCGAATGTCGCCGTGCGGCGACAGACGGGTCTTGCATCCTCGGGCCTTTGCCCCCATTTCCTCTCGGTGAAATTCCGCCCGTTCCCAAGCCCCGTCGTCCTCGTGCTCGCGCTCCTGCATGTCTATGTCGGCGTGCGGCTTCTCCTGCCGTTCGGCGCGGTCGCGCAGCTCGCGGGCTGGTCTACGCTCGCGGTGTGCTTCTGGCTCTTCCCCAAGGGATTCTGGATCCGGGAGGACCGCGGCCCGTGGGCGGTGCTGCTGCCGTGGCTGGCGGCTGGGTTTTTCTCGTGGCTGCTGGTCCTGACGGTCCTTCGCGACGTGAGCTTGATCGCCTCCGCCCTCGCGCTGTCACCGCAAGCCCACGAGTCCTGGACCCGCGCCTCCGCAATAGTCGTCATGGCGCTCACGCCGGCGATCACGCTGATCGGTTTCTACATGGCGCGCCGGGTCGCACCGGTAGTGAACGTGCAAGTGCCCCTCGCCGGTCTGCCGAAAGAGCTGGAAGGCTTCACCATCGCCCAGATCAGCGACATCCACGTGGGGGCGACGATCAAGCGGAATTTCGTCGCCGCGATCGTCGATCGGGTCAATCTCCTGCACGCCGACATGATCGCGATCACCGGCGACGTCGTCGACGGCAGCGTGCCGGACCTCGCGCATCACACCGAGCCGCTAGCGCAGCTCGCCTCCCGGCACGGGACTTATGTGGTCACCGGCAACCACGAGTACTACTCGGGTGCCCACGCCTGGATCCGCGAGTTGCGGCGCCTGGGCGCGCGCGTGCTGATGAACGAGCACGTCGTCCTCGATCACGACGGAGCGGCGCTGACGGTGGCGGGCGTGACCGACTGGTCTGCCCACCACTTCGATCCCTCGCACAAGAGCGACCCTCGCGCGGCGGCCCAAGGAGCGCCCGAGCACGCGCCGAAGGTGCTGCTCGCGCACCAGCCGCGCTCGGCACCTTCGGCGGAAGCGGCCGGCTATCAGCTGCAGCTTTCCGGGCACACGCACGGCGGACAGTTCTGGCCGTGGAATTTTCTCGTGCGCCTGCAGCAGCCGTTTACAGCGGGGCTGAACCGCCTCGGCCGCATGTGGGTTTACACTAGCCGCGGCACGGGGTATTGGGGACCGCCGATGCGATTCGGGATTCCTTCTGAGATCACGCTCATCCGCTTGGTCAGGGAAGGAGTTCACGCATGAGCGACAAACAAGCCGACTCGGAGTAGGCTTACCTCCCGACGGAAACCCGTCAAGGGATTGTGGCGGTGGCAGGCGTCCTGCGCAACAATGACGCAGGTTCAGGGACGGGGACGTTTGGACCAGCAGATCCAATATTGCACCACGCCGGACGGTGTCCGGCTCGCCTATGCGGTGACCGGCAACGGGACGCCCTTCGTCCGGGTATCGCCATGGATGTCGCATCTCGAGCACGAACTGCAAAGTCCGGTGCGGCGCAATTTCATCATCGCTCTTTCGCTGCGCCACAAGCTGGTGCGCTACGACGCCCGGGGGAACGGGCTGTCGCAGCGCGACGTTGCCGAGATTTCATTCGAGCGCTGGGTGAGCGACCTCGAAGCAGTTGTCGACGCGGCCGGGATTGAGCGTTTGGCGCTGTACGGCGCCTCGCAAGGGGCCGGGATCGCCATTCAATATGCCGTCCGCCATCCTGGGCGCGTCACGCACCTGATCATCAACGGGGGCTTTGCGCGGGGCAATTTGTTCCGGGGCGATCCGGAGAAGGAGGCCAAGCTGCTGGAACTGAGCCGAGCCCTTGTGCGCGAGGGCTGGGGGAGCAGCCAGGAAACGTATCGGCAATGGTTCACATCCCAGTTCATTCCCGGCGCGACGGCGGAAGAATTTCACTGGTTCAACGAACTTCAGCGGGTCGGTGCGACCCCGGAAATGGCAGAGCGGTATCTGATCGAAGCCGCCAAGATCAATGTTGCGGAAATTCTGCCGAAGGTGACGACGCCGACTTTGGTGGTCCACAGCAAGGGGGATGTGCGTGTTCCATTTGCGCTGGGTCAGGAAATCGCCGTGAATATTCCAGGCGCCAAGCTGGTGCTGCTCGACAGCATCAACCACATGCTCCTCCCAAGCGATCCGGCCAGCCGTGTGTTCTTTCAGGCGCTGACTTCGTTCTTGGGCGATCCGCCTCTGAAAGGTGCGCTGCCCGGGACGCAGACTTTCAGGCAGCGGTTGGACAATGCGATCAAAAGTGTCGAACAAAACTGGCTTGTCAAAGTGATCATTATTCTCGCCGCGATCACCGGCTGCTTCATTTTCGGGCTGGAAGTGTGGCGGCTGCTGTTCCGGCACTAGGGCGTTAATAGGAGCTCGCTCATGCTCATCGTCAAATGGCTCGTGATCGCGGTCGTGTTGCTGATCGTCGTGGCGATCGCGGCCGGTCAGCTCGGCTTCCTGCAAGGCACGCCGCCCACCGATCTCGGCGTGCGCGACGGCAGGCTGAAACCGCCGTCGATGACCGAGAACAGCGTCACCAGCCAGGCCGCGCTGTACCCCGATCATCCGCAGCGCAAGTACGCCGACATCGCTCCGCTGGCGCTGAAGGGCGACGGACTGGACACGCTCGCGAAGATCAAGGCCATCGTGGAGGGCATGGACGGCGCCAAGGTTATCAAGAGCGAGCCCAACTACCTGTACGCGCAGTTCACCACCAAGCTGATGAAGTACGTGGACGACGTGGAGTTCTGGTTCGACCCGGCGGCGAACGCGATCCAGGTGCGCTCGGCCTCGCGCGTGGGCCGCGGGGACCTGGGCGTCAACCGCAAGCGTATCGAGGCGGTGCGGGCGGCGCTGGAGGCAGGGAAGTAAGGGCGCCGGCGTACATTACACTGAAATATCCCCGCTGTAGCCTTCCGATCTCGAGGAGCGACGAGCAACGGAAGGATACTCATGGAAGTTCACCAAACGACATTCGTTCAAGCCGCGGCTCTTGCGGGCGCGATAGCGCTATTGATGACCGTCAGCGACAAGACCCGGGAGGATGCGCGCGTGCAGGCTGCCGGCACCCCGGTCCGGACGGCGCCGACTTACGCCGTTTCCGGGAAGAGCGCGCGGACTCCCGTCATCGAACGAAGCTCAACGCGATCTCGATGACGATCAGGAGCACGATATTGGCCTCGAGCAGCACCAGCCGCTGGTCCCGCGCCATATCGGTGTTTCCGATTTTCCGAAATATGCCGGCGACTCGAGCGTAGCGACAAACAAGCCGACTCGGAGTACGCTTACTCCGGCATTTCAGAATCGGCGATGGAAACTCCCGTGCGTCTCTGGTCGGAGCACCTCGCGAATCTCGCGCGCGGGGCGTTCTGGCTGCTGCTCGTGGTCGTCCTCTTGCTGCAATTCACCGGCCGCGGCGTCGACAAGCAGCGCGCGGCCGCGCTCGGCCAGTTCGAGCGCGAGCGCAATTCCCGGGTGATCGCGGTGATCCACCGCCAGGAGAGCGCGAGCGTCCTGGGCGTCCCGGTGCAGGGAAGCATCAGCATCGACGATTCCGAGGCCGTGCTGCGCGCCATCCGCCTCACGCCCGCGGATCAGCCGATCGACATCATCCTGCACACGCCGGGTGGACTGGTGCTCGCCGCGGAGCAGATCGCCAAGGCGCTGGTCGAGCGAAAAGGGAAGGTGACCGTGTTCGTGCCGCACTACGCGATGAGCGGCGGCACCTTGATCGCGCTCGCCGCGGACGAGATCGTGATGGACGCCAACGCAGTGCTCGGGCCGGTCGACCCGCAGATCGGCGACATGCCCGCGGCCTCCATCGTCAAGGCGGTGGCGATCAAGGGGCCACGAAACGTTTCGGACGAGATGCTCATCCTCGCCGACGTCGCGCAGAAAGCGCGCGTGCAGGTGGCGGCCTTCGTCGTCCAGGTGCTCCTTAAGCACATGCCCGAGAAGCAGGCGGTGCAGGTCGCCACCGTGCTGTCCGAGGGCCGCTGGACGCACGATTTTCCGATCACCGTGCAGGCGGCGCGCCAGCTCGGACTCAAGGTCTCGACCGCGATGCCGCGCACGGTGTATGACCTGATGGATCTCTATCCGCAGGGCGGGGGCATCCGGCCCTCGGTCTGGTACGTGCCGATGCGCCGGGCTCCGGCGCCGAGCGGTTCGGCGCCGCCGTCGGCGGAACCCGCTCCCGCGGGAAAGAGCGATCCCGCGGTGCGCTAGCGCCGCGGGTCGGCCGCCGCTATTCTTCCGCGCCCAGCCCGGGCAGCGGCCGTGTGTGCTCTCTTTGCACCGCCTTGAGCGCTTCCGGTTCGAGCTCGAGCGCTTCCAGTATCGTCGGCGCGATCTGAGTGGTCAGCACCGGAGTCTTGATCACGTTTCGCGGCAGAGCGGGATTCGAAACCAGCAGCGCGACGTTGCTGTCGTCGCTGCTGAAACCGCCGTGCTCCGCGAGTTTTTTCGAGGACGTCGTGAAGATCGTCCCGAAGTTCGGAAGGACGATGATATCGGGGGTGCGGTTGTCCTTGTTCGGGTCGTTGAACCTGAGCTTCAGCGATTCCCCCGAGAGCACGTCCTGGATGAACAAGGCCTTCTGGTTCGCGCGCAGGAAATCGGCCACCGCGTCGGTCTGGCTCTGATCCTGCAGCCAGATCAGCGCGACGTCGTCGTCGGTGACCGCCGCGCTGGCGATCGCCTGGGCGGCCGTATTGCCGCCGCTTCCCGGCAGCGCGGCGACGAGGTCCTGCAGGTGGCCGAGCTTGTTGACCTTGCTCGGGTCGATCGGCGCCTGCCCGTGCTTGGCGCTGACGATCACGAGCGTCCTCTGGTACAGCCCGGTGCGCTTCAAGGCCTCTACCATCGCGCCGAGCGCCGCGTCGGTCTTGTCGAGGCCGTATTGCAGCACTTCGGTCGGCATCGCCAGCGCATCGAGGTAGCCGCCGGATTTTCCGCTCAAGCGCGCGCCGTCGGCCGGGTTGCAGGTCGAGTCGGCGCGGTCGTGCGTGAGCTTCTGCCCGACGCTCACCGCCTGGAAGTTCATCCCGAAAATCGCGGGCGCCGCGCCCACGGGCCGGCCGGCGTGATCGAGGCCGTGGATCTCGTTGATCACCGCCTGCACTTTCTTCGCGTCGTTCTCGGCGGTGCACACCACGCTGATGGTCGCGTCGAAGCCGACCGGATTGGTGATCTCCGGCGTGAACAAGTCGTCGACGCCCTTGCCCGACGGGCCGTTCACCAGATCGTAAGCCGGGTGCTTGTCCGCCCACGCGGTGCGCCGGCCGCTCGCCTTGACCACTTCGAAGACCGTGTTGACCTTGAGGAAATCGTGAGGGAATACGGGAACGCAATCGCCGTGCTCGTTCCGGCCGCGGGGCAGCTTGGTGGGGTCGATGGCGTCGAGGTCCTTGCCGCTCGCGTCGATCAAGTCGACCGTCTCGTCGAACACGGTCACCGCTCCCGGCGCGCCGCTGCAGTTCGTGTTCGACGGGTCGAAAAGCGTGCGGTCGTAGCTGACGTCGTAGAAGACGCCGGTCGAGATCGGCGAGCCGCCGGTCACCATCGCGAGCAGCCCGGGGAAGGAGTCCGAAGGCTTCGAGGAAGACGCGCCGGTGTAGCGAACGCCGTGCCCGGCCAGCTCGGCGAGCGCGGAGCGGGGATGCGCGTTGACATAGTTCTCGAGGTCGATGGCATGCATGCCGTCGACGCTGATCAGAAGCACGTGGTCGATTCGGACGTCTCGGGGAAAACGGTTTTCGGGCTCGGCTGCGGACGGAGTCGACACGGCGCCCAGCGCCGAACAGATCAGCAGGCTGATCGCAGTCTTTCTGAATTGCATAACAGCTCCCTCATCGGTGGTTGGCGGGAGCTCGAAGCGTGCCGCTCGCTGTTTGCATTCTCTTTACAGAAAGCTTGCGTCTTGCGGACAACACCGAAGGACCGGATTCAGCGGCCGCGCCCTTCGTCGTGCGCTTTTCCTGCGGCCTGCCCGGGGTGATTTCCCGCCTGCCGCTGATTCGCGAAGCCGCGCGGCTGCGCCTGCGGGGCTGCGGCGGCGGGCGGGCGCGGCGTCACGGGCGCGCGGAAATCCGGGCGCGCCGAACCGCCGTAGAAACCGTCAGTGCGGCCTGCGCGCCCGCCGTCCCCTCCACGCGGATTCTGGCGGATGTGGTCGACGTGCACCTCGGGGCGGTTGAGCGAGCCGTTGCGGGTGGTCGCGGCGAGCGGGCTCTGCCACCGGAAATCGCGGCGCTGGTCGGCGAACGCGCTGCGGCCGAACCGCTGCTCCACCGATGCGATGTGATACGGGACGCCGCGGCGGTGTGCGGGATCGTGCTGCCATACGACCGGCTGCCCGGTCCGCACCGGCACCGACCGGATGACCGCCCCCGGGCGGTTCACGAAAACGTTGGTGACATTCACGATGGTGACGTGGCGCGCTCGCCAGTCGCAGGAGCTGAAGAAAAATCGCGCGCCCACCGTGATGCCGGCGCCCCAGGCGAATCCCACGACGTATCCGGGATACGCGTAGCCTGGCCAAGGCGCCCAGTACACGGGCGGATACGCCGGCCACCACCATGATCCGTACGCCACGCGCGGGTCGTAATACGGCACGTAGACGACTTGCGGGCTGACCGGCTCGATGACGTAGGCGGGCCCCTGCTGAACCACAGTGGCCTGCTCCGTCGATCTCAGAGTGCCGGCCTCGTACGCCTTCTGCCGCAGGTTTTGAACGGTTTCCATGACCTGCGGCTCCTGCGCGATGAAAACATCGCCGAGCCGCGCGGTCCACTCGAGCTGCTGGTCCATCATCGCGAGGATCTGCGGAAACGCGGCCAGCGACTTGACGCTGGGGTCCCAATCCTTCTGCTCGACCGCGGCGACCGCATCCTCCCCCTTGAGGTCGGGATTCGCCCTAGACCAGCGCGCCGCCTCCACCACCTCGAGCGGGTAAGTCGAAGCCATGAAGATCTGCGACAGCAGCGAATCGGGGTAGAGCGCGATCGGCGCGAGCATCTGATCGAGTTCCGGCTGCGTCGCCGCCGCATGGCGCGGCGCAGGCGGGGGGGTCTGCGCAAGGGCGACCGACGCCGAAAGCAGCAGCGCCAGTAGCGGCCGTATCAGGACATGTCTCATGCATACAAAACGCGCGGGTGGTCGCGACGGTTGAGCGCTCGGCGACCGTAATTGTAAGAATACGTTTCAGCCGTCGTCGAGCGTGCGGCCGGAAGCGGGTTTTCCTACCCCAGCACGCGTCGGTTGCTCGGCGAGAACAGCCGTTCGAGCGACCTCCAGGCAACGGTCATCCGCTCGAGCGCGAGGTCGAAACCCTCCGCTGCCATCAGCTCCGGCAGGTAGCGCTTCCGCACCGGCTCCGGCAGGGACTGCGAGACCGACTTCCAGAAGGGCGTGACGAACCCGTTACGCATGGCTCAGCCCCTTCCCTGCAGGCACGGCACCGAGGCGCGCGGCCAGCGACTTCAGGCCGCGCACGCAAACGAGCAGCATCAGCTTCATCTGGCGTGCGCGCGCGCGGCGCGCGGCGAGTTGGATCGCGTTCATCTCGTCTATCGTCGGATAGCGGGTCAGAACGACGGCTCTTCTGTTTTCGATCATCGTGGTCTCCCTTGCCTTTTCCGGGTCGGCGGAGAATCGCCCTCCCGGTGAAGACCACTTTAGGCTTCCGGCGCCCCGTTCTCGAGTTCGCCCGGCACAGGGGTTTTGTGCCGTATGCACACCGACCGACCCCTTGGAGGCTAGGAGGTCAGTGCGCGGGGCGGCGGCGCGGCGCTGTGTGCAGCAGCCGCGCGAGCACTTTCTTGCCGCGCGAGAGGATCTCGATCAGGTCGCCGATCGCGAGGTCCCAGCGCTCCGCGGTCCTAAGCTGCGACTTGTAGCGCTGCCGCTCGCTCGGCGGGAGCGACTTGAACGCCGCGCTCCAGAACGGTGTTGCGAATTGGTTACGCATGGCCGATCCTCCTTCCGCCGGGCATCGCAAACAAGCCCTCGACGAACGATTTCAGCGCTCGCGTGCCGGCACGGAGCAACCGCGCGACTTCGCGCGCGCGTGCGCGACGGGCGGCGATCTCTAGTGCCCGCAATTCCTCGGTTGGATAGCTATAAAGAGAGTTTTTCATAGGCTATACAATAGGGACTACGGAGAGCAGCGACAAACGATGAATTCTCACCTCCTGCATAAGAAAAACTCACGCCAGTCGTGATCTACCGTCTGCCGTCACTCAACGCGCTGAGGGTGTTCGAGTCGGCCGCGCGCCACCTCTCCTTCAAGGAGGCCGCGGCCGAGCTGAATATCACCCAGACCGCGGTGAGCCACCAGATCAAGAGCCTGGAGGAATACCTCGGCATCGAGCTGTTCCGCCGCCAAGGGCGCGGCGTGCAGCTCACCGAGGCCGCGCGCGCCAGCTTGCCGCGCCTGCGCGAGGGCTTCGACGCGCTGGCAGCGGCGGTCGAGATCATCCGCGAGCGCGGCGAAGAGACCGACCTCGCGATCACCGCGCCGCCGGTGTTCGTCGCGCGCTGGCTGATGCCGCGGCTCGCCGAATTCTCGAAGCTCGCGCCCCAAATCGATGTGCGCGTTGTGTCCTCGAGCAAGATGGTCGATGCCGGCGCGCTCGACTCGGGCGCGCTGATCAGCAATCTCGACCTGAGGAGCGAGACCTCGGGCGTCGAGATCCACCTGGGAGCGGGAGACTACCCCGGGTTCCGCGCGGATCGCCTCTTCAGCGTTTCGATGGCGCTGGTCGCAAGCCCCGACTTGGCGCCACCGCTGCGCGAGCCCGCGGACCTCGCACACCACGTGCTGCTGCACGACGACGCGCTCGACCTCGTCGCGCAGGGCAACGCCTGGCAGAAATGGCTCGAGGCGGCGGGCGTCGCCGACCGCGTCGACGGCAGCCGGGGCCCGCGCTTCTCCACCAACATGCTGTCGATCGAGGCGGCGTCGCAGAAGCTGGGAGTCGCGCTCGCCCTGCGTCCGCTGGTCGACGCCGATATCGCCTCGAAGAGGCTCGTCGAGCCCTTCAAGGTCGAGGTGAAGCCGCGCTCGGCCTATTACCTGGTCTGCCCCGAGGTCATCGCCGATCGCCCCGCGGTGGTGGCGTTTCGCAAGTGGCTGCTAGAGAAGGCCGAGGCCGAGCGCCGCTGACTACCTGCAAGACGGAGGCAGCAGCCTCGGCTGGACGTCCTGGTTGGTGCATTTCCACACGATTTTCTTCTGCGCGTCCAGAGACGGAACCAGGAGCAGCGAGTTGCCGGCGGCGGGCGCGAACGCCAGCTCGAGCCGGATCACGCCGCGCGCATCGATGCTCATGCCGCGCACTATGGGTCCCGGAGCCGGAGGCGTGAAGCCGGCCTCCTCGAGGGTTTTCGGAACCGCGTTGTTGCGGTAGTAGAACTCCGAGACCGCGGCGGTGGCGGCCGAGCTTTCGCTGAGCGCCTGGGAGATCTTCACCCGCGAGGTGTAGTCCTGGTAGGCGGGCAAGGCGACCGCGGCGAGAATCCCGATGATGGCGACGACGACGAGCACCGAGCCGGCCGAGCCGCCCATCCCGATGTGGGGAACGAAGAGCGCGAGAACCCAGGCGAGGGGATTGCGCCCGGGCATCCTCGGGGACTGACCGGGAGAAAGAAGCCGCGCCATGCGCTTCACCAGCCAGGGATAGCTCGCGACCAGCTCATGGAACGACATCCAGAAACCGCTCGAGGCGCCGGCCTGACCGACGTACTTGCCGAGGTTCATGCTCTTCCAGCGGCGCCCGCCGGCGGCGAGCGCGCCCAGGCCGCGGGCGGCGATCTCGGGGCTGCGGCAGCAGGCGAGCCCGTGCAGGTCGCAGGTATATTCGCGCGCGCGCGAATAGCCCGCGCCGAGCAGCGGAAGAATGCTCGCCGGCAGGAGCACCCAGCCCCACACCAGGTGGTTCCTGCGGATATGGCCGAGCTCGTGGCCGATGTAGAAGTTGAGCGCATCCGGCTCGGGCTCGAGAGCATCGACGACGTCGGAGTAGAGCACGATGAAGTTGCGCCCGAGGAAACGCGTCGCGAAGGCGTTGAACGCGCCGCCCGCGTGCAGCAGATACGAGTCTGGAACGTTCTCCAGCCCCAGCCTCTGGCAGCACTGGACTATCCTCTGGTGCAGATCGGGGAATTGCTCCTCGGTGATCCGGGTCGCCGTGCCGCGCAGATAGGAGATCAGCCCCGACTGGGCGAACAGGTAGGCGATGAAAAAGAGAAGCGCGTAGATGAGGGCTATTCCCAGCGTTCCGACGACGAGCGCGGCCCACGCGATCAGCGACAGGGTCAGCGCTATTCCGAACAGGGTTCTTTCGTTCTTGTAAAGCAGCGAGCCTGCGCCCGCCGGTGCGATCGCGCTCATGCCGTCTCCCTTGTGTTGTTCTGGCGCCGCTCCTATATGCTCTCGCGCGAGCGCGGTGTCAACCCCGCGATTATGACGCTATCATGATGCGACGCTGATCGACCGAAGGAGGCACCATGAAAGGCACGCCGGCACCTCACATCACCACCAAGCCCGCGGGCGTTCGCGTCCGCGTGACCGTCAAGGGCGAGATCGTCGCAGACACCCGGAACGCCATCGCGCTCAAGGAAGGCGACTATCCCGTCGTCTACTACGTCCCGCGCAAGGACGTGAAGATGGACAGGCTCGAGCGCACCGATCATGGAACCTACTGCCCCTTCAAGGGGCAGGCATCGTACTACTCCGTGAAAGGCGGACCCGAGAACGCGGTCTGGACGTACGAGGATCCCTACGACGAGATGCTCGCGATCAAGGATCTGCTCGCCTTCTACCCCAACAAGGTCGATTCGATCGCGACCGAATGAGCGCCGGCTCGCAGCCGGTCGCCATCGGCGCCGGCGCCGGCCGTGTGTCAGGCCTGCTGCAGGCTCCCGCCGGCGCGCGCGCGTGCTACGTGCTCGCGCACGGCGCGGGCGCCGGCATGGCGCATCCCTTCATGGCTTCGGTCGCGGCGGGCCTCGCGGAGCGCGGGGTCGCCACGCTGCGCTATCAGTTTCCCTACATGGAGCGCGGCGCGAAGCGGCCGGATTCGCCTGCGGTCGCTCAAGCCGCGGTTCGTGCCGCGGTCGCCGAAGCCGCGCGCTTCCTTCCGGAGATTCCGCTCTTCGCCGGCGGCAAGTCTTTCGGCGGCCGCATGAGCTCGCAGGCGCAGGCCGACTCGCCCCTGCCGGGCGTGCGCGGGCTCGCATTTCTCGGATTTCCGCTGCATGCGCCGGGAAAGGCGTCCGACGAGCGCGGCAAGCACCTCTTCAACGTGAAGGTCCCGATGCTGTTTCTGCAGGGGAGCCGCGACGATTTCGCCGACATGACGCTGCTCCGGCCGCTGGTCGAGCGCCTCGGAGCGCGCGCTCTGCTCAAGGTCATCGCCGACGCCGACCATTCGTTTCACGTGCCCGCGCGCTCGGGACGCAAGGACGCGGACGTAAGAGAAGAATTGCTGGACGCGCTCGCGGGCTGGATCGGCGCCGTCATCAGCGCAGGCTGAGCGTTTCGCGCTTCCAAGACGCATCCTGCCAGCGCTGGAAGGCGCGCAGCGCGCCCGGATCGCCCGCCTGCTGCTCGACCGCGAGCGTGTCGAGGCGCCGGACCTCGAAGCGCCGGCTGTACTTGCCTTCGCCCCGCGCCTCGCGCGCGACGAGCATCCTCTGGCCGCCCGGCACCCAGCCGGCGAGCTCGGCGTATCCGATGCCGGGCATCGCCGCCGCCGGCGGCAGCATGCGTATCGTCCAGCCTTCCGCGGTGAGCCGGAACACCCACAGCTCGCGCCAGGTCGCCGCCGGCTGCACCGCGAGCGCGAGCGCAGTTCCCTCCCGGTTCAGGCTCGCCGACGCGGTCCACGCGATGCCGTAGGTGCAGCGCCTCGCGAGCGGACGCCGCGTGTCGCCGCTTTCGTCGACGAGCAGAATGCAGCTCTCTCCCGGCCTGCCGGGCTGTACGACGATGTGCGGTTTGCCGGGTTTCGCCTCCGGCACGGTGCGCGACGCCCAGCGCGAAGCGCTCACGCGGATCGCCGCGTCCGTGTAGACGCGCCTGTCGGCATCGGTCAGCTCGGCCGGGTTGATTCCCTCGAGGGCCGCGAGCGCGCGCTTCGCGGCGAAGTCCGCAGCTTCGTTTTTTCGCTCGCGCTGGTAGGCGAGAGCGCCCCACACGCCCGCGCGGCGCGCAAGCACCCGGTTCCTCAGGTAAGGCGCGAGCGCACTAGCGTCGACGCCGTCGAGGACATCCGCCCTCCATTCGTCGACGAGCTTGCGCTCCTGGGGTCCGAGCGCGGGATCGATGCATTCCTCGCGCGTCAGCGCGAGCGCCGCGCGGGCGCGCTGCTCGGGGCCCGAGCGCATCGCGAGCACCCGGCGGAAGGCGTCGCCGTCGTAGCAGATGTGCACGCGGCCGTCGCGCTCGTAGCTCGCGAAGTTGACACCGTAGCGGGCGGCGACGTCCAGGTGGGCGGAGATCTGCGCCCGCGCGGCCCTCGTTCCGGGAAGGCCGGCCGAGCCGCGGCGCGCCAATCGGTCCGCGAGCGTGCCGAGCGCGTCCAGGGCCTCGATCCCCGCGGCGCCGTTCAGCGCCTCGGCCGGGGCCGCCTCGATATAGGCGGCGGCGAAGCCGATCCCAAGCGCCTCCCCGCCCGGGGCGTCGCGCAGGAAGCGCACGACCGCGAGTAGATCGGGCGCCTCGGCCGCGCTCAAGCCCGCGCGCCGAACCTGGCTCGCGTGCACGAACCCGCCGCGCTCGCGCCGATAGTCCCACACCTGCAGATAGTCCATGCGCTCGCCGCGCACCTCGAGCAGCTCGCCCTGCCACAGGAGCGCGAGCGAGGCGCCCGAATCGCGCGGCGTGGAGCGCAGCGGCGCTTCGTCGCGGGTGACGATGGCGATCCCGGGATCGGCCGCGACGCGGCCGGCACACGCCGCCGCGACCACGGCGCAGGCGAGGGCGCGCAGCGCGGTCATTGCCGTCCCTTGATCTGGCCGCCGAGTATCGCCCCGGCGAGGAAGCTGCCGTCGGTCGGCGGCGGCGCGATGATCACCTGGATCTTGTCGGAGAGCTTGTCGGCGAGCGCCTTCTGGACGAGCAGCGGATGCCGGCTGAGCGCCGCTCCCTCCCGCACCATCTGCTCGGCGTTGACCTTGCCGACCTGCTCCAGGCGGTAAGCCTCGGCGTCGGCGAGCCTCTGGCGCGCGTCGGCCTCGCCGTTCGCCTCGATGCGCCGCGCCTCGGCGCTCGTTTCTGCGTTCTTGATGCGCGTGGCTTTGTCCGCCTCGGCCTCCAGCTTGCGCTGCTCGATCTGCCGCTCCTTGAGGGGCAGCACGTGCGCCATCGCCTCTTCCTGGGCCTGCGCGGCGATGACCTGCTCGCGCGCGGCGGCCTCGGCGGCCTTCTCGCGCCTCACTTTCTGGGCTTCGCCTTCGAGCTCGGTTTCCTTGACCCGCTTGTCCTTGAGCTCGAGCGTGTAGCGCATCTTCGCGGTGGCGAGCTCCTCGGCGAGCAATCCCTCCATGCCGCGCCGGTAGTCGGCGGGCAGATCGACCTTGCCCATGAGCATGCTCTTCAGCAGGATGCCGTCGGCGGCCAGCTTGGTCCCGACCTCGGTCTGGATCGCTTCCTGGATATCGGCGCGCCTGGTCGAGAATATCTCGCGCACGGTATAGCGCGCGAACACCTTGTAGATCACGCCCTGGACCGCCGGGTCGACGATCTCTCCGCCGATGTCCTGGGGAAAGGTCTTCGCCATGACCTTCACCTTGAGGGGGTCGAGCGCGTACCGGAACGAGAGATCGACCCCGAGCGACAGGCCTTCGATCGATTGCAGCGGGGCCGGGCCGTCCGCGCGGGCGACTTGCTCGGGCCGGTAGGTGCGGTCGCGAAGGGAATACAGCCGCAGCTCGTGCAGGCCGGGAATGACGAGGACGCTGCCGGTCCGCCACTCGTCCACCCTGCCGCTGAAGCGATTGGCGCGGACGCCGATTTCGTCGGGCCCTATGCCGTGCACCGGCGGATAGCGGTAGAGCAGGGTGCCGGCGGTGCCCAGCACCGCGAGCGCCACGATTGCGAACTTGGCGGACGCGAGCCCCGAGCGCGCCCGCTCCGCGCCTATGCTCGCGGTGAGCTCCACCGACCTGCTCCGCCTCGCGAGCCAGTCCAGGACCGCCTGAACAAGCAACTTCAAACGCTGCAGCACGATCATCTCCCATGAAACGACTATGGCTTTAGAGCCCGGGAAAATGGTGCGCCGCGGCCTTCGCGCCGGAAAGGCGCGGATCAATTGTGGCAAGGCGGGGGCGGGCGCCCCGGCCGACTACTGGACCGGCTTGGAGCGGTCCACCGCCGCGCCGCGCAGGATCACCTGCGAGATGCGCCGCGTGTTGGTGATATCGTCCAGCGGGTTCGCGTCGAGCACGATGAAGTCGGCGCTCTTGCCGGCCTGCAAGGTCCCTGAGTCCGCGATGCGCAGGAGCTCGGCGCCGTTGCGCGTCGCCGCCACGATGACCTGCATCGGCGTCATCCCGGCGGTCACCATGTCCAGCATCTCCTCGTGCGGGCCCCAAGGCCGGTTGCCGTCGCTTCCGAGCACGATGCGCGCGCCCGCCGTGTTCAGCTTGGCCAGGTTGCGTGCCTGGATGCTGTAGAAGGCCTGTGCCTTCGGATTGTCGACGTTCGCCTTCTCCAGCTTCGCGAACTCCTCCGGCGAGAGGCCGGCCTTCATCCAGCCCAGGTCGACCTTCACGCCGCGCTCCGGAAGGTTCGGCGTGAGGACCAGGTTCGGATGCGCCTTGAACATAGAGACGAACTCCTCGTCGATGTCCTTGTCGCGAACGCCGTGCGCGAGCACATCGACTCCTGCGCGAACGAGGCCTTTCGCGTCTTCGAGGTCGAAGAGGTGCGCCGTGACACGCAATCCCTTCTTGTGCGCCTCGTCGATGATGGCGCCGTACATCTCGGGGGTCAGCTTCTTGTACTTGCCGTCGCGCGTATCGACCCAGATCTTGACGATGTCCACCTTGTGCGCCGCGAGCTCGTCCACCGCCTTGCGGCCTTCGGCCGCGTCCGTGACCCAGTACGGCGCGGTCGTGCGCCCCGGCTCCGGCGTGGTGATGCCGCGCCCCGCGCTGAAATACCGCGCGGCCCCGGGAATGACCTCGTTGTGCACGCCAAGCACCTCGTAGCCGTCCGTGCCCATGCTCAGGACGGCGCTCACGCCCCAGTAGGCCCGCGCCTTCAGGTCGCGCAGGAGCGGCTCGCGCGTCGTGCTGAGATGGACGTGCGCGTCGATGAGCATGGGCATCGCGGTCTTGCCCGCGAGGCTCACGCGCTTGGCGCCGGCCGGCACGCGGACGTCGGCGACCGGACCCGCCTGCGCGAGCTTGGCGCCGTCGACGACCAGCGTACCGTTCTCGACCACGCGGCCGTCGCCGACTATGAGGCGCGCGCCTTCGTACGCGGTGACCTGGGCGGACGCCGGAATCGCGGATCCGGCGAGGAGGACGGCTGCTGCGAATGCGGCGATGCGGCGCATGAGAACCCCCGGGGTGATGTCGAGCGTGTGCGGGAGTATAACCGGAGCGAGGTAAGCTATCGTCGAGTGCTTCCGGGAGGAGTGGCATGGACACCGATGTGCTGATCGTGGGAGGCGGCCCCACCGGATTGATGCTCGCCAACCAGCTCGGACGGCGCGGCATCCGCGCGATGATCGTCGACCGGCACTCGGGGCCGGCGCAGCAGACGCGGGCGATGGCGGTGCACGCCCGCACCCTGGAGATCTACTCGAAGCTCGGCATCGCAGAGCGGGCGCTGGCGCTCGGCAAGCGTGGCAACGGCGCCAACATGTGGTCGGGGGGAAAACCGCGGGCGCGCATTCCTCTCGGCGAAATGGGGAAGAGCGTGAGCCCGTTTCCCTTCGTGCTGATGCTCGGCCAGGACGACAACGAGCGCATCATGGGAGAGCGGCTGCGCGATTGGGGCCAGGCGGTGCAGTGGAACACCGAGCTGGTGTCTTTCGAGCAGACGCCCGACCGCGTCACGGCGACGCTCAGGCAACCGGACGGCACGACCCGAAAAGTCACAGCGGCCTACGTGGCGGGCTGCGACGGCGGGCACAGCACCGTGCGCGAGCGATCGGGCATCACGTTTCCCGGCGCGCCCTACGAGCACGTGTTCTTCGTCGCCGACACCGAGGCGACCGGCCCGATGGTGCCGGACGAGCTGAACGTGTATCTGCTGCGCGACGGATTCCATCTGTTCTTTCCGATGCGCGGGACCGACCGCTGGCGCGTCATCGGCATCCTGCCCAAGCATTTGAGGCAAAGGAACGACCTCACTTTCGAAGAGGCGGTTCCGGCGATACGTCAGGAAGCGGGAGCGAAGCTATCGTTCAAGAGCTGCAGCTGGTTCTCGACCTACCGGATTCATCACCGGGCTGCGGAGAGATTCCGCGACCGGCGCTGCTTCCTGCTCGGCGACGCCGCGCACGTGCACAGCCCGATGGGCGGACAGGGCATGAACACCGGCCTGCAGGACGCCTACAACCTCGCGTGGAAGCTCGCGCTCGTGATTTCAGGGAAGGCGGACGCGGCCCTGCTCGACACGTACGAAGCCGAGCGCATCCCGGTGGCGCACCGGCTGCTGCGAACGACCGACCGCGCGTTCACGCTGGTCGTTTCCGACAGCTGGGTGGCGGGGATGTTTCGCACGCGGATCGTCGCTAGGATCGCGGCCTTTGCGATGACGATCGAGTGGGTGCGCAAGCTCGCGTTCCGCACCATCTCGCAGATCGGCATCGCCTATCGTGAAAGCCCGCTGTCGCGCACGCTCGGCGGACTGCCTGAGGGCGCGCCGCGCGCGGGCGACCGCTTTCCGTGGCTGCAGCTCAGGCTGCGCGCGAACGGCGCGGTCGAGGACCTGTTCCAGAAACTCGACGACACGCGCTACAAGCTGCTCGTCTTCGGTCAGCCCGTTCCGCCGGAAGGAGCGACGGGGCTATTGAGCGTGCACGCGATACCCGACGACGCGCACAACGCGAAAGAACTCGCCCGGGCGCAAATTCCGGCGGTGTCCTTCTATCTCCTGCGTCCGGACGGCCACGTCGGGCTGGCCGGGACCCGCCTCGAACCGGGCGCCGTCGCCCGGTACCTGGCCGAAAGCCTCGGTCGGACTCAGGGCTGAGAGGTCGTCATCATCACCGGCGCGTGATCGCTCGTTCCCACGTCGGCGAGCACCGAGCAGCTCGAAGCGGTCGCGGCGATCGAGGGCGAGGCGAGGATGTAGTCGATGCGCCAGCCGATGTTGCGCGCTCGCAGATTGCGCCACGGCGCCCACCAGGTGAACAGCATCGAGTTGTCCGGGTTGAGCGCGCGCGTCACGTCGACGAGGTGATCGCCGATGAGCTTGTCGAGGAGGTCGCGCTCCTCCTCCCGCTGCCCGATGGCGCCGGGCTTGCGCTCGGTCGGGTGGAGGTCCATGTCGGTTCGCGTGATGTTCAGGTCGCCGCACACGACGAGCTCGCGCCCGTCGCGGGCGAGCTGCCTCGCCCACGCCGCGAGCCGGACCATGAACTGCAGCTTCGCCTCGTAGTCCTTGCCGCCGTTGGGCACGTAGACCGAGGCGAGGACGAGTCGCCCGATCTCCGCCTGGACGATGCGCGCTTCCATGTCGAAGTCGGGGTGGCTGAACGCCGGCTCGGCATCGAACAGCCCTTTCCTCACCTGGAGCGACACCCCCGAGTAGGCGCGCATGCCGTGCCAGAAGGCGTGGTAGCCCTCGAGCTTGACCTGATCGGGAATCTGCGGGACCTCGGCCTTCAGCTCCTGCAGGCATACGACGTCGGGCCGGTCGCGAGCGAGCCACTCGGAGAGCTGCGCCTGGCGCGCGCGGATGCCGTTGACGTTCCAGGTGGCGATTTTCATGCCGGATGAATCCTAATCGAAATCCAGCTATCATCGCGGCTTTTGCCGTCAAAAAAAACCCCGGGGAGAGCATGTCAAGGCTGAACCTATCCATTGCCACGACCGACTACGACCACTTCCGCGATTTCAGGACGGGCGTCGTCAGGGCCGAGGGCATAGACCACAACTGGCTCGACCTTCCGCACCACGAGTGCTTCGCGCGCTTCACGGCGAACCGCGAGTTCGACCTCTCCGAGCTGTCGTTCGCGAAATTCGCTGCCGAGGTGACGCGCGAGGACTCCGACATCATCGGGCTTCCGGTGGTGTGCTCGCGCCTCTTCCGTTTCAGCTCTTTCTACGTCAACAGGAAGAGCGGGATCAGATCGGTGCTCGATCTGAAGGGCAGGAAGGTCGGCTCGCCGGAGTGGGCGCACTCCGCCGCGGTGTACATGCGCGGCTGGATGCACAACGACATGGGCGTGAGGCTACACGACGTGCACTGGATCCAGGCCGGGGCGAACTCGCCCGGGCGCGAGGAGAAGGTCGAGCTCGACCTTCCCGAGGGCGTGCGGCTCACGCGCATCGTGGACAAGTCTCTGTCGCAGCTTCTCGCCGACGGCGAGGTCGACTGCGCCGTCATCGCGCGCCCGCCGAACTGCTTTCTCGAGGGCCACCCCGACGTCGTGCGCCTTTTCCCGGATTACATGGAGATGGAGCAGGAATACTACGAGCGCACGCGGGTCTGGCCGATCATGCACATCATCGCGATGAAAAAGCGCATCGCGGAGGAGCACCCCTGGGCCGCGCGCAATCTCTACAACGCGTTCCAGGAATCCAAGCGCCGCAGCCTGGCGCGCCTGCTCGATCCGGCCGTGTCGCGCTACCCGCTCGCGTGGCTTTCCGCGTACGCGTGCACCATGGTCGAGCGCTTCGGCGGCGATCCGTTTCCCTACGGCGTCGAGGAGAACCGTCCGACCTGGGAGCAGATGGCGCTGTATACGCACCAGCAGGGCATCGCGCGCCGCCGCTTCACGCCCGAGGAGATCTTTCCGCGGGGGATCGCGACCAAAGTCGTGATATGAGGTCGTGATCTGAAAGCGCCGCTTATTTCACCACGCGCAACCCGGGGTGCAGCGCCGCGGCGCGGTCGAGCAGCAGCCGGATCTCGCGCGCGTTGCGCGTGAGCGAGGCGGCGCGCTCGAATTCGCCCCGCGCCTCGTCGAAGCGTCCAAGCTTCTCGAGAAAGTCCGCGCGGACCGAGGGCAGCAGATGGTAGCCGCGCAGCGCGACCTCGGATGCGAGCGCGTCGACGAGCGCCAGCCCTTCCGCCGGGCCGAATGCCATCGAGACCGCGACGGCGCGATTGAGCTCGACGACGGGCGAGGGCAGGAGCTGGGCGAGCGCGTCGTACAGCGCGACGATGCGCTTCCAGTCCGTTTCTGCGGGAGTGCGCGCCCGCGCATGGCATGCGGCGATCGCGGCTTGCAGCGTGTAGGGGCCCAGCGCTCCCCCGGCTTTGCGATCGAGCTCCTCGGCGCGCCCGAGCGCCGCGAGACCGCGCCTGACTAGCAGGTGGTCCCAGCGCGCGCGGTCCTGGTCCATGAGCAGGATCGGCTCGCCCGACGGACCGGAGCGCGCGTGCAGGCGCGAGGCCTGGATCTCCATGAGCGCGACGAGGCCCAGCACCTCCGGCTCGTCCGGCGCGAGCTCGGCGAGGATCCGCCCCAGGCGCAGCGCGTCCTCGCACAGCGCGGGCCGCGTCCAGTCGTCGCCCGCGGTTGCCGAGTAGCCTTCGTTGAACACCAGGTAGATCACTTCGAGCACCGAGGCCAGCCGTGCGGCGAGCTCGTCTCCGCGCGGCACTTCGAAGGGAACGCGCGCTTCGGCGAGCGTGCGCTTGGCGCGCACGATCCGCTGGGCGACAGTGGGCTCGGGCACCAGGAAGGCGCGCGCGATCTCGTCGGTCGTGAGGCCGCAGAGGAGGCGCAAGGTCAGCGCGGCGCGCGCCTCGGTCGACAAGACAGGATGGCAGGCGGTGAAGACGAGGCGCAGGAGATCGTCGCCGATGTGGTCTTCCTCATTTTCGACTAGCCTGGCGTCGAAGTCGGGCGTGAATCCTTCCTCGAACCCGCGCCCGATCTCCTCGTGCTTGGCTTCGGCCAGCTTGTTGTGCCGGAAATGATCGAGCGCGCGGTTTTTCGCCGCCGCCGTGAGCCATGCGCCCGGATTGTCGGGCACGCCCGATGCGGGCCATTTCTCCAGCGCCGCGACCAGGGCATCCTGCGCCAGCTCCTCGGCGAGGCCGACATCGCGCGTCATCCGCGCAAGGCCGGCGATGATCCTCGCCGATTCGATGCGCCAGACCGCTTCGATCGCGCTATGCGTTGCGAGGGCCATGCGGGCTCAGCGCTTCCTACCTTACCCCTCCGAGCTTGCCGCCCGCCCAGGCGCACGGCATCGCGATCGCGATGACACCGAGGGAGTACCACGCGGGCCCGGCGTCCCACATCAGCACGGCGCCCGCGGTGCTGATGACTACGCCCACGGCACCCAGCACGAGCGCGTGCAGCATGGGCCGATCGGGCGCGAGCCGCGCCGTGAGGTAACAGCCTGCGACGCCGAAGACGATGCGATAGGCCAAGGGGAGCAGGAAGAGCGCGTCGCTCATCCGCACTTCCCACGGCGGGAACACGGCCGCCGCGTGCAGCGCCAAGTCGGTGGCCGTGGAAAGAATGAAGATCGCGATCAAGCCCGCCAGCACGGCGCCGACGCTCCGAAGCACGCGGCGCGGACGCTGAGTCTCGCTCATGGCGCTCTCATGCATCGACCATGACCTTGAATCCGCCCCAGAACATGCGCTTGCCGTCGAAAGGCATCGTCTTCGGGTCCATCAGCTTCGCCAAGCGCTTGTCCTTCATGACCTTGGCCATGACGCGGTCGCGATGCGCGCGCGACTTGTACACGACGTACGCGAACACCACCGTCTCGCCGGGTTTGAGCTTGACGCTCTGCGGGAACGACGTGCGCTTACCGGGCTTGACGTCGTCGGCCGCGCATTCGTAGTACTCGAGCGCGCCGTGCTCGCGCCAGACTTTTCCGGAGAGCCGCGCCAGGCTGCGATAGGCGGCGAGCTTCCTCTTCGGTACCGGTACTACGACTGCGTCGACGTAGTTCATTGGTCCTCCTTGGGTGGTTGTCAGGCAGCGGCCGGAGAAGCTGCTCCGGCCGCTTTGGGAAAAGGCGGGAACGCAAGCGCGATCGCCACGGCGCCGAGGCCGATCGCGCCCGAGTAGATGTACATCCACGTGTATTGGCCGAAGGTGTCGAA
>Ga0307469_10000019_pt1 | contig 74882 bp, 60 predicted proteins | sample atmos_gasesAM2C__FD_203084 | JGI IMG/M metagenome (GOLD analysis project Ga0307469, IMG submission 203084) | Hardwood forest soil microbial communities from Morgan-Monroe State Forest, Indiana, United States - atmos_gasesAM2C_515 | ecosystem: Environmental > Terrestrial > Soil > Temperate... | reverse complement strand
GGTGCCGGTCTCGATGGAACCGTCCGCTCGGGCGATCGCCCACACGTTGGCGCTGCGGATGTAGACGCCATCGATGAGGGCCATCCCGCCGAGAACGAGCGGTTTCGTGCGTTGCGACGACTCCGGGATCCCCATCGCGCCGATTGTCGCACGTCTTTGTCGTTGACGTCGGCGACCGACTACTCCCACTCGATCGTGCCGGGCGGCTTCGACGTGATGTCGTACACCACCCGGTTCACGCCGCGAACCTCCGACGTGATGCGCGACGAGATGCGCTCCAGCACGTCGTGCGGGATGCGCGCCCAATCGGCGGTCATCGCGTCCTCGCTCGTCACGGCGCGCACGACGATCGGGTGCGCGTACGTTCGCTCGTCACCCTGCACGCCCACCGACTGCACGCCGAGCAGCGCGGCGTAGCTCTGCCAGATCTCGCGCTCGAGCCCGGCCCGCGCGAGCTCTTCGCGGACGATCGCGTCCGCGCGCTGCACGACCCTGATCCTCTCCGCAGTGATCTCGCCGATGATCCGAACCGCGAGGCCCGGTCCGGGGAAGGGCTGCCGTTGCACGATCTCCGGCGGAAGGCCGAGCTCCTCACCGATCTTCCGCACCTCGTCCTTGAACAGCTTGCGGAGCGGCTCGACGAGCGCGAAGTCCATGACGTCGGGAAGCCCGCCGACATTGTGATGCGACTTGATCGTCGATGCGACGCCTTGCGCCCGCTCGCCACCGGACTCGATGACGTCCGGATACAGCGTCCCCTGCACGAGGAACTTCACGTCGCCGAGGCCGCGAGAAACCTCTTCGAAGGTTCGGATGAAGAGTTCGCCGATGATCTTCCGCTTGCGCTCGGGATCGGTGACCCCGGCGAGCGCGGACAGGAACTTCTCGCGCGCGTCGACGTGTACGAGCTCGACCTGAAAATGCCGCTTGAACGCTTCGACGACTTGCTCGGCCTCGTTCTCACGGAGCAATCCGTGATCCACGAAGATGCACGTGAGTTGATCTCCCACGGCGCGGTGCACCAGGAGCGCCGCAACGGCCGAATCGACCCCACCGGACAACGCACACACGACGCTGCTCGTTCCGACCTGCGCGCGGATCGCCGCGATCGACTCGTCGATGATCGACACCGGCGTCCACGTCGGCGCGAGATCGCACGCTCGATACAGGAAGTTCCGCATCACGTCCATGCCGCGCGGCGTATGCGCGACCTCCGGGTGGAACTGGACCCCGAAGAGTGCGTCGTCCGGATCCTCCATCGCCGCGACCGGACAGATCTCCGTCGACGCGACGACCTTGAAGCCCGGGGGCGGCTTCACGACGGCGTCGCGGTGCGACATCCACGCGATCGTTTCCGTCGGCACGCCACTCAAGACGAACGAATCGTCCGACACGGACACCGCCGTCTTCCCGTACTCACCCTTCTCGGTGTGTCCGACCTCGCCGCCGAGCGCCTGCGCCATCACCTGCTGTCCGTAGCAGATGCCGAGCACGGGGATCCCGAGGCGGAAGATGCGTTCGTCACAGTCGGGCGCGCCGGGCTCGTACACCGACGACGGCCCTCCCGACAAGATCAGCCCCGCGGGATCGCGGCGCGTGATCTGATCGACGGAGATCGAATGCGGAACGATCTCCGAGTACACGTGACACTCACGCACGCGACGAGCGATGAGTTGCGCGTACTGCGCCCCGAAGTCGAGGACCAGGACGGGACGATCGGCTATACCGAACCCACTCCCTGCGACTGTTGGAGGAGCTTGCCCTCGCTCTTGACAGCCGGCGCGACGACGAGCTCCGACTTCTGGAACTCCTTCACCGTGCCGTAGCCGGCCGTCGCCATCGAGAACCGCAGCGCGCCGAACAGGTTCAGCGTGCCGTCGTTCACGTCGGCCGGACCGATGAGGATCTCCTTCAGTGTCGCGTTCTGCTTCGCGTGAACGCGCACGCCGCGCGGAAGCTCGGGGTGGAACGTCGCCATGCCCCAGTGGTAGCCGCGGCCCGGCGCTTCGAACGCGCCGGCGATCGGCGACGCGATCATCACGGCGTCCGCGCCGCAGGCGATCGCCTTGCTGATGTCGCCGCCGGTGCGCATGCCGCCGTCGGCGATGACGTGGCAGTAACGTCCGGTCTCTTCGAGGTGACGCATACGCGCCGCCGCGGCGTCGGCGATGGCCGTCGCCTGCGGGACGCCGATACCGAGGACTTGGCGCGACGTGCACGCGGCCCCCGGACCGATCCCGACGAGCACACCGATCGCGCCGGTCTTCATCAGGTGGTACGCCGTCTCGTACGCCGCGCAGCCGCCCACGATGACCGGGACGTCGAAGTTGCGGATGAACTCCTTCAGGTTGAGCGGTTCACGCGTCTTCGAGACGTGCTCGGCGGAGACAACCGTGCCCTGGATGACGAGGATGTCGAGCTCGGCGGCGAGGATGTCCTTCGAGAACTCCTGCACGCGCTGCGGCGTGAGGGACGCGGCAGCGCACACGCCGCCGTCCTTGATCTGACGGATGCGCTCCCGGACGAGCTCCGCCTTCATCGGCTCGGTGTAGACATCCTGGATCACCTTCGTCGCATCGGACGGAGACGCCTCCGCGATCCGCTCGTAGACGGGTTCCGGGTCTTCGTAGCGCGTCCAGAGACCCTCGAGATTCAGGACGGCGAGGCCCCCGAGCTTCCCGATCTCGATCGCGTTCGCCGGCGAAACGACGGCATCCATCGCGGACGCCATCAGCGGCAGGCCGAAGGTCCAGGCATCGAGCGTCCAGGAGATGTCGACGTCGTCGGGGTCGCGCGTCCGGCGTGATGGAACGATGGAGACCTCGTCGAAGCCGTAGGCCCGCCGGGCCTGCTTGCCCATCCCGATCTCTATGTCCAAGAACAGCCTCCCAAGCCCGGAAAACAGAAGCTTATCCGACCCCGCCGACGCCTACGGGCCCCAGGCTGCCTACGGTCCCAACGTGCCTAGGGTCCTAACGTGAAGGACGCGATGCGCGTGCGCCACTCGCCGAAGCGGTCCAGGTACTCGTTCGTGTACCAGAACGTCGTCGCACCCGGCGCGGGGTCAACGCTCATCTCTGTGTAGTCGCCCCAGCGCGGCGCGAACGTCTGCGGTCCCGCGCTCTTCGCGATCACGACTTCGTCCTGTGTCATCACCCCGGCGGGATCGCCCGCATGCCTGCCCGTGATCTCGATCCTCGGGAAGATCCTGCCGCTCGACACGGAGTAGCCGAGCGCGATGTCACCGGCGTCGTCGATGTCGACGGACGGCACCCACCGCTGCGCACCGGACGGTGCAAAGGTGCCCTCGTCCGCGAGCGTCCAAGCGCCGGACGTCGTCGCCGCCGGACGCGTCAGCTCGAACCAACGCACGCCGGCGCGGTTGTGCCCGGCGTCGACCGTGAACGAACCGACCATCGTCTGGTTCGCCCCGATCACACGCATCACCGGACGATTCATCATCGGCTCCCGGAGCGAGTCGAGACGAACGCGCGTCCCGCGTTGCGGGATGCACTGCAACGCCGTACCCGGACACAGCCGCGAGTCGAACTCGGAGACCGGGACGTCGAACGGTCCCGCCGTCGTCTCGGTCCCCCCAACGAAGTCCGGCGTCATCTCGAAGTACTCGATGAAGTCGTGCGCCGGGTCGCGCATCCCCGGCCGACGGTTCACCTCGTCATCGACGTGCCGGATGAAGATCCCCGGCGCCGTCGGCGGTGGCGGAGTCGCGCCATCCGAATCGACGGGCACCAAGAGCTGGAAGTTGAAGCCGCGTTCGGCGTGCACGTTGTCGAAGACGACGTCCGTCGGCGAGAGCGTCATCTGCGCGGCCATCTTGGTCCGATTGAGCGCAACGATCGGATCGCTGAAACCCGAGTTGTTGAACCCGAGATAGATCGCGTTCGACCACACCGCCCACTTCGGGTAGTCCGGGAAGAGGTTGAAGGCGATGCGGTAGCCCTGATAGGTCGACGTCGAGGCGTCGGATCCGCTCGAGACGTAGATGCAGAGCGAGTTCCCGCGCGACGCGATCTCCGTGAGGAACCACACGGCGTCGATCTGGTCATAGAACGGCACACCGTCGCCGAGTCCGTGCCGGCACACGCCACGCGTCGCGAGGGAATCCATGAGGAACCTCTTGACGCCGTCTCCCGTCGTCTTGTCGAAGACGCCGACGATGGAACCGCGGAGTGTGTTCGCCGTGTGGACGAACTGCGTCGGACCGACCTCGCCGGCGGGGTCCGGAGGGAGCACCACTCCCATCCTGAATCCCCTGATGTTGATCCCGACGGACGGAGCACTCGCGCGGACGACGGCCGTCTGGCTCGGCGCTGCGAACGTGGGTCCGTCCTGCGTCGCGTCGCTTGCCGGACCTCGATGGAGCGGTGCGATCTCTTTCGGCGGGCCGCTTTGTGAGCGTGGCGCTGTTGCCGGGGGCCGCGTCGTGCCGAGGGTCTCGACGGCGACCACGCGCGGCGCGTCCGCCGACGCGGACGGCACCGGCTGCAAGGCGACGAACGCCAGAACCACGAGGATCGCGGCGCGTCTCACGCCCTCAGGATGCCTTGTCGAGAACCGTCTCGCAGGCGACGAGCTGGAAGGCGAAGTGTTTCGCCATGATCTCTCGCACCTGTTGCGTCACTTCCCAGCTCTCGCCACCTTCGTACGTCGCCGGGACGAAGAACCTGAACAACTTGCGGAGGAAGGCTCCTTCGACGAAGGCGCGGTGGATCTCGGGTGGTTCGTCCGACAACACCTTGATGGCAAGCACGGGACATGTGAAGAGCTCGTGGTCGTCGAGCCGTACAAGGACCGGATCGCGCACGCTCTCGATGAATCCCGTCTCGAGTGCGAGTGAGATGTCGGGGTCGTCCGATGCGGCGTCGTTGTACACGTCGATATCGACGTGATGCAGGACGAGCTCACGCGCCTTGTGGTGGAAGTCCGCCAACTTCTTGTCGAAGATGGCGACGACGTCGGTCCGGCCGAGCGGCCGGGCATCGATGCTCATACCCCTTCGGTTGAGTATCGCCCCAGACGGCGCGCGATAAACCGCACTCAACCTTCCCGTGACATCGAAAGGCCCCCGCCTTGCGGTGGGGGCCTTTCGGGGTGTGGATGGGGTCTACGTAGCGTACTTCTTTCCGCGCGATCTGCGCCTACGAAACGCGTTAGGGTTCGGCAAAGTTCCTACAAAGAGAAAAGCCCCCGGACGAACCGGGGGCTTTTTCGGAAACGGTAGGTCTTAGAAGTCCATGTCGCCCATGCCGCCACCGGGCGGCATCGCGGGGCCGGCCGACGCCTTCTCCGGCTTCTCCGCAACAACGGCTTCCGTCGTGAGGAAGAGAGCCGCGATCGACGCCGCGTTCTGCAGTGCGGAACGCGTCACCTTCGCCGGGTCCGGCACACCGAACTTCAGCATGTCGCCGTACTCGCCTGTCGCCGCGTTGAAGCCATCGTTCCCCTTGAGCGAACGGACCTTCTCGAGCACGACGCCGCCTTCGTAACCGGCGTTCGTCGCGATCTGCTTGAGCGGCTCTTCGAGCGCGCGCCGGACGATGAGAGCTCCGGTGCGCTCGTCGCCTTCGAGCAGGTTGGCCGCCTTCTCGACGTCGACCGTCGCTCGAACCAGTGCCGTTCCGCCGCCGGCGATGATGCCTTCCTCGACGGCAGCCTTCGTCGACTGAACCGCGTCCTCGATACGGTGCTTCTTCTCCTTGAGCTCGACTTCCGTCGCGGCGCCGACCTTGATCACCGCAACACCGCCGGCAAGCTTCGCCAGCCGCTCCTGCAGCTTCTCGCGGTCGTAGTCCGAGTCGGTGCGCTCGAGCTCGCCCTTGATCTGGTTGATGCGTCCCTTGACGTCATCGGCCGAACCGCCGCCCTCGACGATCGTCGTCTCGTCCTTCGTGACGATGATCTTGCGGGCCTTGCCGAGCATGTCGACGCCGACGTTCTCGAGCTTGATGCCGAGCTCTTCGCTGATGACCTGACCGCCGCAGAGGATCGCGATGTCCTGGAGCATCGCCTTGCGGCGCTCGCCGAAGCCGGGAGCCTTGATCGCGACGGACTTGAACGTCCCGCGGATCTTGTTGACGACGAGCGTCGCGAGCGCTTCGCCCTCGACGTCCTCGGCGATCACGACGAGCGGCTTACCGGACTGCATGACGTTCTCGAGAACCGGGAGCAGGTCACGGACGTTGCTGATCTTCTGGTTGACGACGAGGATGAACGGGTCCTCGAGGACCGCTTCCATACGGTCGGGGTCCGTCACGAAGTAGGGCGAGATGTAGCCCTTGTCGAAACGCATCCCCTCGACGAGCTCGAGCTCCATGCCGAAGGTCTGCGATTCCTCGACCGTGATGACGCCGTCCTTGCCGACCTTGTCCATCGCCTCAGCGATCATCTCGCCGATCTCGACGTCGGCCGCGGACACCGCACCGACCTGCGCGATCTCGGTCTTCGCACCGACCTCACGCGACTGCTTGCGGATGGAGTCGACGGCCGCTTCGACGGCCTTCTCGATGCCCTTCTTGAGGGACATCGGGTTCGCGCCGGCGGCGAGGTTCTGGAGGCCCTGACGGACCATCGCCCACGCGAGGACGGTCGCCGTCGTCGTGCCGTCACCGGCGACGTCGTCGGTCTTCTTCGCTACTTCCTTGACGAGCTCGGCGCCGATCTTCTCGTTCGGGTCCTCGAGCTCGATCTCCTTGGCGATCGTGACGCCGTCGTTCGTGATCGTGGGGGCGCCCCACTTCTTCTCGAGGACGACGTTGCGGCCCTTCGGGCCGAGGGTGACGCGGACGGCGTCGGCCAGCTTGTTCATGCCGTCCTCGAGGGAACGACGCGCTTCCGCGCCGTACTCGATGGTCTTCGCGGGCATACCTTTACCTCCCTGGGTGGGTCTCGATTAGCACTCTAAGTATATGAGTGCTAGCACGGAGGGGCGGCGTGTGTCAATCCGAACGGGGGCCTTGCGCCGTACAGATAGTGGTGGAGATGAACTGTTGGGGTGGGCGGTGGGCCGTCCTGGCCGTCTTAGCAGCGACCCTGGGGACGTACATGCTGGTGGGAGCCACGGATGCGTCGGCGGGCCTCGGCTGCCCCACACCCGACGCGACACACGTCACGGTCAACATCCACAACATCGCGTACAGCCCGTCGTCCGAGACCATCAGCCCCGGAGTGAACGTCTGCTGGACCAATCTCGACGGCGTCACTCACACCGTGACGTCCGGCCCGGACTTCGGCGGCGACACAAGCGTCTGGCCGACCCACACCTTCGCACCGGGTGACTCGAACTCTGTGCCGTTCAGCACGCTTGGGACGTTCCCTTACCACTGCAATATCCACTCGAGCATGCACGGCACGATCGTCGTCGAGAACCCGCCTAGCGCTCCGACAGTCTCCGCGACCACTCCCGCTTCACCCTCGAGCAACGCGAACCCGAAGGTCACGGGTTCGGGCGACACCGGATCGACGATCCAGCTCTACACGAACTCGACGTGCACACAGTCGATCGGGACAGCGACGGCGGTGGCTACGTTCGAAAACCCGGGGATCGCAGTCACGGTCAGCGAGGGTCCGACGACCTTCTACGCGAAAGCCAGCAATGCCGTCGGCGCCTCACCGTGCTCGACGTCGTCGGTGACGTATGTCCTCGATACGACGGCACCGTCGCCGCCGACGGTGAGTGGTGCGTCCGGCGCGTCTCCGGGCAGCAAGACGAACCCGGTGATCAGCGGTGACGCCGAGCCGAACGCGGCGATCAGCATCTTCTCCGACGCCGCTTGCGCGCACTTCCTCGGTTCGACGACCGCCGGCTCGATGCCGGGCACGTGGAGCTTTGTCCTCCCGGACGATGCATCGATGACGACAGGGACGACCGAGACGTTCTACGCCACTGCGACCGATGCGGTCGGCAACGCGTCCGGATGCTCGACGACGTTCGCGACGTACACAGCGCCGTCCGATGGCCCGAACGCTCAGATCATCAGTGGGCCGTCCGGCCGGACGAACGACAAGAGTCCTTCGTTCGGCCTCTTCTCGAGCACACCCAACACGGACTTCGATTGTTCGATCGACCAAGGAACGCGGAGCTTCTCGCCGTGCGCCGCGAATCCCGATCAGGTCGGCCCGCTCGCCGACGGCGACTGGATCTTCGCCTTCAAGGCCGTCGACCACGGCGACCCCTCGAACGACACCATCGTGACGCAGTCGTTCACCGTCGACACCGTCGGGCCGACGATCACGATCGCCTCTGGGCCGACTGAAGGGTCGACGTCGGGCCCGAGCCCAACCTTCACGTACTCGAACACCGACGCGCACTTCGACCACTACGAGTGCAACCTCGACAGCGGCGGGTTCTCGGCATGCACCTCCGGCGCGCACCTCTCGCTCGGTGGCGGCCCTCATTCGCTCGTCGTGCACGGCCTCGACGACGTCGGCAACCCCGGGACGGACGTGACGCGCAACTGGATGGTCGACGCCACGCCGCCGACCATCGTGATGGGGAACGGCAGCCCTCAGAACGGTGACACGACCGGCCCGAACGTGAGCTTCACGTTCTCCTCACCGGATAGCGATCTCGATCGCTTCGAATGCGCGATCGACGCCGGCAGCTTCGATCCATGCACGCAGGAGACCGCGTCCGGCTTGCTGGACGGATCGCACACATTCACGCTGCACGCGTTCGACGCCGTCGGGAACAGGTCGAGCAACACGATCATCTGGAACGTCGACGCGACGCCCCCGGACGCACCAGACGTCTTCGGACCGACGAGAACGCGCCTGCACCGCCCGAGCTTCACGTTCACCGACACGGACCCGAGCCCAACGTACACGTGCTCGCTCGACGGCCGGCACGCCGTCGCCTGCGCGACCCCGTACCGGACGCCGCGGCTCGCACTGGGCAGGCACACACTGGTCGTGACCGCGCACGACGCGGTGGGCAACGCATCGATACCGACGACGTGGCATTTCCGGATCGTCCGTTGAGATGGAGAAAACGATGAAGCGAGCGAGTGTCGTAGCGATCGCAGCCGCGATAATCGGAACGTACCTACTGGTGGGGGCCCCGTCCGAAGCGGCCGTGGTCGGCTGCCCCACACCTGACGCGACTCACGTCACGGTCAACATCCACAACATCGCGTACAACCCGTCGACAGAGACCATCAGCGCCGGGGTGCACGTCTGCTGGATCAACAACGACGGCACCACTCACACCGTGACATCCGGCCCGATGTTCGGCGTCGACGCCGCCGTCTGGCCGAACCACATCTTCGCACCGGGTGACTCGAACTCCGTCCAGTTCAGCACGCCCGGGACGTTCCCCTACCACTGCAATATCCACAGGAGCATGCACGGAACGATCGTGGTCCCTCCCCCGGCGCCGACGGTGACCGGGACGACGCCGGCGTCCGGTGACAACAACACGAACCCAACGATCAACGGAACAGCAACCCACGGGATCACCGTCCACGTCTTCAGTGGGGCGACGTGCAACTCTGAACTCGGCACGGTGACCGCGGATGGAACAACGGGGAACTGGAGCTTCACGCTCAACGAGGCGGAGTCCATCACGAGCGGCGACACGGAGAACTTCACGGCCGAGGCATCCACCCCGGACGACACGTTCTCCGCCTGCTCCTCACCACCCGTGTCCTACACGGCAGGCACCACTGGGCCTTCGATCGTGCTCGACAGCGGACCGGTCGACGGCGCAGTCATCGTGACCGCCACACCGTCGTGGACCTTTCATTCCGCCTTCGCCACCGCGCATTTCAGCTGCTCGATGACGAACGTGGGCCGTCAGTTCCTCGACTGCACCGCGACGCCCCCGGACGGAGCGTTCACGCCGAGCTCGCTCGCAGCGGGTCAATGGACGTTCGCGATCAAGGCGTACGACCCCGCGAGCCTGACCGACGAGAGGATCAAGACGTTCGCCATCACCGTCGACCTCGCCGATCCGACGATCAAGGGAGCGCGGAAGACGACGGCGCGGAAACCGAAGTTCCGGCTACTGGGCGACCCGTCCCTGCACTACGAGTGCAAGTTCGACGGCGGAGCCTTCGCGGCGGCGACCGTACCCGCGACGGGGGCCCCCTTCTGCCAGCCGACGTCACGACTGCGCTTCGGCGCGCACACCGTGACCGCGCACGCGCTCGATACGTCCGGTGACATCGGCGCGGACAAGGTCAAGAACTTCAAGATCCTGCGTCCCTGACGCCCTCCGGCGTTGGCGAGATCTAGGTCGCGCCGTTAGGCGGCTGTTGCCCTTTGGCGTAACCTCTCTGGGGGACAGGGAGGTTCGCATGGTTGGGCACGGGATGGCCCGTCGGCTGTGGGCGGCCTCGGTCGTCGTCATCACACTCGCAGCGCTCCTCCAGATCGCGCTCGCCCCGCCTGCAGCGGCCACGACACCGACCGGCGCGATCACATTCCCGACCGACCACGGCGTGTACGAGCGCGATTCGAGCGCGAACCGCGGGACGCCGAATTGGAACGACGGCTGCACGACACCCGGTATCTGCGGAACCGCGAGCGACACCGGCGACGGCATCCAGAAGGTCGAAGTCTCGACTTCCATCCTCAGCTCCCCGAACAACCTGTATTGGGACGGGACGTCGTTCACCCCGTCCGCATCCGAGGTCTTCGTCACCGCGAATGGGACGACGGATTGGTCACTGCCCATGGACGTACTGAGCTTCCCATCGAGCACGAACGTCAACCTGAGGATCAGGATCACGGACAACGACTCCAACGTCACAATGGTGCCGTCGACCGGAACCATGTTCTTCAGTGTCGATCCGACACCCGGGACGCGCATCGACACCAAACCGCCGACGTACACGAATCAGACCAGCGCGACATTCACGTACTCATCACCGGACGCCGGCAGTGGGGTGTCGTTTCAATGCAAGTTCACGCCGAGCACGAGCTTCACGTCATGCCCGAGCGACGGGACGTTCAGCGGTCTGAGCGACGGCGGGACCTATACCCTGCACGTACAGGCTGTGGACAGCGCCGGGCGGGCCGATTCGACGCCTCCGGGTTACTCGTTCTTCGTAGATACGACCCCACCCGATACGGAGATCACACAGAAGCCGACCGACCCGTCCAACGCGAAGCCGATCACGCAGTTCCTCTTCGATGTACCAACGGGCGACACGAGTCCGGGCACGATGACATTCCAGTGCGCACTCGACGGCGGCGCATCGCCGACCTATTCGGCGTGCAACGGCGGCAGCTCGCAGACCTACCTCCCGAGCGACTTGAGCGAAGGCTCGCACACGTTCCATGTGCGCGCGAAGGACGCCGCCGGAAATGCAGACCCGAGCCCCGCGACCTACACGTGGACGGTCGACAAGACGCCGCCGCCGGCACCGAGCATCGACAGTGGTCCGTCCGGACGGATCACCGACACGCAGCCTACGTTCTCGTTCTCCGATACCGAGAACGACGTGACGTTCCAGTGCTCGCTCGTGACGCAAGGCGATCCGGCGAACTACGGCGCGTGCTCGTCGACCGGGTCCGATCAAACGGCGATCGCCCTGAGCGATGGCCCGTACACCTTCAGCGTCCAGGCGTCCGATCCCGCGGGGAACACAGCGTCGAAGTCGCAGTCCTTCACGGTCGACACGACGGGGCCATCGGTCACGATCGATTCGGGTCCCACCGACGGTTCGACATCCGGGCCCGATCCGTCGTTCACCTTCCATTCGCCCGACGGCGACATCGCAAGCTTCGAGTGCAAGCTCGACACGGGTTCGTTCGCGGCATGCAGTTCGGGTGATGCGTCCGGTGCGACGACGGACGGATCACACACATTCACCGTCCACGGCATCGACGATCTCGGCAATATCGGTAGCGACGTCTCGATCACCTGGACGGTCGACGCCACCGGACCCGATGTCACGATCCTCACCGGGCCGAGCGGAACGACGACGAACGGGAGCGCGAGTTTCACGTTCTCATCGTCCGAGAACACCGCCACTTTCGAGTGCAAGCTCGACACGGACGCCGGCTACTCGTCGTGTTCGTCGCCGGACAACCTCACGAACGTCACGGAAGGCTCGAGAACCTTCTCCGTCCGCGCGATCGACGCGTACGGGAACCGTGGTACGCCGGATACGCATACCTGGACCGTCGATACAACGGCGCCGGCCGCGCCAAAGATCACCGGGCCCGCCAAGACGAAGAGCCGACGTCCGAAGTTCTCCTTCACCGACGCCTCGGGCGACGTGGATCACTACACGTGCCAGCTCGACGGCGGAACCGTCGCTCCGTGCACGTCGCCCTTCCAACCGGCCTCGAAGCTCCGCTTCGGCGGTCACACCCTCACCGTCACGGCCGTTGATGCCGCCGGGAACTCGACCTCGGCGACCAAGAAGTTCAAGATCCTCCGCCCCTGAAGCCGGTCGCGTAAGGAGAAATTCACACTTCCACCACTAGGCAAGGCCCGTGCCCAGGCGCACAATGTCGCGGGGTAGTGCGCACCATGGCCGACTGAGGGATGGAGAGACCGATGAGGGTGGGCCCACGGAATCGTCGTTTCGCGATCGTCTTCGTGCTGGTGGGGGCCATGCTCGGCCTCGTGCCGTTCCTAGCGCCGCCGGCGGCGGCGTCCGACACGGGCAAGATCGCGGAGACCGCTTGCTACCGCGCGAGCGATGCCGCCTGTACGGCCACCATCAGCGGCGGCGACATCAGCAACCCGATCGGCGTGGCCGTGAGTCCAGACGGCAAGTCCGTTTACGAGGCGAACTCGGGCGCGAGCGCGCTCACCTTCTTCAGCCGCGATACGTCGACGGGCGCGCTGACGCAGCAAGCGAACATCGCCACGACCGGCGCAACCGAGGACGTGGTCGTCTCGCCCGACAACAGGTTCGTCTACGTCACGGTCCACCCGAACACGATCGACGTCTACCCCCGCGACACCTCGACGGGCGCATTGAGTCCGCCGAGTTGTGTGAGTAGCGACGGCACCGGCGGCGCGTGCACGCCGGCAACCGGTGGGATCGACAACTACATCAGTCAGCTCGCGCTGTCGCCGGACGGGCTCTCCCTCTACGTCGTCGCTGAGGGAGTCGTGACCTTCAGCGTGGACACGAGCACGGGCGCGCTGACCGAAACGGGCTGCGTCACAGGTGATCCGCCCGTGACGGGATGCACCACCGGGACGAGGATGACCACGTCGGACGACGTCGTCGTCAGTCCCGACGGCACAAACGTGTACGTCGCGTCCTACGGCTATCCGGGTTCGGTCGCCGAGTTCGACCGTACAACCAGCGGAGTCAACACGGGCGCGATCACACAGAAGTCGGGCACCGACGCGTGCATCGATTCCAACGGCAGCGGATGCACCGCCGGACACAACATGGCGTACGTGGTGCGACTCGCGGTCGCCCTGGACGGAACAACCGTCTACGGCACGACATTCGGAAGCCAATCCGTCGTCGTTCTGAACCGCAACATCTCGACGGGAGTCCTCAGTCAGGACCCGGGGACGGCCGGCTGCGTCGGTGACACAACGTACACCTCCGGCTGCGCCTCGATGAACGCGATGGTCTACCCCTATGGCATCGCCGTGTCACCGGACGGACGGTCCGTCTACACGGGTCAACTCGCCGGGTTCTATTGCTCGGATTGCCGTGGTTCCGTCGTCGTGCTGGATCGAGCCGTCGACGGGACCCTTGCCGAGAAGTCGGGGAGCGACGGGTGCTTCGACGACGCGGCGAGCAACGGCTGCGGTCAGCTGAACGGCAGCTCCGGAGTCGACAACACCAATGGATACTCAGGACCGTCGGCCGCCGTGGTTTCCCCCGACGGCAAGAACGTCTACTTCGCGGGCGGACAGGGCAACTCGTTGATGGCGTTCGAGCGGAGCAGTGTCCCTTCGACGGCGCAGACGTTCACGACACCCGGCGAGAACTTGTACGAGATTCCGCCCGGCGTCACGACATTGCACGTGACGCTCGTCGGCGGCAGGGGTGGAACCGGGGTGAACCCGAACGGCAGCGTCGACAGTCGTGGCTCGGGCGGTCGTGGTGCGGTCGTCAGCACAAGGCTCGACGTCCCGAGCGGGGTCCGTGATCTCTATGTCGAAGTGGGTGGCAACGGCTCCAACGGAAGCGCCGGAGGCGGGGGTGGCGCCTCGCTCGGTGGCGCCAACGGCGGCGCCGGACAGTGTTGCGGCGGGGGCGGCGCGTCTGGAGGTGGCGGGGGCGGCGCGTCGGACATCCGCACCTGCGCAGCAGCGTCGGTGTCGTGCGTGCTGACCGGCGACGGCAGTGATCCACGGCTCGCCGTCGCAGGTGGTGGCGGCGGCGGAGGCGGGAGCTACTACGCGCTTGCCGGCGGAACCGGCGGCGCGGCGGGAGAAGGCGCCACGATCGGCGCGGGCAATGGTGGCGACGGCCCTGTGAACCCAGGAAGCGGCTGCGGCGGTAATGGCTGCGGCGCTCCCGGCGGCGCGGGGGCGGTTGGTGGCAGCGGAGCCCCCGCGGGTTCCGGCGGCGCGGGAGGCCACAGCGGTGGGAGTGGTGGCGGCGACGGCGCGGTCCTCGCCGGCGGTGCGGGTGGGGCGTCCTCGTACTTCGGCGGTGGCGGTGGTGGAGGTGGCGGCGGCTTCTTCGGTGCCGGCGGTGGTGGAGGTGGCGGCGACTACGCCGGCGGCGGCGGTGGAGGTGGCGGCGGTTCGAGCTTCCCTGCCGCGGCGTCGATGGCACCGAGCAACGGTGAGGCCCCGTACGTTGTCATCTCGCCCGACATCCTTCCGCCGACGTTCGGCACGACGGACCCGGTCTCTCCGGCGAACAACAACGCCCCGAAGTTCCGCGGGGCTGCCGAGGCAGGTTCGACCGTGAAGCTCTACACGAACAGCTCATGCGCAGGAACGCCCGCAGTTTCCGGCACGGCGGCCCAGTTCGCGTCACCCGGCCTCACGATCAATGTCAGCGACAACTCGACGACCGACGTATATGCAACCGCGACCGATGCGTCCAGCAACGTGTCCGATTGCACGACGACGAATGCTGAGTACGTCGAGGACTCACCGACGGCGCCGACGCTCACTTCGACGGACCCGGCATCGCCGAACGCATCGACGTCCGTCCATGTGATCGGGAGTGGTCCGTCCGGAACGGCGATCTTCATCTGGGACAACGCGACCTGCAGTGGCAACGCCCTCGATGGGGAAAGCGAAGCGACGTTCGAGAGTCCGGGGATACCGGTCACCGTCCCGGTCGACACGACGACGACGTTCTATGGTGAGACGCGCGATGCGAGCAACGTCTTCTCCGATTGCTCGACGAGCCACGTGTCATACCGGAACAACACGGATCCGGACACACAGATCGATTCGCATCCGACCGACCCGTCGAACTCGACCAGTCCGTCGTTCACGTACTCGTCCCCGGATGGGGGGACGGCATTCGAGTGCGACCTGGACAGCGCAGGCTTCGCGTCGTGTCCGACGTCCGGCACCACGTACGCCGGTCCTCTCAGCGAGGGGTCGCACACGTTCAGCGTTCGCTCATCGGCACCTTCCACGGACCAAACTCCGGCGACGTTCACGTGGACGATCGACACGACGGCTCCCGACACAACGATCGACACGCACCCAACGGATCCGACGAACAGCACCCAAGCATCGTTCACGTTCCACTCGAGCGAATCCCCGGCAACGTTCGAGTGCAATCTCGACACCGGCGGCTTCGCGTCCTGCCCCGACACCGGAGTTTCGTATTCGAGCTTCCAGGACGGATCACACACGTTCGAGGTCCAGGCCACCGACGCAGCGGGGAACACCGATGCGTCGCCCGCAACGTTCACGTGGACGGTCGACACGACCGGACCGACGGTGACCATCGACAGCGGACCAGCCAACGGTTCGACGTCCGGCCCAGACCCGTCGTTCGCGTTCTCGTCGACGGCCGGCGACTTCGACCACTTCCAGTGCAAGGTCGACTCGGGCTCATTCGGCACCTGCACATCTGCATTCGAGTCCCTCGCGACGAGCGACGGCTCGCACACCTTCAAGGTCCACGGAGTCGACCACCTCGGCAACATTGGGGCCGACGTCTCGCGCACTTGGACCGTCGACGCGACGGCCCCCAGCGCACCGACCGTCACCGGGCCGCGCAAGACGAAGAACCGGCGACCGAAGTTCACGCTGAGTGATAGCTCGAGCGACTTCGATCACTTCATGTGCAGCCTTGACGGAGCTGCAGCGGCGGTCTGCACCTCGCCGTATCAGCCCGCGACGAGACTCCGGTTCGGCGCCCACACGCTCCTGGTCGTCGCGTTCGACCACGTCGGCAACGAGAGCGCCCCCACGACCAAGCACTTCAAGATCATCCATTGACGGACTGGACGGGCCCCCCGCTCCCTCGATACCTATAGAGGAACGACCGGGACGTTACGCGGGGAGGCGTCCGTCACATGATTCAAGGTCTGGCGCTGCGCGCCGATAGCACCTTTATATGAGCGTGGCCGCTAACCCCGAGGGGAGCGGGGTGGCTGCGTCGCGGCGGTTCCGGGCCGCGGCTGCTGCCGTCCTCGCGTTCTTCGTCGTGAACGTCGCCTGGCTCGCCGTCCGGATCGGCGGGTCCGTCCCGACGAGGTACTTCTCCGACCTCGCCGGGTGCGCGTGCATCACGGTCGCGGCCGTCGCCTGTTTCCGAGCCCGGCAGGCCTCCGAGGGACGGAGCCGCCGCGCCTGGGGGTTCCTGGTCGCCTCGACCCTCGCCTTCGCCTTCGGCGAGTTCAGCTGGAGCTTCATCGAGCTGGTGCTGCGCCGGAACGTCCCGTTCCCGTCCTACGCCGACGTCGGCTACCTGCTCGCCTACCCCCTCGCAGCGCTCGCGACGATCTCGTTCCCGACGGCCCCCGTCCGGCTCTCGTCCCGAATCCGGACGCTGCTCGACGCGCTCATCATCGCGACGTCCCTCTTCTACCTCGGGTGGGCCGTCATCCTCGGCCCCCTCTACCGCGCCGGCACCGGTTCGCTCCTCGAACGCGCCATCGGTCTCGCGTATCCCGTCGCGGACATCCTGATCGTCTCGATCCTCCTGTTCGTCTTCACCCGAGCCGGACGAGGCGGTCGCGCGCCGCTCATGCTGCTCGCGGCCGGTCTCGGCGCGCTGGCCATCTCGGACAGCGCCTTCGCCCTACTGACGCTCCACAACGCGTACGCCTCGGGCGCGATCACCGACGCGGGATGGGATCTCGGTTACCTGCTCATCGCGCTGGCGGCGCTCCGTCCGACGCTCATCCCGGCCAAGCGCAAGGTGATCGAACACTCGCGAATGTCGCAAGCGATCCCGTACGCCGCCGTCGTCCTCGCCGTCGTCACCGCCGGTGTGAAGCGACTCGCGGACGGCAACGTGGAACCCGTCCTGTTCTGGGCGACGCTCGGGATCATCGTCCTCGTCATCGCGCGCCAGCTCGTGTCGATGGTCGAGAGCCACGCGACCACGCGAAACCTCGAAGCCCAGGTCGCCGAGCGCGAAGAGCTGCTCCGCCGGGCCTTCCACGACCCGCTCACGGGCCTCGCCAACCGGACGCTCTTCCACGACCGCCTCATGCACGCGCTCGAACGCGCGGCGCGGAACCGGCGGAGCGTGGACGTCCTCTACTGCGACGTCGACAACTTCAAGTCGGTCAACGACCGGTTCGGGCACGCCGTCGGTGACATCGTCCTCGCCGGGTTCGCCCAGCGGATGCTCGGTACCGTCCGGCGCAGCGACACCATCGCCCGCCTCGGCGGCGATGAGTTCGCGATCGTGATCGAGGACGGGGATGGCGAGCGCGTCGCGCACCGCATCCTCGAGGAGCTCGAGGTGCCGTTCGACCTCGAGGGGATGTCCTGGATCTCGATCTCGGCGAGCATCGGCGTGGCCGCGAATGACCTGACGAGCGACCCGGACGACCTTCTGCGCTGCGCAGACGTCGCGATGTACGCGGCAAAGAACCGCGGCAAGCACCGCTTCGAGGTCTACGAGCCGTCGATGCTCGGGCTCGGGGAGCCACCGGAGATCATCGACGTCGGATAGCCTGCTGCGGTGCGCGTCGTCCTGGGCGTTGACCACCGCGGCTTCCTGATCAAGGACGAGCTGCTCGCCATCCTCGGAGAGGGCGGACACGAGGTCGTCGATGTCGGGACGAACTCCGCGACCTCCGTCGACTACCCGGACATCGCCGAAGCCGTGAGCAAGGTTCTCCTCGCGGGCGACGCCGACCGCGGGATCGTCGTGTGCGGCTCGGGGGCCGGGGCCGTCATCGCCGCGAACAAGCTCAAGGGGATCCGCTGCGCACAAGCGCACGACACGTACACCGCGCACCAGTGCGTCGAGCACGACGACGCGAACATGCTCGCGCTCGGGTCGGGGATCATCGGCATCGAAGTGATCCGCGAGGTCGTGCGCAACTTCCTCGGCGCCAGCTTCAACGGCGGCGAGCGCTACGTCCGGCGTCTTGAGAAGATCGCGAAACTCGAAGCGGACTTCGGTTCGTAGGCTTCCGCACGACTGACCGAAGGTCAGTTCGGTGCGACAGTAGCCATTGCCTTTCTTCTACCCTTGGTGCCCATGCTTGCGCGGCGGCCGATGCTCGATCGGCCCATCGTCCAGAACTTCCTGGTCCTCGTGGCCATCGCCATCGCGGTCTTCATGCTCGCGCCGCCGGTGTCGCCCGTGCTGACCGGACGACGCAGCCTGTCCGAGATCCTCCGCCGGACCCATTCGGCGCGCGTCGAGGCCCTCGCCACCGATCCGCTCGTCCCGCCGGCGAAGCCCGTGCCGCGGCCGAAGCCCGAGATCCGGCGGGGCATCTTCATGACGGGCTACACCGTCGGCGGCCCGCGCTTCTCCGACCTCATCGGCCTGATCGACCGGACGGAGCTCAACACAGCGGTCCTCGACATCAAGGACGAGCGAGGCGAGATCTCGTGGATGCCGGGGTCGCCGCAGGCGCGGATCGCCGGGGCGGGTCGTCCGAAGATCCTCGACCCGGCCAAGACCATCCGCCGCCTCCACCGCCATCACATCTACGTGATCGGACGGATCTGCACCTTCCAGGACCCCATCCTCGCGACGGTGCGCCCGGACCTCGCGATCCAGGACACCCACGGCGGCATCTGGCACAACTCGCGCGGCATGGCGTGGCTCGATCCGTACTCGACGGAGGCCCAGGACTACGACATCGCGCTCGCCGTCGAGGCCATCTCGCTCGGATTCGACGAGATCCAGTTCGATTACGTCCGGTTCCCGACGGACGGCGACACGACGCGCATGTGGTTCCGCCACAAGGACGAGCGTCTCCCGAACCGGGTCATCGCCGACTTCCTCGCCCGAGCCCGGGCACAGATCAACCCGCGGGGCGCGTACATCTCGACCGATCTCTTCGGTCTGACGGCGCTCGTCTCGGACGACCTCGGCATCGGACAGAAGCTCGAGATGATCGCGCCGCACGTGGACTACATCTCCTTGATGCTCTACCCCTCGCACTTCAACAAGCCGCAGTACGGGATCCCCGATCCCGAGAAGGACCCGTACCACATCGTCCAGGACGCCCTGCGCGATGCGAAGCGCCGCATCGCCGGGTCGGGCGCGACCCTGCGGCCATGGCTCCAGGACTTCAGCATCCGCGTGCCGTACGGACCGAAGGAGGTGCGCGAGCAGATCCAAGCCTCCGAGGACGAAGGGGTCGGTCAGTGGCTGCTGTGGAACGCGCCGAACCGCTACACCGAGGACGCGCTCCTCGCGACGTCGAAGCATCCGCCGCCCCCGGAACCGGATACGTCGTTCCAGCCCTGAAGGCGCGACGCGCTCACGTCGGGAACGGCTCTTCGAGGGAGCCGAGCACGTGATCGGCCCCCGCGTCGCGTAACTGATCGATCGAGTACGCACCGGACGCCACACCGACGGCCGTCGCCGACGCATCGTGTGCCGCCGTGATGTCGAGCGGCGTGTCTCCGACGGTGAAGACCTCTTCCCGCGAGAGCGGATGCTTCAGGATCTCCCCCGCACGTTCGATACCGCGTCGCGTGAGTTCGGCTCTGTCCGGCGAATCGGATCCGTAGCCGCCGAACGAGAAGTACCTGTTCAGATCGGCGCGCGCGAGCTTCGCGTGGGCCGCGGCTTCGAGGCCGCCGGTCGTCAATCCGAGCAGCACGTCTTCATCGCGCAAACGTTCGAGACACGCCGGCACGCCCGCGAGCACCTTGTAGCCGGGAGACGTCTCGACCTCGTGTGGGAGCCGGGCGAGGTAGCCGGCGATCACCTTGGCCATCTCCTCGTCCGAGGGGTCACGTCCGATCGCGCCGACGAACGTCAGACGGCCGACCTCGGGATCGGTCATGCCGCCCGTCGTGTATTTCCCGATGTCCGCCGGGACGCCGTAGAGCTCCTCGAACGCGCCGCGCCAGCTGCGCGTGCTGGCGCCGCCGGTGGCGATGAGCGTCCCGTCGATATCGAACAGGACGGCGAGCGGCTTGCTAACCGATCCGCTCCTTGATCGACGAGAGGATGGCCTGCTCGTCGTAGCCCATCGACTTGTCGAAGACTTCCTCGCCGTTCACGCGGATCTTGAACACGCCCTTGTCGCCGGTGACGAGCGCGACGGCGCGCAGCTTCTGGCCGAACTCGGTCAGGATCACGCGCTGCGTGTCGATGGCCTTCTCCAGGTGTCCGCAGGGGACGCAGTACTCGATCTCAACGTTCGTAGCCATAGGAAAAGCCTCCTCCGCTCAGTAACCCCATTTTATCCGCTTGACATCCTACGAACACATGTTCGATGCTGGTTGGCCCGATGACGGACCGACTCGCAGCGGCCATCACGACGGCGTCGCAGCTCGCCCCGCCGACGCTCCCCGTCCTCGAGGCGCTGCAGCCCCTGCTCCCCGACCACGGCTTACGGCCCGGATCGACCACGCAGATCGGCGGCGTCGGCGCCACCTCGATCGCGCTCGCGCTCTGCGCGAAGGCGAGCGAGACATCGTGGACGGCCCTCGTCGGACTCCCGTCGATCGGACTCCGTGCCGCGAGCGAGCTCGGCGTCGACCTCGATCACGTGGTGGTCGTCCCGGACGCCACGGTCGACGTCTTCGCCGCCGTCATCGACGCCTTCGACGTCGTGATCGCGTGTCCGCCGCCGCAGCGCAAGGCGCCGCGCATCGGCGCGCGTGTGCGCGAACGCGACGCGGTGCTCCTCGTCTGTGGACAGATGTCCGACGCCGATCTCACGATCGTCGGCCGCGCGCAGCGTTGGTACGGCATCGGCGACGGACACGGCCATCTCACCGCGCGCCGTGTCGACGTCGAAACGTCCGGACGACGCGCCGCCGCGCGTCCGCGGCACACGACGCTGTGGCTCCCCGACACCGACGGCGAGATCCGGCTACGCCGCAGCGAAGCGGAACTGCGAGCGGTGCGATGACCGCCCGCACGATCGCCATCGGATGTCCGCGCTGGCCGATCGTCGCACACGATCTCCCGCCGGACGAACCATCAGCGATCTTCTTCGCGAACCGCGTCGTCGCCGCGTCCGTCGAAGCGGTCGCGAACGGCGTGAAGAAAGGCATGCGACGCCGCGAGGCGCAGTCGCGTTGTCCGGAGGTCGAGGTGCTCACGCACGACCCCGCGCGCGACGCGCGAACGTTCGAACCGATCGTCGCGGCCGTCGAAGCGTTCGGCCCCCGGGTGGAGGTGGTTCGTCCGGGGCTGTGTGTGATGGCCGCGCGCGGACCGGCGCGATACTTCGGGGGCGAGGACGCGCTGCGCATCAAGATGGCCGAAGCGATCGACGACGCGATCGGCGCGCATCGAACGAACGAGCTGCACGAAGACGACCGCACACGCGTCGGCATCGCGGACGGACCGTTCGCCGCGGCGCTCGCCGCCGTGCGCGGACGGATCATCGATCCCGGCGATTCGCCGAACTTTCTCGCACCCTTCCCCATCCGCGTCCTCGACAACCCGGCGCTCTGCGATCTGCTCATGCGGCTCGGCATCACGACGCTCGGAGCATTCGCCGCGCTGGACAGAGCACGCGTCGTCGCGAGGTTCGGTATCGACGGCGAGATCGCACACCGTCTCGCGTCCGGCGACGACGACCGGCTGCTCGAACCGCGACAGGTGCCGCCCGACCTCACCGTCGCGCGCGAGCTCGATCCGCCGGCGAAACGCGTCGACATCGCGATGTTCGCGGGGAAGAACGCGGCCGACGAGCTCGCCGCAAAGCTCGCTGCGCTCGGCCTCGCGTGCGCGAAGCTCGAGATCGAAGCGGTCACCGAGCACGGCGAGGAACGCACGCGCGTGTGGCGCTACTCGTCCGCGTTCACGTCGGCGGCGATCGCCGAACGCGTGCGCTGGCAGCTCGAAGGTTGGCTCGCCGACCGCGCGCAGCTCACCGGCGGCATCGAACACATCCGCTTGCGTCCGCATGATGTCGGCCCGGCGACGGGCGTCCGCGTCGGGTTCTGGAACCGTCGCGGCGAGGTGTCCGACCGCGTGCGCCGCGCGGTCGCGCGCGTGCAGGGACTGCTCGGTCCGTCCGGGGCGAAGCAAGCCGTTCTCCAGGGCGGACGACACCCGTGCGAACAGGTCGCGCTCGTCCCCTGGGGAGATCCTGTGGAAGCGTCGCGTCCGGGGCTCCCGGGTGTGCGGAGCGCCGCGGGGCCGGTCGAGGTCGAGATGCCCGTCTGGCCGGGACAGCTCCCGGCGCCGTCGCCGGTGCTCGTCTTCGACCGTCCGCGACGAACCGCTGTGACCGATGCGGACGGCAATGCCGTCGACGTCTCGGGGCGGTTCGTCCTGACGGCCACGCCGGCGCGCGTGCGGATCAAGAACGGATGGCAGGACGTCGCCGCGTGGGCCGGGCCGTGGCCCGTCGACGAGAAGTGGTGGGACACCGACGCGCATCGTTGTCGCGCGCGCTTCCAGGTCGCGCTCGCCGACGGCAGCGCGCATCTGCTCGTGCGAGAAGGTGACGCCTGGTTCGTCGAGGCGACCTATGACTGACGAGCGACGTGTGAGCGTCTTCGACGAAGACGAACTACATCGCCTGCGCGCCGCGGGATTCCAGGAGGTCGAAATCGTCCGCGACGACTCCGGACACGAATCGCTTATCCTCGTCCGTCCGAAGACAACGGGGAGGGACATGAGCGATTTCATCCGTGAGCAGGCGAAGGTCATCGGTCCGCTCGGCGGGTCGTGGATGATGCACGGGGAGACCGGCGCGTACGGCGAGAAGATCGGCCTCAACTTCTTCGAGTTCTACGCCCTCGGGCGCGGCGGCGTGCTCGGCGACGTGGACGCCGACGTCGTCATCGATGCCTTCTACTTCTTCGAGCCGAACCTCGTCAGGAACACATGGAACTCGGCACGGGAGAAGATGGCCCCGGCGGAAGCTTCGAAGCACTACTCAGAGGCATGCGCCACCTGGGGACGCGCCCGTCTCAGCGACGTCGCGTCGCTCGAGGAGTTCGCGAAGCTAGCGGAGCGCGTCGTCCAGGCCAATGAGGTCTCGGGTGCCCTCTTCGCGGGCTGGCGTCAGATGCCGCTCCCGGACGACGCACCCGGCCGCGCGATGCTGCTGCTGAACGTGTTGCGCGAGATGCGCGGCGGCGCGCACATCGAAGCCGTCAAGCAGCTCGGCATCGACCGTCAGGTCGCGCTCGCGACGAACTCACCGCAGATGTATCAGCTCTTCGGCTGGCCGGACACACCGCCGGAACAAGGCCGCGAGGCGTGCGACCACGCGGAGGAGCTGACCGACCAACTGCAGGCACCGGCTTTCGCCGTGCTGACCGACGACGAACGCGAGCTGTTCGCTCGCGTCGTCGCCGACGTCAGCGCGGCGACTGCTTAACCGCTCAGCACAGGTAGTAGCACTTGTACGGGTAGCTCGGCGGTTTGTCCGGACCGGGCAAGCTCGAGAAGATGGTCTGCGTGTTCGCCTTGTTGAACCACGGCTGATCACCCTTCGGGAACTGCCCCCAGAGGTAGCGCTTCCCGCCGTACATGTAGCGGTACATCCCGGTTCCTTGCTGACCGGCTTCGTCCGGGCCTGTGACGCTGGGGTCCCAGAAGATCAGGGCACCGTCGTTGATGATGTTGTACGAGTCCCACGGCCACAAGTGGTCGCCCCACGTATCGACGGCGTTCGACACCCGGTTCTTGTAGTTCCCCGGTGATATCGGATAGCCGAAGATGCCGGGATAGGTCTTCCCGACGCATGGCTTGCCGGCGGCGGCGCCTCTGTCGCCGCTATGCGTCTGCGAGACGTACGGAGCTTCACCACATTGGAACGTCTGAGGCGTCAGGTGGGGCCCCGCGAGCTGAACGCCCGTGTAGAACCAGTAGAAGAACGGATAGAGGAGCGGGTAGGTGATGTTCGCAGGCGGCCCACTCTTGTATTGCCAGTAGAACAGGTTGTAAGCGTCCGTCAGGTTCTGCGGAACGCGATCCGGCACGAGTCCGATGCCGAAGGCGTTCTTCCACTGCGTCTGGTCGTAGAGGCGTCCGAAGTGCGTCTCGTCGGTCAACGCCGAGCCCGTGACGATCCACTCAGGGTGGTACGTGTTCTTCGTCGCCGCCGCGGTCAGGAACTCAGGATCGATCGGATCCTGCACGACGATGATGTCGGAGATCCCGGCGCTCTTGTACTTACTCATCATCGGATCCGCGTCGGCAGCGCCGTTCGTATCGACGATCGGGAACGAGTCGCTGTACGCGAGATTGATGCCACATTGCTGGAGCAGTGTCTTGAAGTACTTCGCGCCCGGTTCGTACACCGTCGTGTTGTCGAGGCTCGAGGGCCCGGGCCAGATCAGCGCGTACGTTCGCTTCTTCTTGATCGGCGTGTTGAGCGAGGCGTCACCGGCGAACTTCGGCGGGTACGGGTTGATGTCGTTACAGATGACCTCGGCGCGCATGAGGTACGCGGCTTCCTCGTCGGGGAGTCCGTTCCCCCACACGTAGGGCGCCCAGTTCAGGTAGAAGGAGGACGGGATCGTCGTCGTACAGAAGCACAACACACCGTTCTTCACGAGTGTGTTCTCGTAGGCGTTCGTCCCGCAGTCACCGTTCGAAGCGAACGCGTGCAACGTGAAAACGACGTACTTCGCGTCGGACTGGCACTCGGCGTCCTTCGCCGCCGCGGAGTCGCCGCTGTTGTACGTGCTGTTGTACTCGTGCAGGACGACCTTGCGGCCGTACGTCTGGTAGTGGGTCTGGAACATCGCGTTGTACATCTTCTCCGTGTCTTGAACCTGTGTGTGCGTATCGGTGTCCTGCGCCAGTGCGGCTGCCGTCGCCGCCGAGCTTGCGTTGTACGGAATGGCCACGGTGATCTCCTTCTCCGTGACGCCGTTGTAGGTGTTGCCCCCGTTGGAACCGCTGATCGCCGGTACGCAAGGCGGCGCATAGAGGCTCGGGATCATCTGTCGCCCCGTCGACCGGTCGCAGTACTTGTCGATACCGAGCGAAAGCGTCGGCGCCGGGACGTTGCTCACGCCGTAGGTGCCTGAGCCGCCGCTACCGTTCGAACCGTTCGTCAACGCCCCCTTCACGGCCGTTCCGCCGGTCCCCGCGGCCGCGGCTTGCGGGCCGACGCCGCCGCCTCCGTTCCTGCTGGCGTTGTCGGTGGCCGTTCCGGACGTGAGCGCGGAATTCGACCCAGCCTGCTGCTTGCCGGGGAGGAGCCAGACGATGAGCACGATCGCGAGGACCGTGAGGATGAACGGTTGGTAGCGCTTGAGGCCTTGACCAAGCTCCCCCAGCGTCATGTCCGACAGTGCACCCTTCGTTTGCGTGGTCACCTTTTGCTCCTTGGTGTCCGGGACGAAGCGGCCTTTCGCTTCCGTCCGTTTGACGATCCGTTCTTATACCCGTTCGTTGAGTCCTTGTATGCGCGCGTGCGTGTCGTAGGTCGGGCCGGCGGGAGCGCGCCCGAACGCGCGGCAGCTGTGGAGTCCGCGCCGAGGTACGCCGCGACCACGCGCGGATCGTTGACAACCTCGTCCGGAAGGCCGCGCATCACGACCTGTCCAAGGTCGAGCGCCACGATCTCGTCGGCGAGCGTCGTGAGGAGCGGCATGTCGTGCTCGATAACGAGCAGGCTCGAGCCCGTGAGGTCGCGGATCTTCCGGAGGAGCGGACCGAGCGACTCGGACTCGCGCTGTGCGATACCCGAAGACGGTTCGTCGAACAAGATCACCTTCGGTTCGTGCGCGAGGATGCACGCGAGGTCGACCATGCGACGCGTGCCGGTCGAGATCTCCGCGATGAACTTGTTCAGGAACGCCTTGAGACCGAGCATCTCGATGAGCTCGGCGACGCGCTCTGTGACGGCGGCCTCCGAGTCGATCGCCGCCGGGAGGCTGAGGGCGGCAGCCAACGGATCGCGCACCTCGACGTGGCGTTCGAGCGCGACCTTGATGGTCTCGTAGACCGTCAGCGCGGGGAAGAGTTTCGAGTCCTGGAACGATCGTCCGAGGCCGAGCCGCGCGCGGGCGTCTGGTGACAGATCCGTCACATCGAGGTCATCGAAGAAGATCGAGCCCGCATCGACGGGGAAGAACCCGGAGATGAGATCGAAGAGCGTCGTCTTGCCCGCACCGTTCGGTCCGAGGATGCCGAGGATCTCTCCTTCGTGAAGCGTGAGCGAGATGTCGGTGTTCGCGCGCACACCACCGAAGCTCTTCGTGACATTGTTGACCTCGAGAACCGGTACGCGCTTGTCGCCGTTCATCTGCACAGAACGGCGCCGACGGACGGCCGCCTTCTTCGAAACGGTGCTCGCGGCTCCCTCCAGGAACACAGAGCGCAGAACGTCCGGACGTTTCAAGAGATCCTTCGTCTTGCCGGCGAAGCGGATCTCGCCTTTCTCCATGAAGACGGCGCGCTCCGCGATCGTCAGCGCGATGTTCACCGACTGTTCGACGAGGATGATCGTCATCCCTTCGTCTGCAAGACGCTTCACCGTTTTCAGGAGCTGCTCGACGACGACGGGAGCAAGACCGAGCGAGAGCTCGTCGATCATCATCAGCTTCGGTCGTCCCATCAGCGCCTGCCCGATCACGAGCATCTGCTGCTCGCCGCCAGACATGTTTCCGGCGGGAACGTCGATCCGCTCGCGGAGAACTGGGAAGTACTCGAGGACGCGTTCGATCGCGGCTTCCATCTCGCCGGACTCGCCCTTGATCATCCACCCGGCGATGCGCAGGTTCTCGTGCACGGTCAGTCCGGGGAACACACCGCGGTCACCCGGGACGAGCGCCATGCCGAGCATCGCTTTGTTGACAGCGTCGGCGTGCGTGATATCTCGTCCGCCGAAGAACACACCTCCGCCCATCGGATCGAGCAGTCCGCTGATCGCTTTCAGGAACGTGGACTTGCCGGCACCGTTCGTGCCGAGCAGTGCGACGACCTCACCTTCCTGCACATCGAGGTCAACCCCGAAGAGGATCTGGAGGTTGCCGTAGGCGACCTCCAGCCCCCGGACGGCGAGCATCGCTCTCACGTCCGAGGCCGCTTGGATCGTCTGGGCCTGACGGACGTCGCGTGCGACGAACTGGCGGGCGGTGAGCTCGACGAGTCCGGCCATGATCATGAGGGAGCCGAGGACGTACGTCGCCGCGCGTTCGTGGTGATTCGCGATGCCACCGATGATCGGTGCGACGAAGATCGCGCCGATGGTGACCCAGATCAGCGAGTAGGAGTACGCCTGACCGCGGAGGCGCGGCGTCGTGACGAGTCCGATCATCGCGTTGTATGCGGGGTTGAAGCCGGCGCCACCGATCGCGAGCACGAACAGCATCACGAGCGAGAGTGCCGCGACCGGCATGATGCCCATGAGGATCATCCCGATCCCGAACTCGATGACCATCAGGCCGTTGATGACCGGCAGGAGTTCGGGATGCGAGTTGCGCAGGTGCTTCCCGACGTAGCGACCGCCGATCACCGTGCCGACGAGTCCGCCGAGGCCGAACACGACGGTCGACGCACCGCGCGCCGCCGTGTTGAAGTGGTACACGTCGCGGAAGAAGACGTTCTGGAGCGAGATGAAGGCGACGAACCCGCCGCCGAAGAACGCAGCCGCCCACCACGTCCGGCGGAGCGAACGCACGGCACTCACGCGCCGGTACCCCTCCCAGAAGTCCGCGCGTTCCTCATTCTCGAAGACCATGCCGAGCGACGCGCCTCGTCCGGGGTCTTTGAGCCGTCCGAGGAGCCACACGCCGACGAGCGTCGGGAAGGCCAGTGCGATGAACGTCACTCGCCAGCCGACGAACTGTCCGAGCACACCGGCGACGGGACCGGCAACGATGCCGATCGCCGTAGTCGCGAACAGGTAGAAGGTGAACGTCGTCCCGAGTGCCTCCGGCGGGTAGTAGTCGGTGATGAGGCTCGAGTGCGTCGGCGTGTTCACGAGGAGACCAACGCCGGCGAGCAGGATCAGCACAGCGAGGACCCAGTACTTCGGTGCGAAGCCCGTGCCGACGGCGACGATGCCGACCGCAGCCGTGCCGTATTGCGCGAGACGGACGCGATCCACGCGGTCCGAGATGTAGCCGACCCACGGCGAGAGAAGCGCGGGAAGGATCGCGGCGAGCGACGACGTCGTAATCAGCGTCTGGTTCGAGATGTGGAACGTGTCGCGGATGTTCGGCCCGAGGATGCCGATAGCCGCGTTGCCGAACCGCTCGAGCGACGCGACGCCGAGCAGCACCATCACGGGCCTCAATCCGGACGAACCGACCTGTCCGGAGAGCCAGTTCAGGTACGCGCGGGGCGTCCGCGGTGCGCGCTGATCACTCACGGGCTCACCTTTTCCTTCTGCGCCCGCGAGCCGTTGCCGTTCGTCGGTATGGCGTCGAGTTCCGCCGTCGACGCTGCGGCGACGATGACGTCGTCGGACTGCGCTTCCTCACGCACGGCCATGTCCGCGAAGAGACTCGGAACGATGATCCCGCGCCGGTCCGCGAGTTCACGCAGGAGCCGATCCCGCGAGCGGAACACGAGGCTCCCGACGCCTTCCGGCAGGAACATGAGGACGATGACGAGTCCGATACCGCTTCCCATGATCTGGAACACGCCTTGCAGTCCTTGCGGGAGCGCACCTTTGAACCAGGCGAGTCCTTCGAGGTAGATCGCGCCGGCGAAGACCCCCGTCATGGAGCCAAGTCCTCCTATCACGACCATCACGAACACCGCGATGCTCGACTGCGGATCGGCGAGGTCCGGGTAGAGGGAGGTCTGTTGATGCACGATGAGCACGCCCGCGACGGCGGCAAGGAATCCGGACACGGCGAACGCAACGATCTTCGCGCTCGTGACGTTGATCCCGTACGCCTGGACGCCGCGCTCGTTCTCGCGCGTTGCGATCAGGACGCGGCCGATCCGACTTCGCCGCAACCCCCGGACGGCGAAGATGCATGCGAGCAGCACCACGATCGAGAAGTAGTAGTACCGGCTCTCTGAATCGATCGACACGCGTCCGAAGATCGGCAGCCGCGGAATGTTGGTGAACTGATCCGGTATCCAGTGGAAGTAATTCCGGTTGAGGAAATACGAGCTGCACGCGAACGTGAAGCCGAGCGTCGCGACGGCGAGGAACAAGCCGCGGATGCGCAAGGCGGGGATCCCGATCGCGATCGCGACCACGGCCCCGATCACGCCGGCGACGATCATCGCGAGCAGCAGGTCGATGTGCCAGTGAAGGGTCATCCATGCGCTCGCCGCCGAGCCGACGCCGACGAACGCGAACTGTCCGAGGCTGATCTGTCCGGCCCACCCAACGAGCACGAGCAGGGACAACGCGACGATGAGGTACGCGGCGAGGAAGGTCGCAAGACCCGTCCGGGCCTGACCGACCAGCGTCGGGACGAACAGCACAAGCACCGCGCCGCCGACGAGCAGCGCGCGCTTCGTCCACACGACCTCGGGCCGGCGCGCGAGCTCCGGTGGGAGCGGCCGCGCCTCGCGGAAGGCCGTCCAGCTCGCGGTCGCCGAGGCCATCGCACGGCTGGCGAGATGCGAGCGTTGCAAGAGGAGCGAGGCCATGATCACGAGGAAGACGACGAGGTCGACGATCTCCGATCTGCCCGTGTGCCATACCACGGCCGACTCGACCACACCGAGACCAAGTGAGGCCGCAACGATCGTCGGCATCTTCTCCATCCGTCCGATGGACGCCGCCGCAAGCGTGCGCAACAGGACGGAGAGGCCGAGCGCCGATCCGATCGGGAGTCCGACCACTCCGGCGCGCAAGATCATCCCGACCGTCGCAAGCGTTGCACCGACGATCCACACGACGAGGTTCACCCGCTTCACCGGGACTCCGAGCAGCGACGCGCGATCGGAGCTCTCAGAGCACGCGCGAACGGCGATGCCGATGTCCGTCTTGTTCAGGAACCACGCGAGCGCTGCGATGACGAGCGGGATCGCGAAGACCGCCAACAGGAGGTTCCCGCTGAAGCGCGCCGGACCGATGTTGAAGCCGAAGTTGAACGGTGACGGGATGCTCTGCGGCGGAGCGACTGCGTGGAACCACGTGGGCATCTCCAACTCGATGAACGTGAGAAGCTGCGCGATGCCGATGGTTGCGACGGTGAGGACAAGCCGGGAAGCACGTGAGAAGCGGCGGATCAAGAGGAATTCGACGAGCGCGCCGACCACCACGCCGGACACGAGGCCGACGAGGATGCCGAGTGGGTACGACCAGTGCGCGACGGCGATGAGGAGAACGGCGAGCGACGCGGGAACGCCGCCGATGTCGCCTTGCGCGAAGTTGATGATGCGGTTCGCGCGATAGATGAGCGCGATCCCAAGCGCGATCAGCGCGTAGAGTCCGCCGAGCGCCGCGCCCTTGAGGAGGGTGCCGAACGGCGCCGGCCACAGTAGATCGATGATCAAGTAACCGAGGAGCCCGGCGACGAGCCAATAGAAGGCGCGCCTGACGCGAACGTCGTCGATGAGATTCGTCATGCGCGCCTCATCGTTCCCGGTGGTTGCAACGTCATCGAACGTGCGATCGCGATCAATTCGTCCGGCGGGAGCGTACCGATGACCCGGACGAACCTGGTTCCTTCATGCGGCTCGGCGGCTACCTCGCTCGCCGATGCGGACAACAGCAGTTGGCCGTGGCCCAGAACCGGACCGAGATCAACGTCCGCACCGCCCGACGGGGGCGAGAACTTCGCATCATTAACAGTCGATCCTTGCTCGATCACGAGTGCGTTGGCGCCGCTCACGTACACGTCGTCGATGGAAACCACGAGCGAGCCGGGGAGTCCGGTCGGACTCATCGTGAGCGCGGTCATATCGGCGAAGGCCTCCGGCTGTGAGGGGACGACAACATAACGGCTCACGTGTCGGAAGCCCGACGGCGCTTGAGCGATGTCCCAGAACGGACCGGACGACGGCCGGCTGTCGAGCGTGAGCGCACGCATCGCACCGCCGCCCTTCTGCGCGGGCAAGGCACTGCCGGACATCGAGTACTTCCCGGACGAACCGCTGCCGATGCGGACCGCACGCCGCTCCAACGTCACCTTCCCTCGGGTCGTCGTCTTCTCGTAGAGAAGGAGACCGCGACGATCGACGCATGAATCGACATAGGAGCGCTTTCCGAACACCTCGAGCGGTCCGGCGTTGAGCGGCGCGGCGCTGCGCAACACGTAGCACGTCGTCCCGAGCACGCGCGCGCGGGCGACCAGAGCGAGGCGATGCGTCCGGAGCGCGTACGGCGCGACCGCATCGAGGCGGATGTCGCGGCGTGACGGCGCCAGCGCCGTATACACGAGCGACGCAGGGCCACCCTTCGATCGCAAGACCTCCGTGCCGAGACGCATCGCCATGGTGAGGTACGGCTTGCCCGAGGTGATGTTCTCTTCGTAGCTATCGAACGGACGCCGCACGAACACCTCTTGCGTCGAGTGGATCCGTCCTTGTGTGGCGGCGTACGTGATGTGATACGTGCGAGGTACGGCGAAGTGCGGCAAGGCACCGCGGTAGGCGACGAACTGCGGCTCAGCACTGCGCGACGAAGCGATCGCGACGATGGTCGCGATCACGGCGATCACGAGAGCGAGCGCGAGCAGCGCACGGAGCCGGACGCCGCGACGCGAGCGATGCTCCTTCGTGATAGGCGAATGCACACCCGTTAGGGTCGTGTCAGCCACTCTCCCCTCGACACGGACCACGCTCCCCTCGCGCTTCCGTTTCCGCTCGGGTGACATTCTGTCACCAAAAGTGACAAACTGTCATCCCATGCCGGGGACAGACCCTAGAGTCGGGGCGGTTCGCGAGTCCACCCGCCTGCCGGCGGCCGACCGCCGCGACGTGCTCATCGACGCGGCGACGAAGATCCTTGCGTCCGCCGATACCGAGGCTGTCTCGATCGAAAGCGTGGCCGAGTCGGCCGGCGTGAGCCGTCCGCTCGTCTACAAGCACTTCGCGAACCGGGGAGAGATCCTTGCCGCGGTCTACCAGCGCGAATCCCGCCTGCTTTCCCGCGAGATCGCGGCCGCCATCGCGGCGGCCGACACGCTCGAAGGGAAGCTGCGGGCATACGTCGGCGGATGCTTGCAAGCCGAAGCGGATCGCGGCGCGACGTTCGCCGCGCTGCGGTCGGCCGGGGTTCGGAGTGAGGTTCTCCGCGATGAGCAGCACGAACGTGACCGGAGCACCGTCCGATACTTCGGGAACCTCGCCGAGGAGGAGTTCGGGCTCGACCCGCGCGCCGCACGCGAGGCGATGTCGGTGCTGCTCGGCGCCATCACGTCGGTGCTCGCGCAGTGGCGGGTGCGTCCGACGAAGGACCACGCGAGCACGCTCGAGGACATCTTCGTCCGGGTGGCGGTGGGTGGTCTGGAGGCCATGGGGGCCGCGTAGATCACCTCTTGCTATACGAACAGATGTTCGTATAAGCTAGCCGGCCCATGGGCTGGAACACCGGGCCGCGACGCTGGAAGGACCTTCACCGACGGCTGGCTGATGGCCAGCCGGGGCACGCACGGCTCGCCGATGGGCGCACCCGGAACGTACCGGTCGGCGCCGACGGCGACTCGCCGGCCTGGTCGCGCAAGCGCCAGCCCTACGTCCCACCGCAACAGCTCGAACGCTCGTCGAGCGCGTTCCCGTACGCGGAGCTCCACTGCCACTCCGCCTACTCCTTCCTGGACGGAGCGTCGCATCCCGAACAGCTCGCCGAAGAAGCGGCGCGCCTCGGTCTCGACGCGCTGGCGATCACGGACCACGACGGGATGTACGGCATCGTCCGGTTCGCGGAAGCCGCGCGTGCCGTCGGCCTGAAAACGATCTTCGGCGCGGAGCTGACGGTCGGCGCGACGCGCATCCCGAACGGGATCGCGGATCCCGACGGTGATCACCTCGTCGTGCTTGCGCGCGATCCGTTCGGCTACGCGCGTCTCTGCCGCGCGATCTCGCTCGCGCAACTGCGCGGCGAGAAAGGGCGTCCCGTCCACGACATGCAGGAACTATCGGAGCTCTGCGGCGGACGCTGGGTCGTACTCACCGGTTGCCGTAAGGGAGCGGTGCCGAAGGCATTGATCGAACGCGGACCGTCCGCGGCGCGTGACGAGCTCGCGCGGCTGACCGCCGCCTTCGGACGTGACAACGTCGCCGTCGAACTGTGGAACCACGGACAACCGCTCGACGATCACCGGAACGACGCTCTGGCGGAGATAGCAGCGTCGATGGACGTCGATCTCGTGTGCACGAACAACGTCCACTACGCGACGCCGTCGGACTATGCGCTGTACACCGCTTTGGCTGCGGTTCGCGCACGACGCTCGCTCGACGAGATCGACGGATGGCTCCCGCCGGCGCCGACGGCGCACCTGCGGAGCGGCGTGGAACAGCAGCGGTGGTTCGTCCGGTATCCGGGTGTCGTCGAGCGCGCCGCCGAGATCGGCCTGGCGTGCGCGTTCGACCTGAAGCTGATCGCGCCGACGCTGCCGCCGTATCCCGTCCCCGTCGGTGAGACGGAAGCGACGTTCCTCCGTCAGCTGGCCTACGACGGCGCGACGAAGCGTTACGGAACGCGCGACGACGAGACCGTCGAGGGCGCGTGGGCGCAGATCGACCGCGAGCTCGTCGTGATCGAACAGCTCGGATTCCCCGGCTACTTCCTGATCGTGTGGGACATCGTCCAGTTCTGCCACCGGAACGACATCCTCTGTCAGGGACGAGGCTCCGCCGCGAACTCCGCCGTCTGTTATGCGCTCGGCATCACAAACGCCGACGCGGTGTCGCTCGGTCTGTTGTTCGAACGGTTCCTGTCACCGGCGCGGGACGGGCCCCCGGACATCGACATCGATATCGAGGCCGGACGACGCGAAGAGGTCATCCAGTACGTCTACGAACGCTACGGACGACACAACGCCGCGCAGGTGGCGAACGTGATCACCTATCGCATGCGGTCGGCCGTGCGCGACGCGGCGAAAGCCCTCGGCCATTCGCAGGGGCAGCAGGACGCATGGTCGAAACAGGTCGACATGTGGTCGGGGTCGACGGCCGATTCCGAGATCCCCGCCGACGTATTGCAGCTCGGCTCGAAGATCGAGCAGTTGCCGCGTCATCTCGGGATCCATTCCGGGGGCATGGTGCTGTGCTCACGTCCGGTGGTGGAGGTGTGTCCGGTCGAGTGGGGACGCATGGAAGGACGCACCGTCCTGCAGTGGGACAAGGACGACTGCGCGGCCACGGGGCTCGTGAAGTTCGACCTGCTCGGCCTCGGGATGCTGACGGCGATCCACGAAGCGCTCGACATCATCAAGGACGCACACGGCGTCGAGATCGACATCGCGAAGATCCCGCAGGAACCGTGCGTGTACGACATGCTCTGCGAAGCCGACACCGTGGGCGTGTTCCAGATCGAATCGCGCGCGCAGATGGCTACCCTCCCTCGCCTGAAGCCGCGCAGCTTCTACGACCTCGTCGTAGAAGTCGCATTGATCCGCCCTGGGCCGATCCAGGGCGGATCGGTGCACCCCTACATCAAGCGTCGGAACGGACGGGAGCCGGTCACCTATCTGCATCCGCTCCTGGAGCCTGCGTTGAAGAAGACGCTCGGCGTCCCGCTGTTCCAGGAGCAGCTCATGCAGATCGCGATCGACGTCGCGGGGTTCACGGCCGCCGATGCGGACGAGTTGCGCCAGGCGATGGGCTCGAAGCGTTCGCACCAGCGGATGGAACGGCTCAAAGGACGCTTCTACGACGGCATGAGCAAGCGCGGCATCACCGGTGACGTCGCCGACCAGATCTGGGACAAGCTCGACGCCTTCGCGAACTTCGGCTTCCCCGAGTCGCACTCGGTGTCGTTCTCGTATCTCGTGTACATCTCCGCCTACCTGAAGTACCACTACCCCGCGGCGTTCACCGCCGCGTTGCTCAACGCGCAGCCGATGGGATTCTGGGCGCCGCACACGCTCGTCGCGGACGCGCGCCGGCATGGTGTCGTCGTGCGCGGCGTGGACATCAACGCGTCCGCTGCGAACGCAACCGTCGAGCCGGACGGAGCACTCCGGCTCGGTATCGGATACGTGCGGACGATCGGCGAAGACCTCGCGAAGACGATCGGCGAGGGTCGTCCCTATTCGTCGGTTTCAGATGTCGTCGGACGTTGCCGCTTGACGCAGCCGCAGGCGGAAGCGCTCGCGACGGCCGGTGCGTTCTCATGTTTCGAAGGTTCGAGACGCAAGACGCTCTGGACGGCCGGCGCGGCGGCGCATGTCGGCCAGGGACAGCTCGATCTCGTTCCCGGCGCGGTTCCGCCCGAGCTTCCCGATATGAGCGATCGCGAGATCGCGGGGGCCGACCTGTGGGCGACGTCGATCATGCCGAACGGGTCACCGATGGAGTTCGTGCGCGATGGGCTCGATCGCGCGGGGTGCGTCCGGATCGAAGATCTGAAGCACGTGCCACACGGCCGCCGGGTGCAGGTCGCGGGTGTCGTGACGCACCGGCAGCGTCCGTCGACGGCGGAAGGGATCACGTTCCTCAACCTCGAGGACGAAACGGGCCTCGCGAACGTGATCTGCTCGGTCGGCGTGTGGCGCCGCTACAAGCAGGTGGCGCGCACGGCGCATGTGATGATCGTGACGGCGAAGCTCGAACGCGTCGACAGCGTGATCAACCTGGTAGCGCACAAACTCGAATCGCTGGAACTGAACATGGCTCTGTCGTCCCGCGACTTCCGTTAGAGCTTCGCGATCACAACACCGAACATTCCGAGCAATCCGATCCACATCGGGACAAAGAACATCAGGGTGAAGCGGAGCAGACGAGCGTCGATATAGCCCTTGAGATTGGACTCCAACAGAGCAAGATCGCTCTTCGTCGCGATCTCCTCGCCCCTGGGAACCACATCTGCAATCATCCGGGCTGCGTCCTCAGTCACGGTCTTCTTGAGCTCCTCATAGAGCTCGATGTTCGTCAACGCCATTCTCCCTCCACAACCGATCAAGGGGAAGGCCTGGCTGGGAAGACCGAAGTCAAAGTAGCTCCAGCCACCGACAGCGCCGTCACGCAAGGGGGTGTTCGGCGCCTCGGGCGGAGTGCGTCATGGCAGGCTCGGACCTTCGATGCCCGCAAGCTCGACCGCGCTCGCGTAACGGTCCGAGCCGAATGGTCAAACGGAGAACGAGGCGCCGAACACCCGCGCCTAGGACAGGTCCAGGACTCCGTCGCGGATGGGGCGCCGGTCGTCGATGTACTTCTTCGGGTTGCGTCCGTCGACATTGCCGAGCAATCCGAGGACCGAATATCCCAGCAGCTCCTGTAGTCGAGGATCGAGTCCCGCGACGATCTCCTTCGGCACGCCGAGGATGTGGTTCTCCTGCGGACGCACCCATCCGGCGCAGAACTCGAGTATCACACCGAGGCGTGTCTTGTCGGTCGTGTTCGCGCCACCGCCGTGGTAGATCGAACCGACGAAGAGCATCACCGATCCGGCGGGCATCACCGCGCGGAACGTCTGTGATCCTTCGCTCGGCCGCTCATCGATCCACTTGTGGCTCCCAGGGATCGCGACCGTCGCGCCGTTCGCTTCGGTGAAGTCGTCGAGGGCCCAGATCGTGTTCACGACCAGCTCACGGTGCGGACGAGCCACCGGATACACGCCGTCGTCGCGGTGGATGGGCTGCGCCTTCTCACCGGGACCGATGGCGATCCCGACCGGCGCCGACAGCTGGAACCCCGGGCCGAGGACCTGTTCGACCACACCGTTGATGAGCGGATCGGTCGCCTGCGCGTCGAAGGTGCGCGTCTTCGCGAAGAGCGCGTAGATGCGCTGCGTCGAGAAGCCCTCGAAGTCGTTCCGTCCGGTCGGGTTCGTCGCCAGCACGCGGGCGAGGTCCGCGCGCTTCGCGGCGACGTCGTCCGCGCTCAGGTAGTTCTCGATGACGGCGAAGCCGTCCGTCTCGAGCTTGCCTGCGATCTCCTCAACCGTCGGCGCCATGAGTCGTCAAGATTACGCTTGAGACGTGGCCGAACACGAACGCGCCTTCGAGGCGTTGTCGGAAGCCGTACTCGACGTCGCCCGCGAAACAGACCTCGACGTCGTGCTCCACAAGCTCGTCCACACCGTCCGCGAGCTCGTCGGTGCACGGTATGCGGCGCTCGGCATCCCCGACGGGCAGGGAGGGTTCGAACGTTTCCTCACCTCGGGCATGTCGGACGAGCTGATCGAGCGCATCGGCCCCCTGCCCCGCACGCACGGCCTCCTGGCGGCGATCCTCGAGGACACCGTCTCGTACCGCACCGACGACATCCGGGACGACCCACGCTTCGAGTGGTGGCCGCGTCCCCACCCGGAGATGACGTCGTTCCTCGGCGTGCCGATCGTGTCGAAGGGACGGATCCTCGGTGCCTTCTACCTCACGAACGAGAACGACGAGGACTTCAGCGCAGCCGACCAGCACCTCACGGAGCTCTTCGCGGCGCACGCGGCGATCGCGATCGAGAACGCACAGCTGTTCGAACGCAGTCGTGAGTTGTCCGTCGTCGAGGAGCGGAATCGTCTCGCGCGCGACCTCCACGACTCCGTCGCACAGGTGATGTTCAGCCTGTCGCTCACAGCCGAAGCGGCCGCGCGCAACGGGGCGAGCGACGAGTCTCGTCACATCGCCGACCTCGCGAAGCAGGCGCTGGACGAGATGCGTTCGATCGTCTTCGAGCTTCGTCCGGCGGATCTCGCTTCGGACGGACTCGTCGAGACGCTACGCAAACACGCAACCGTCCTCGGACGCGTCTTCGGTCAGGACATCACGATCGACGTGCGATCACAGAAGACACTCGATCCCGAGGTCGAGCTGCAACTGTTCCGGATCGCGCAGGAAGCGCTGTCCAACGCACTGAAGCACGCGCGCGCGTCGTCCGTCGAGATCGTGATCGACCTTGCCGCCGGACACCTCGAGGTCCGCGACGACGGTGTCGGCTTCGACACCGAAACCGTCCGGACGAGGCACCTCGGCCTGGTGTCGATGGAGGAGCGGGCGAAGGAGGTCGGCGGCAAGACGACGATCTCGTCCGCGCCCGGCAAAGGGACGACCGTGAGCGTCGATGTCTGAGAAGATCCGCATCCTCATCGCCGACGATCACCCCGTCGTGCGCGGCGGCCTCAAGACGTTCCTCGCAACGGTCGACGGCCTCGAGGTCGTCGGTGAAGCGTCGGACGGCGCGGAAGCGATCGCACTCGCCGCGTCGCTTCGACCCGACGTCGTCCTCATGGATCTCGCGATGCCGAATGTCGACGGCATCGAAGCAACGGCGAAGATCGCCGCGGACACGAAGGTCATTGCACTGACATCCTTCGCGACCGACGACAAGGTCTTCCCGGCGATCCGCGCCGGGGCCGTCGGTTACCTGCTGAAGGAATCGGGCCCGGACGACCTCGCCGACGCCATCCGCAAGGTCGCCGCCGGCGAGTCGATCCTCTCTCCGGCGATCGCCGAGAAGCTGATGCGCGAGGTCGCTGCCGGAACGCCGACTGCGCATCGCACCGACCTCACGTCGCGTGAGCGGGACGTCCTCCGCCTCATCGCGCGCGGCATGGCGAACAAGCAGATCGCGCGCGAGCTCGGCGTCGCGGAGAAGACGGTGAAGACGCACGTCAGCGCCGTGCTCAGCAAGCTCGGTGTCGCCGACCGCACTCAAGCCGCGCTCTATGCCGTCGAGCACGGCCTAGGTCCAAAGTCTTAGACGCAGCCGCGTCCGCGGCCCGATGTGAACGGAAGGCGTCCCTCCTATCGTTCGCCCATGAAACCAACAGCGGTAGTGACAGGCGGAAGCAAAGGGCTCGGCGAGGTGATCGCGACGTTCCTTGCCCGCACCGGGTACGACGTCGTCATCACGGGACGGAGCGAAGAAGCCCTCGCCAGGACGGCTAAGCGCATCGGAGTGCGGGTCGTGGCCGGTGACGTGAGCGATCCCAACGATCGCAAGCGGCTTGCCGACAACACCGGTGACGTCGCGATCCTCGTCAACAACGCGTCCGAGCTCGGGACGATCCGTCCTCTCGTCGAGAGCGAACCCGACGAGCTTCGCCGCATCTTCGACGTCAACGTCATCGCCCCGATCGCGCTCGTGCAAGCGCTTCGTCCGGGGCTCGTCGTGAACATCACGTCGGACGCCGCCGTAGGCGCGTACGAAGGATGGGGCGGCTACGGATCGAGCAAGGCTGCTCTGGAGCTCGTTTCGCGCACGCTCGCAGCCGAGGGCATCCACTCCGTGACCGTCGACCCCGGCGACATGCGGACGGATATGCACCAAGCGGCGTTCCCCGGTGAGGACATCTCGGATCGTCCGGCGCCGGACATCACGATCCCCTTCTGGGCGTGGCTCTTCCAGCAGGACGCAGCATCGCTCGACGGTCGCCGCTTCCAAGCCCAGGGAGAACGTTGGGAGGAAGCATCATGAAGACTGAAGAACTGAACTTCGACAGACCGCAGGAGCTACAAGCGGTCGCTCCGCCGGAAGCGCAGGGACGTCCGCGCGACGACGTGCGTTTGCTCGTCAGCACACCGCGCGGCCACACGCACGCGCAGTTCCGCGAACTCGCGAACTTCCTCGACGAGGGCGACCTCATCGTCGTCAACGACAGCGCGACGATCCCCGCGAGCCTCCACGCACGCGGCGAGGTCGGACGGTTCCTGCTCAACGTCTCGACGCGCTTCGGCCCCCGGATGTGGCTCGCCGAGCCGCGGTGGTCCGAGTCGACACCCGGGCCCCTTCCGCTCGACGAGGGCGACCGGTTCGCGGTCTGCGACGAGAAGGTCAAGCTCATCTCGCGCTATCCGGGAGCGGAACGGCTGTGGTTCGTCGAAGGCGACCTCGCGCACGCGATGACACGGTGCGGCGAGCCGATCCGATACGGCTATGTCGACCGCGCGCAACCGCTCACGGCGTACCAAACCTTGTTCGCGCGAGCGCCGGGTTCGGCGGAGATGCCGTCCGCGGCACGTCCGTTCACGACCTACGTCGTCGATTCGTTGCGCGAGAAGGGTGTCGACATCGCGACGATACGTTTGCACACCGGTGTGTCGTCCCTCGAGATCGAGACGGACGAGGTCGAGCAGCACACGCTGCCGCCGGAGCCCTTCCGCGTAACACAGGCGACGGCGGACAAGGTCAACGTCGCGAAGCGTGTTGTCGCGATAGGCACCACCGTCGTGCGTGCGCTTGAGAGCGCATGGGACGAAACGGAAGGCAGAGTCGTCCCGCGGAGCGGATTCACGCGGTTGCTGATCCACCCCGGACGCGGCGTTCACGCCGTCGATGGCCTCCTCACGGGCTTCCACGACCCTGGGGCGAGCCACCTCGCGATGCTCTACGCGGTCGCGGGCCGCGATCTCGTCCGCGACGGTTACGAAGAGGCGATCAAAGGCGGCTACCTGTGGCACGAATTCGGCGACAGCCATTTGCTCTTGCCGCGCTGAGCGTTAGGCTTCATCTCCGATGCTGTGCAGGTTGGGACTTCGGGGGATCCTCGCACTCGCCCTCATCGCAACCGGCTCGCTCACAGCCATCCCCGGCGCTCGGGCGACGACGCCGATCCCCACCGAGATCAAGGACATCAATCTCGCGACGAAGGATTCCGCACCCCGACAAGGCGTCCTGTTCGGCGGCTTCGTCTACTTCGGCGCGACCGACGCGAGCGGACCGGGCTTGTGGCGATCGGACGGCACCGACTCGCCTACCCCCGGCGTAGGGACCACGCTCGTCAAGAGGGGCGTCAGCGTCGAAGCGCTGACGGTCGCTGCGGGGGAGCTCTTCTTCAACGGATTCGACACTGCGCACGGCCGGGAACTCTGGGTCTCGGACGGGACGACCAACGGGACGAGCCTCGTGACGGACATCGATCCCGGTCCGGACGAGTCGAACCCGCAGGATCTCACGCCGTTCGGGAGCGGGATCCTCTTCAGCGCACACGACGCGACCAACGGCACAGAGTTGTGGTCGTCCGACGGCACGGCTGCGGGAACCATTCAGGTCAAGGACATCGACACGTCGCGGTTCGGTGATGGCAACCCGCAGGACCTCACGCCGTTCAACTCGAAGGTCTACTTCCGCGCGCGGGATCCTCTCAACGGCAACCGGCTGTGGGTCACGGACGGAACAGACGCCGGGACAACGCCGGTCAACACCATCGCGAGCTTCGATCCGTACACCCTGACGGTCTTCAACTCGAAGCTCTACTTCTCGGCGAACGACGGGACGAACGGTTACGAGCTGTGGTCGACGGACGGCACAACGACGCAGATCGTCTCGGATATCAACCCGGGAGCCGGATCCGGCGATCCCTACGCGGATCCGACGAGCTTCCCGATCTTCGGCGGCAAGATGTACTTCGACGCGAACGACGGAACGCATGGCGAAGAGCTGTGGTCGTCGGACGGGACGGGGCCCGGAACGCAGCGCGTCAGCGACATCAACCCGTCCGGCGATGCGAGCCCCGATTACTTCGCGGTCCTACCGACGAAACTCATCTTCGAGGCGACGGACGGCACCAGCGGTTATGAGCTCTGGTCGTGGGACGGCACCACGATCCATCAGGTTGCCGATATCAACCCGTCCGGTAGCTCGCTCTCCCAGCCGGCGTTCGCCGTCCTCGGCTCGACGGCCGTCTTCGCGGCGGACGACGGGACGCACGGAAGGCGGCTCTGGTCGACCGATGGAACGACGGCGACGATGCTCGACGGCAGCGGAGCAACCGCCGACTCGAACCCGGATGCGCTCACCATCCTCGGAACGTCCGTGCTCTTCGCGGATACAGACGTCCAGCACGGGCGCGAGCTCTGGATCACCGACGGGACCGCCCCGAACACGCATCTCTTGAAGGACATCAACGCCGTCGGCGCCGACAGCTACCCGCTTCACTTCACGACGGTCGGGAGCAAGGTGTTCTTCGTCGCACGCGAGGCCGGAACGCCGGAGGAGCTCTGGGTCACGGACACGAGTGGAACGATCATGCTGACGACGCTCGCCGATCAGACGACGGGGTTCACCGCGGCCGGCAACAAGCTCTTCTTCGCCGCCACCGATCCGACGAACGGGCGCGAGCTCTGGGTGTCCGACGGGACGCCGTCCGGGACGCACATCGTCAAGGACATCTACCCCGGCTCCTCGTCCGGACTCTACGAGGCTTGCCCGTTCGATACACCCACGTGTCAGCCTGTCGCACTCGGCGGGAAGGTGTACTTCGCGGCGGACGACGGCTTAAACGGCGACGAGCTCTGGGTCTCCGACGGGACGGACGTTGGCACGCACATCGTCAAGGACATCAACTCCGGCGGATCGTACCCGACGGATCTCACGGTCGTCGGACACAGGATCTACTTCAACGCGAGCGACGATAACAACGGCTACGAACTCTGGAGGTCGGACGGAACCGCTCTCGGGACGACGCTCTTGAAGGACATCAACCAGACCGGCAACTCTTTCCCGGACCAACTGACGGCCGTCCGCTCCAAGCTCTACTTCGAAGCCGACGACGGCGTCCACGGAACGCAGCTATGGAAGAGCGATGGGACAAGTAACGGGACGAAGCGTGTGAGCAAGGCGCGCGGCGGCATCACGATCTTGTACCTGACGGCCGTGGGACGCCACGTCTTCTTCCAAGGGAACGACAGCACCCACGGGTACGAGCTCTGGACATCCGACGGAACGCGTGTGGGGACGAAGCTCGTCAAAGACATCTGGCGCGGCGTGAACGACTCGGCGCCAGGTCCGATCTTCGCCGCAGGCGGCAGGGCCGTGTTCGTCGCCAACGACGGTGTGCACGGCGAGGAGCTCTGGGCTTCGGACGGGACCCGGACAGGAACCAAACTCCTGAGGGACATCTACGCCGGCGGCTCGAGCGGGACCGACTCGAGCAACGCCTTCAAAGTCGTCTCCGGACATCTGTACTTCGTCGGCGACAACCCAGATGGAACGGGGGCCGAGCTCTGGCGCAGCAACGGCACCCGAAGCGGGACCGTCCGCATCACGGACATGAACCCGGGACCCCGAGACTCCGTCGAAACGGGCGAAGGGGACTTCGCCGCTATCGGGACGACGCTCTACTTCGGCGGCGATAGCGGCGCACACGGCCTCGAGCCGTGGAGGCTCGACGGCGCTTAGCTCGCTTCGCCGATGAATCCCTCGCGTTCGAGGTAGAGGATGATCTCCTGCGCGGCTTCGTCCGGCGTGAGGTCGGCGGTGTCGATGTGCATCTCGGCGTCCTCAGGCGTCTCGTAGGGATCCGATATGCCGGTGAACTCCTTCAGAACACCGGAGCGCGCCTTGGCGTAGAGGCCCTTGCGGTCGCGCTCCTCGCAGAGCTCGAGTGAAGTCGCGACATGCACGAGGACGAAACCCCCGTTGGGCTCGACGCCCGCGCGCACGTCTTTCCGCGTCGCGTCGTACGGCGCGATCGGCGCGCACAACGCGATGCCGCCGTTCTTCGTGATCTCGGACGCCACCCACCCGATGCGACGGATGTTGATGTCGCGGTGCTCCTTCGAGAACCCGAGCTCACTGGACAGGTGCTTCCGCACGAGGTCGCCGTCGAGCAGCGTCACCGGACGACCCCCCATCTCGAGCAGCTTCACGAGGAGCGCGTTGGCGATCGTGGACTTCCCCGATCCGGACAGCCCCGTGAAGAACACGGTGAAGCCCTGCTGCGCGCGTGGGGCGTACGAACGCTGGAGCTCATCCGCGACCTCGGGGAACGTGAACCACGACGGGATCTCGCCGCCGCGCGCGAGGCGTTGGCGGAGCTCCGTCCCGCTGATGTTCAGCGTGCGTTTCCCGTCGGGGACCTGATCGACGGGGTAGTAGGTGTCCTCGTCTTCGACGTAGACCATCATCTGGAACGGCACCATCTGCACACCGAGCTCTTCCTCGTACTGGCTGAGGAGCTCCTGCGCTTCGTACGGACCGTAGAACGGCTCGCCCTTGGAGTCGTTACCGGGCCCGGCGTGATCGCGTCCGACGATGAAGTGCGTGCAGCCGTGGTTCTTACGGATGATCGCGTGCCACACCGCTTCGCGGGGGCCGCCCATGCGCATCGCGAGCGGGAGCAACGCGAGCTTCGCCGTTCCGCGCGGATAGTGCTGCGTGAGCGCTTCGTAGCAACGGACGCGGGTGTAGTGGTCGACATCGCCCGGCTTCGTCATCCCGACGACGGGGTGCACGAGCAGGTTGGCGCCCGACTCCATCGCCGCGCGGACCGTGAGTTCGAAGTGTGCGCGGTGCATCGGGTTGCGCGTCTGGAACGCGACGACCTTCCGCCATCCGAGGCGCGAGAACTCAGCGCGCACCTCGGCCGGTGTCATGCGCAGGTCGCGGTAGTCGTAGTGTGTCGGCGCTTCGACGCCTTCGAGGCGTCCGGACATGTACACGGGGTTCGTCCGGTTCAACAGGTAGTTCACGCCGGGGTGCGTCGCGTCCGTCGTCGCGAAGACCTGCTGCGCTTCCTTCGCGCGGTCGGGGGTCCACTTCTCCTCGACGTGCAGCACAGCGAGCATCGTCCCTTCGGGATCGCGCAGCGCGAGGGACACACCCTCGGTGAGCGTCGACGCGAACTCCTCCGGGACGTCGAGGACGACGGGCATCGGCCAGAGCGTTCCGTCCGAAAGACGCATCTTCTCGCACACCGACTCGTAGTCGGCGCGGCCGAGGAAGGAGTCGAGGGGCGAGAACGCGCCGGACATCAGCATCTCGAGGTCGCAGAGCTGCCGTTCCGTGAGGTCCCACGAAGGCCAGTCGCGCGAAGCCTTCTTGAGTTCGCCGCGACGATCGTCGTCGACGATGAGTTCCTTGAGGACGCCGCCGTGCGGCGCGTTGAGGTGGTCGGTCACTGCTGCTCTCCTGACTCGGTCGGGTTCACCAGCTTAAGAGACCGGCGAGACCTAGGGAGCCGGAGTCGAGTTGTCCGTATTCGTGTCCGTCGACTGCTGGTAGCCGGGCGGACTCGTATCTTGCGAGCCGTTGTCGTTCGTGTTGTAGGAGAAGTCCGGAACGGGCGTCTCGACCGAGTAGTCGTTCGGGTCCGTTGCCTCCGGGCACCCGTCCGACGGGCACGGATCGATCGGCGCCGGACTCGGACACACCCCCGTATCGGGGCACTCGTAGCAGTCTCCCGTGCACGGCGGCGGCGGAACGACACCGGGCGGACAGTCCTCGCAGGTCGTCTTGTCCGTCGTGATGACCGGCGGCGTCAGGGGGTTCCCGCAGTAGCACTTCACGACGATGCCGCCGGAGCGGTCGGCGAGCACCGCGGTCCCCGCGGCGAGCACGGATTGCAGGTCGTAGATGTGGCCGTCCTTGAACCCGTGGTTCGTCACGCGAACGTCCTTCTGCAGGATCACCGGCGTGAGGCTTCGGACGTATCTCTCGAAATTCTTCGCCTCCACGCCGAGCACATCGAGCCACGCCTGTTTCTGCGCGAGATGCGAGTTCAGGAATGCGATGAGCTTCTCGCGGTCGCATACCTTGATGTCGCCCGACCCGCCGAATGGCTGCTTCGAGTTGGCGAAGGCCGCCTTCGGCGCCGACGCGACGGCGGGTGGAGTGAACGGATCGGCGCCGGTCGTCGTCGGCCTCTCGTACCTCACGACCTGCGCGCTCGCCGGTTTGGCAAGAAAGATGTAGCCGAGCGCGCCCGTGACGAGGACGGCCGCGATGACGATCGCGATCACCGTTCGGATGCTGAGGCCCTTGCGCTGCGGAGAGACGTGCGGCAGCTGCGGTGAGTCGTCCATGAGTAGCCGGCCTTCTGCTCTGGGGCTCCGCTATCGGCTGCGCCTGCAACCTACCTCACGAAACCGAAGCGTGCTACGCCGGTCGACCGCTCGTCAGGTTCGTTCCGACAGCGTGGATCTCTTCGTCGTGGCCGGAACCTTCGAGGCCCCCGACGCCGTGGATCCCACACTCCGTCTTGCCGAAGCCTTCCCAGCGTCCGGCGCGCTCGTCCTCACCGTTGACCGGCTTCGTGCACGGCGCGCAACCGATCGACACGTAGCCCTGCGAGTACAACGGATGGCGTGGGATGTCGTAGGTGGCGGCGTATTCGTCGACCTGCGCGCGCGTCCAGTGCGCGAGCGGGTTGAGCTTCCACACGACGATCTCCGGCGTCAGCTCCTGACGCTCGAACATCTGCGTTTTGCCGCGCACAGGCGATTGATCGCGTCGCACACCGGTGGCCCACCCGCCGCGATCCGCCAGCGCCGTCTCGAGCGGCATGACCTTGTTGAGGTGGCAGCAGAGATCCGGATCCGTCTTGTAGAGCTCGGGACCGACGACTTCGGCTTGCATCTCCGGACCGAACGTCGGCGTCGTCTCGATCAGCTCGAGATCCCAGTCGTTCACGAGCTGGTCGCGGAAGGAGAGCGTCTCCGGGAAGTGGAATCCGGTTTGGAGGAACAGGACGGGAACGCGATCGAGGATCTGCTTCGCGATGTGGATGTTGACGAGTCCACCGACCTGGAAACCCGTGCCGATCACGAGACCGTCGATCGACGCGAAGCCCCACTCGAGGACGTCACGCGGGTGCGCGCCTTCGAACCGCGCGTTGATCTCGTCAAGGTCCGCTTGGCGGACCGACTCAGCGGCTGGTGCCCAGCTTCTCAAGGAACCTCTCCCGCTCTTCATCACGACGGTCATCAGGACGTATCTCCTCTGTCGATACCGGCTTCGGCCCCACTCGTTCGAGCCCCTTCGCAGCCTCTTGCGCCAATGTGTTGACCTTCTTGTCGTCGAGCGTGGCAACCCACTCACCGAACCTTGCGTGCCCGTTGCCCTGCGCCTGGTACACACGCAATAACCGTTCCGCGAACGACGAAAGTTCGTCGGCGCGCAGACGCAGCCCCTTGACCTTGCGTCCGAACGCGTGCGGTTCACCGAGGTGTCCGCCGATGTGCACGTTGAACCCTTCGAGCTTCTCGACTTCGCCGCTGCCGTTGACCTTCTCGGTCATCAGCACGCCCATGAAACCGATGTCCGCAAGTTGGTACCGCGCACACGAGTTCGGACAACCGTTAACGTTGATACGGATCGGCTCGTCGAAGTCCGGAAGACGGTTCTCGAGCTCCGCATACAGCCACTCGGCTCGCGCCTTCGTCTCGACGATCGAGAGCTTGCAGAACTCGATGCCGGTGCACGCCATCATCCCGCTGCGGAACACGGACGAGAACACCGGGAACCCGAGGTGCTCGAGTTTGTTCATCGTCGCGGCGAGGCGCGCGTCGGGGATGTCGAGCAGCAGCATCTTCTGCTGCGTGGTCGCGCGCAGACGACCCTTGCCCTCTTCGTCTGCGAGGTCCGCGAGCTGCTGCAGTTCGGTGCCCGTGATGCGTCCGTTCCGGAGCGCGAAGCCGAGGTAGTTCCGGCCGTCCTTCTGGCGCCCGACACCCGTGTGATCTCGGTGCACGTCACTCGAGGGTTTCGCCTGTGGTCCGTCCGCCAGCTCGTAGCCCAGATACTTCTCTTCGAGGACCTTGCGGAAGAGCTCGGCGCCCCAATCCTTCACGAGGAACTTGAGCCGAGCCTTGTTGCGCGAGCGACGGTAGCCATAGTCACGGAAGACCGCGGTGATGCCCACGTAGACGTCGACGACCTGCTCGGGCCTCACGAACACACCGAGGCGTTGCGCGAAGTGCGGCGTCGAGGACAGACCGCCGCCGACCCACACGTCGTAGCCGACGCTGTCGTCGTCGAGCTGCGTCCCGACGAAGCCGACATCGTTCGCCTCGTGCACCGCGCACTGATGACGGCAGCCGGTGAGCGACATCTTGTACTTCCGCGGCAGGTTCGAGAATTCGGGATCGCCGACGATGCGTTCGTTGCACGCGTAGATGAGGTCCGTCCCGTCGATGATCTCGTCGGCGTCGACGCCGGCGAGCGGGCAGCCGAGGATGTTCCGCGGCGTGTCGCCGCACGCTTCCGTCGTCTGCAGTCCGACGGACTCGAGGCGTTCCCAGATCTCGCGGACGTCCGAAAGCCGGATCCAGTGCAGCTGGATGTTCTGACGGTCGGTGACGTCCGCGACGTTGTGGCCGAACTCTTCGGAGATCTTGCCGATCACGCGCGTCTGTTCGGACGTGAGGATCCCGCCGGGGATCCGGATCCGCCACATGAAGTAGCCGTCGGATTCCGGACGCTGCGTGTACAGGCCGTACCAACGGAAGCGCGAACGCAGGTCGGCGACGAAGATCTTCTCGACGTCGTCGATCTCGCCGCGACGCCACTGATCGGAGTACTCGAGGATGCGGTCCCGGACGAAGATCGGGTTGTCGTCCCGCTTCATCTGTTCGGCGGCGTTGAGTGGCTCGCGGTAGCCGAGGCCCCACTGGCCCTCGCCGCCACGCTTCGGACGCGGGATCGTGACGGCCATCACAGCATCCTCGGTGCGCTCAGTCCGCAGTCGGCCATCAGATCTGGAACACCAGTCGGGAACTGCGGTCGAGTTCGTCCTGCCGCGCGATGAGGTCGGCGATCGTCGCGCTCGCGAGGCGGTCGCGGATCGTGATCTGGAGATCGAGCCAGAGCTCCTGAACGGCGGAGTGCGCGAGCGCGCGCGACTCGTCATCGAACGGGTCGATCGACCCCTTCGTCACGACGGGGCCCTCGATGATGTCGACGACCTCGCTGACGGGGATGGTCTCGGGCTTCCGGACGAGCCGGACGCCGCCGCCCGCACCGCGCTGGCTCTCGATGAGGCCGGCGCGCCGAAGCGACGCGAGCACCTGCTCCAGGAAGCGCTCGGGGATCCGCTGCGTCGTGGCGATAGCGCGGCACGAGAGGTGCCCGCACGGCTGCGTCTGCCGTCCGAGCTCCACGAGGGCGCGCAAGGCGTAGTCCGTCTTTTGGCTGAACTTCATGCTTAATTAATACCCCACTTCGACTCGGAATTCCAAATCCTACCGATGTGATAGGATATCGGCCGTGACCGAAGCTGAGCAGATAGAGCTCGAACGGATCCTGGCGGACGGCTCGAAGCCGAACGGCCAGAAGAAGATGACGATCATCGCGTGGTCGGGCACGCTCGACAAGGCCTGGCCCACGCTCATCCTCGCGACCACTGCCGCCGCCTCCGGGATGGACGTCGCCGTTTTCTTCACCTTCTGGGGCCTGCGGATCCTGCAGAAGAACGACAAGCGCACCACCGGACGCAACTGGAAGCAGCGGATGCTCTCGGTCTTCAACCGCGGCGGGACGGACCACCTCGGGCTCTCGAAGCTACAGATGGGCGGGATGGGACCGACGATGATGCGCCAGCTCGCCCGCCAGCACAACGTCGCCGAGCCGACGGAGCTGCTCGACCTCGCACAGCACCTCGGCGTGAAGCTCTGGCCCTGCCAGATGACGATGGATCTCATGGGACTGAAGAAGGAAGACTTCGTCGACGGGCTCCCCGACGTCGTCGGAGCCGCGACCGCGATCGAGCGGATGAGCGAAAGCGACATCAACCTGTTCATCTGATCCCAGGGGCGCGCTACGCGCGATCTGCGAGAAGCGATTTCTCGGGGGAGAGAAGCTGGAAGGGACCCGTGCGAACGGGTCCCTTCTGCTGTCTACAGTCTTGCGGATGGAAGAAGACAGGATCCGCCGATGACGCGATCGTTCGTCGGCACCGAGAAGGAGCTCCTCCTCGCGTTCCTCGACCAACAGCGGGAAGTCGTCGTATGGAAGCTGGACGGACTCACCGACGATCAACTCCGCGAGCGGCCGTTGACACCGAGCGGTTTGTACCTGCTCGGTCTCGTCAAACACCTCGCTGCCGTCGAGCAGTACTGGCTCTGCGAGCTGTTCGGGGGTTCCCCTGAGCCCGTCAGCCTCGCCGCCAGCGACGACCTCGAGATCGACGAAGGCGAGACCACCGACAGCGTCCTCGCCTACTACACGCGAGCTCGTGCCGTATCCGACCGGGTGATCACCGAACTGGATCTCGACACCACGGCGACCACCTGGCTCGGCGACACCGTCACCCTCCGGTGGGCGATCCTTCACGTGATCGAAGAGGCTTCACGTCACGCAGGACACGCCGACCTCATCCGCGAACACATCGACTACACGACCGGCCACCTGCCCGAGGATCTGCTCCCGTACTAGGAGGATCCCTTTACGTCGCCAGCTCGTCAGCGGATGACGAAGCCCTCGTAGTCGTTCGCCGCGACCTCGTCGCAGCGTTGCGCGTACGGCTGGAAGCCGAGGAGCGGCATGAAGATCCGCTTCTTCCCCGGGATGTTCGCGCCGAGATACCACGAGTTACAGGTCGGGAAGAGCGTGAAGCTCGCGATCATGTTGGTGTGTTCGACCCATGCGTCGGTCGCTTCGCGGGTGGCTTCGATACGTCCGAGATTGCCGACGCGCGTGATGCAGTCGGCGATCCATTCCACGTGCTGTTCGATCGAAGTGACCATGTTCGTGAGGACCGACGGCGACTGTGGCCCGGTGATCGTGAACATGTTCGGGAACCCGGGGACCGAGAGGCCGAGGTACGTCCGGGGACCCTCGCTCCACGCATCCCGGAGCGACACGCCGTCGCTCCCCTTGATGTCGACCTTCAGGAGCGCGCCCGTCATCGCGTCGAAGCCCGTGGCGAACACGATGACATCGAAGTCGAACGACTCGCCTTGCGTGCGCATACCGGTCGGCCTCAGCTCGACGATGGGGTCGGCGTTGATGTCGATCAGTCGCACGTTGTCGCGGTTGAACGCGTCGTAGAAGCCGGTATCGACGCAGAGGCGCTTGCACCCGATGACCTGACTCGGCGAGAGGAGCTCGGCGACCTTCGGATCCTTCACGATCTCGCGGATCTTGCCGCGGACGTAGTCGGCGACTTTCTCGTTCGCGTCCGGGAGCAGGAGCGCATCCGTGAAGCCGCCGAGGAAGGTGAGGCCTCCGCGGTCCCAGCGCTCCTGGAGGATGTTCGTACGTGTTTCGTCGTCGACCGCGAGCGCGGAGTGCTCCGCCGGCGTGAGCCAGCCGCCGAACCCGACCATCGATTGTCGGTTCGCCTTCCGAAGCTCGGGGTAGTAGCGCTTGGCCGTCGCGAGCTCGTCCGGTCCAAGCGAGCGGTTGTGCGCGGGGACCGTGTAGGTGGCCGTGCGCTGGAAGACGACGAGTTCCGCAGCCTGCTCGGCGATGATCGGGATCGATTGGATCGCGGACGACCCCGTCCCGATCACTCCGACGCGAAGCCCTGTGAAGTCGACCTCCTCGTGCGGCCATTGGCCGGTGTGGAGGAGCCGCCCCTCAAAGGTGTCCTGTCCGGGGAACTCCGGCATGTTCGCCGACGACAGGCAGCCCGTCGCCATGATGAGGAACTGCGCGGTGACGTCGTCGCCTTTGTCGGTGCGCACCGTCCAGCGGTTGGAGTCGTCGTCGAACGTCGCCGACTCAACACGCGTGTTGAGCGCGATGTCGCGGCGGAGGTCGAAACGATCGGCGACATGCTCTAGGTAGCGCAGGATCTCGGGCTGCGTCGCGTACCGTTCCGTCCATTCCCACTCCTGCTGGAGGTCGTCGTCGAAACCGTACGAGTACTCGATGCTCTCGACGTCGCAGCGCGCGCCGGGATAGCGGTTCCAGAACCACGTGCCGCCGACGCCGCTCCCGGCTTCGAACACGCGCACGGCGAGACCGAGCCCGCGCAGCTTGTGCAGCATGTAGAGACCGGCGAACCCGGCTCCTACGACAACGGCATCGAAGCGATCGTCCGACATGCGCTCCCTTTGTAGCGCATGTCGGACGTTACGCGCTGACCGCTAGGCGAAGAACCGGTCGCCCGCCGCCTCGTCCTCGTCGTAGCCCCAGAACTCCGTGGCGTGGCCGTCGCGCACGTGCCAGACGTGGACGCTGTCCTGATCGAGATGCATGTCCATGCGGTCGGCGGTGCCGTGCGTGAGGACGATGACGTGATCGTCGTTGGCGACGATGTCATGGATGTCCATCTTGAACGTGCCGTCCGTCATCTCGAAGAGCTTCCCGAAGAAACCGAAGACTTCGTCAGTGCCCTTGTAGTCGCCGGCGATCGCGCTATGGCCATGAACGTGCCACTGGATGTCGTCCGCGAAGATCTCCCGGACGCGTTCGAGGTTCCCCGCGCCGAAGGCCTCATAGCCCTCGCGGATCAACGCAGCGTTGTCGTTCTCCACCGTGCCTCCTTCGGTCGTCCTGGAGAAAGGATGGGAAGCAGGAACCAGAACGCCTAGAGGCGGAAGACCCTAACCGCCGGCGACCGCGGGCCACGCTGGAGCGAAGCGGAAGCGTCTATCAACCACCCGCGACAGCAGGAATGATCGACACGGACTCCCCGTCGGGGATCTTCGTGTCGAGACCGTCCATGAAGCGGATGTCCTCTTCGCCCACGTAGACGTTGACGAAGCGGCGGAGGTCGCCGTTGTCGTCGCACATCCGTTCCTTGAACCCGGGGAACTGCTTCTCGAGGTCGTCGACGATGGCGCGGATCGTCCCGCCGGACGCATCGACCTCGGCCTGCTCCTTCGTGAGCTTGCGGAGCGGCGTCGGGATCTTGACCTTAGGCATCGCTCGGGATCAGCCCCAGTTCGATCTTCTCTTGGAATTCGTCCATGGACGGCACGATGGTAACCGTCGGACGACCGCGATCGGCGACGGGCTCGAGGGTCTTGAGTCCCATGCCCGTGATCATCGCGCACACACGGTCGCCCTTGCGGAAAGCACCGTCCTGCGCCAGCTTCTTCAAAACGCCCACCGTCACTCCTCCCGCCGTCTCCGTGAAGATGCCTTCGGTCCGGGCGAGGAGCACGATCGAATCGACGATCTCTTCCTCCGTGACGGTCTCGACGCGTCCGCCGGTCTCTTTGACGGCAGCGAGCGCATACGGGCCGTCGGCGGGGTTCCCGATGGCGATCGACTTCGCGATGGTGTTCGGCTTCACGGGCCGGACATGATCGACGCCCGCCGCGAACGCTTGCGCGACGGGCGAACAACCGAGCGCCTGCGCGCCGTGCACCTTCGTGTGCGGTGGCGCCGGCATCAGTCGAACCTTCGCGAGCTCCTCGAGCCCTTTACGGATCTTCACGAGCTGCGAACCGGAACCGATCGGGACGACCATGTGGTCGGGGTACTTCCACCCGAGCTGCTCGACGCACTCGAAAGCGAGTGTCTTCGAACCCTCGGAGTAGAAGGGGCGCACGTTCGTGTTCACGAAGGCCCACGGGTAGGCGTCGGCGACTTCGGCACACAGTCGGTTCACCTCGTCGTAGTTGCCTTTGATCGCGACGATCGTCGCGCCGTAGATCGCGGTCGTGACGATCTTGCCTTGCTCGAGGTCGGACGGCATGAAGACGACGGCCGGCATGCCCGCCTTCGCGGCGTGGGCCGCGACGGCGTTGCCGAGGTTGCCAGTCGTCCCGGCAGCGGCGACCTTCATCCCGAATTCGCGTGCCTTCGTCAGCGCCACGGACACCACACGGTCCTTGAAGGAGAACGTCGGGTTGACGGTGTCGTTCTTCAGCCAGAGGTCGGCGATGCCGAGCTCGGCCCCCAGGCGCGGCGCCGGCACGAGCGGGGTGAAGCCGGCGCCGAGGTCGACGCGCGGCGTGTTCTCGGATACCGGTAGCAGGTCGACGTAGCGCCAGATCGAACGGGGGCCCGCCGCGATCGTCTCGCGGCTGATGACTGCGTCGATGGCTTCGTAGTCGTAATCGGCCTCGAGGGGGCCGAAACAGAACTCACAGACGTGGATGGGTTCGACGGGGTACGTCCGTCCGCACTCACGACACTTGAGATTCGCGATGTCTGCCAAATCACACTCCTCCGGCTCATCGCGACGGCATTGGCACCTAGCTCGAGAAGAGCCGGTTGCCGGGGCTTCATAGGGCCGGTCCCTCCGCCCCTCTTGATGAACCGGACGGTAATCGTAACACCGCGCCCGGCGCGTGATGCCGACCGCGGTGGGTACCTTGTTGTCACAGGCGGTACCAACCCGGGCACCGATCGAAAGGAGCAGCTACCGAGATGCGGCTCGTCCCATCCTGGCCACGGTCCATCGACGACTTCCGTCCGATGGTTTCGAACACGGCCATCAACGGGCTCCTGCGCCTCGCGTGGACGCAGCAGGGCCTCAAGGTCCTCCACATCAACGCGACGGAGTATGGCGGTGGCGTCGCCGAGTTGCTGCTCACGCAAGTCCCGCTCATGGACGACCTCGGCCTCCAGGCCCACTGGGCGGTCATCGACGCGGATGAGCGCTTCTTCGAGATCACGAAGTCCATCCACAACGCATTCCAGGGCAACAAGCAGATCGCGTGGGACGCGTCGATGGAGGAGCACTACTTCGACACGCTTCGGGGAAACCTGGAGTCGATGCCGACGGGCTACGACGTCGTTATCGTCCACGACCCACAGCCGATGGCGATCCCGATGCTGCTCGGCGAGCGACGCAAGCAGGTCGGCAAGCACTGGATCTGGCGTTGCCACATCGACTGCGCGGACCCGCACCCCGAGGTCTGGCGTTTTGTGAGCCAATTCCTCGAGCCCTACGACGCGATGGTCTTCACGATGAAGGAGTTCGCGCAGCCGGACGTACCTCCCGAGCGTGTCACCATCTCGGCTCCCTCGATCGATCCGACCTCACCGAAGAACTCCGCGCTCGAGATGGTCACCGTGCAAGACATCTGCCGCCAGTACCACATCGACGTCCGGCGTCCCTTCATCACGCAGGTTTCGCGCTTCGATCCGTGGAAAGATCCGCACGGGGTCGTCCGGGCGTACAAGATCGTGAAAGAGAAGTTCCCGGACGTGCAGCTGCTGCTCGCCGGTTCGCTCGCGCACGACGACCCCGAAGGCATGGGGATCTTCGAAGAGATCGTGTCGCAGAGCGCGGAGGACCGGGACGTCCACGTGCTCTCCAACCTGCAGCAGGTCGGCAACACGACCATCAACTGCTTCCAGCGCGCGGCGGACGTCGTGATCCAGAAGTCGCTCCGCGAAGGCTTCGGCCTCACCGTGAGCGAAGCGGCCTGGAAGGGCAAGCCGCTGATCGGCGGTCGGGCCGGTGGGATCACCCTCCAGATCGAGGACGGTCGTACCGGATACCTCGTCGACACCGTGGAACAGTGCGCGGCGCACACGATCGAACTCCTCGAGGACCCGGACAAGGCACGGATCATGGGCGAGACGGGACGCGAGCTCGTCCGCGAGAACTTCCTCACGACACGCGAGCTCACCGACTGGGTCTCGCTCTTCGCGGACGTTGCCGGCGCCTGACTTCCGCGGGGGGCGCAGGGGCGGGACGGCTCCCGACTTTCTAGTCGCGTCGCACCGCGGCCCGTACGTCTACGAACGCGTGGGGGACGCCGTCCACGCGCGCCGCGGTGGCGGCGGGCTGATCGGATCGATCGGCGCCGTCGTCGAAGCAACGGGCGTGACGTGGATCGCGGCCCCGATCAGCGACACCGACCGCGAGATCGCGGCCCGCGGCACCGCCGTCGAGCAGGCCGGCTTCAACCTCCGTCTCCTCGACCTTCCGCGCGACGTCCACGAGCTGCACTACGAGGTCATGTCGAACGAGGTCTTCTGGTTTCTCTTCCATTACCTCTTCGACGGTGCGTACCTTCCGACGTTCGACGGTGTCTTCGCGAAGTCATGGAACGCCTACCGGCACGTGAACGATCTCTACGCACAGGCGATCGCAACGACGCCGGGACGCGTCGTTCTCGTGAACGACTACCAACTCATGCTCACGGGCGCGGCCACACGTCGTGCGTCGCGGAACCGCCGTCCGCTCGTCTACTTCCACCACACGCCATGGTGCGAGCCTGACTACCTCTCCCTCTTGCCGGACGCCGTGCGGCAGGAGCTCCTCGAATCGATGCTCGCCTACGATGTCATCGGCTTCCACGCCAAACGGTGGGCGGAGGCGTTCGCCCGATGCTGCGAGCGCTTCGTCCCGGGTGCGGTGGCTTCCGGAGATTCGGTGTCGTGGAAGCGCCACCGCACGCGAGTTCTCGTCGCGCCGGTGCCTCTCGACACCGAGCAGCTCGTCGAGGACGCAGCAGCGGACGAGGTCACGTCGTGGGTCGAATCGCACGACGCACTACGTGCGGGACGGAAGCTCCTCCTCCGTGTCGATCGCATCGACCTTTCGAAGAATCCGCTCCGGGGGTTCCTCGCGTTCGAGCAACTCCTCGAGCGTCGTCCCGCGCTTGCCGACGAGGTGCTGTTCCTCGCACTGCTCTACCCATCACGTCAAACCGTCGAGCGGTACCAGCGGTACTACTCCGATTGCCTCGGCGTCGTCCGGCGCGTGAACGAACGGTTCGCGTCCGAGCCCATCCAGCTGCTCTTCGAGGACCACTACCAGCGCTCGCTCGGAGCGCTGCGTATGTACGACGTGCTGCTCGTGAACCCCGTCTTCGACGGACTCAATCTCGTGAGTAAAGAGGGCGCCGTCGTGAACGAACGGAGCGGCTCCATCGTCCTGTCGCACAACGCCGGTGCGTTCGAGGAACTCGGCGACGCAGTGGTCGGCGTCAACCCCTTCGACGTCGTCGCCACGTCCGACGCGATCGAGCAAGCGATCGACATGCCGGACGAAGCACGCGCGCGCAACGCACGGAAGCTCCGCAAGGCCGCCACCCGGACGACTCCCGCCCAGTGGCTGCAGGCCCAGCTCGACGCCACGACGTGATCGCCCTCCCCGAGCGGCTGGCGGACGGGATCGCGGCGCTGACGGACGGGATCGACCTGCGCAGCGCCGCGCGTGCGATGAGCGAGGCGTACCGCGACGGACGTCCGACGGTCGTGACGTCCGAGCGGGAGGCTGTCGCCTACGCCGCCTACCGGATGCCGGCGACGTTCGCGGCGACGGTTGCCGCACTGCGCGCCGTCCGAGGTGCGCTGCCCGGCCTGGTACCGACGACCCTCGTCGATGTGGGGGCCGGACCCGGAACGGCGATGTGGGCGGCGTGCGACGTGTTCCCATCGATCGAGAGCGCCGTCCTCGTCGAGTCGAACGCGCACATGCGGAAGGTCGGCGACCGGCTCGCGTCCGGCCTCGACGTGACGTGGGCGGACACCACCTCGGCGGATGCCGACCTGGTCGTCGCGTCCTATTCGGTCGGCGAAGACACGCTCGACATCGAAGAGCTATGGAAGCGGGCCGTCGACGCGCTTGTCGTGGTCGAGCCCGGAACGCCGCGTGGCTTCGCGTCGGTGATCGACGCCCGGACGAAGCTCCTTGAGCACGGCGGTCACGTCGTCGCACCGTGCCCGCACGACGATCCGTGTCCGATGAGGACACCGGCGTGGTGTCATTTCGCGGTCCGCTTGCCCCGGTCGGCCACACACAGATCGGTCAAGGACGCGGAGTTGCCGTACGAGGACGAGAAGTACAGCTATGTCGCCGTGACGCGTCGGGACGTACTTGACCGGGCCCCGCGCGTCATCGACCACCCTCACTACCGTAAGCACCGCGTGTCGCTCTCGCTCTGCTCCCCCGACGGACTCCGGAAGCGCGAAGTTCCACGGAGCGACGAGGGCTACCGCGCGGCCCGGAGGGTCGCGTGGGGAGACGCGTTCCCCGACTAGCTGCGAAGGCTCCCGCTAACCGGCGAGCGAGTCGGCGAGCTTCCGGAACGCCGCCGTCGCGGTGCCTCGCAGCACAGTTCCGTGCCCGAACACGGCCGTGTCGAAGTCCAGCGACGCGATCTTCGCGATCGTCTTGCGCGCCTCGTCCATCGATTCGGCGAAGACCTTCGGCGTGTTCTGTAGATCCTTCAGGTTCCGGGCGGCGTCCCCGACGAACAGGATCCGCTTCTGCGGATGCAGGTAGGAGATGTGTCCCATCGTGTGTCCCGGCGTGTGGACGGCTTGCAATCCTGTCGCGGGAAGCTCGTCGCCGTCGTTCACCTCGACCTCCACCGTCGAGTTCGGCGGCTGCATGAACGGGCCGACGACGGTGAAGAGCAGCTTGCGCACACCACCCGCGTTCGGTGGCGGCGGCTTGCGGTCGCCACGCACGATCTGTGCGTCGAGCGGATGAGCGAAGACTGTCGTGCCCGCGACGCGGAGCTGGGACAACCCGCCACGATGATCCGCGTGATGGTGTGTCAACGCGATGTTCCCGATCGCGTTCGGGTCACGTCCGGCGTCCTTCACCGCTTGCGCGATCTTCTGCGCCGAGCCTTTCAAGCCCGTGTCGACGAGCGTCACGGCATCGTCCGAAACGAAGAACGCGTTCACGAAACCGAGTTGGACGCCGTAGACGCCCGGAACGATCTCCTCAGGTGCACTCACGAAGGGCCTCCCTTGCCGCCTCGATGGTCGCCTCGATCTCCGCTTCGCCGTGTGCGAGCGAAGGGAACCAGCACTCGAACGGGGACGGCGCGATCAGCACGCCGCGGTCGCGCATCGCACGGTGGAAGCGCGCGAAGGCCTGCTTGTCGCTTCGCTGCACGTCGTCGAAATCGTGGGGTTCGTCCGGCAGGAAGAACAACGATCCGAACGTGCCCGCGCGCACGACGGTGACCTCGGCCCCCGCGTGCTTCGCGGCTTCGGAGAGTCCGTCGCACAGATGCATCGCCGTGGCCTCGAGGGTCGCGTAGTCGTCGGGCTCGAGCGCCTGCAGCGCGGCGACGCCGGCGGCCATCGCGTGGGGATGCGCGGCGTACGTGCCGGCCTGGTACACCGCGCCGACGGGAGCGAGCAGCTCCATGAGCTCGGCCTTCCCGCCGACAGCTCCGACGGGCAGCCCGCCGCCGAGCACCTTGCCGAACATCGTCAGGTCGGGCTCGAGACCGAGGGCCGACTGCACCGCGCCGGAACCGAGACGGAACCCCGTGACGACCTCGTCGAACACGCTCACCGCGCCGTGCGCGCCGCAGAGCGCCACCACGGCGTCGACGAATGCTCTCTGCGGGACGACGACGCCCATGTTTGCGGCGATCGGCTCGAGGAACACCGCCGCGACGTCGTGTTCGAACGCACGCTCGAGCGCACCGAGGTCGTTGTACGGGACGACGATCGTGTCCGCGACGCTCCGCTCGGGCACCCCCGCTGCCATGGGGATCCCGAAGGTCGCGACACCGGACCCCGCCTTCGCGAGGAACGCGTCGGAGTGGCCGTGGTAGTTCCCTTCGAACTTCACGATGACGTCGCGTCCGGTCGCTGCGCGCGCGATGCGCGCCGCCGTCATCGACGCCTCGGTCCCCGACGTCACGAAGCGCACACGTTCGACCGACGGGACGCGCTCGACGACGAGCGACGCGAGCTGCACCTCTTGTTCCGTCGACAGGCCGAAGGCACCGCCGCGCGCGGCTGCTTCAGAAACGGCTCGGACGATCCGTTCGTCGGCGTGACCGAGTATCACCGCGCCGAAACCCTGGATGTAATCGATGTAGCGGTTGCCGTCGGTGTCGATGAGGTACGCGCCCTCGCCGTGCGCGGCGAAGATCGGATCGCCGTCGACAGCGCCGAAGGCGCGCGCCGGGGACGAGACACCGCCCGGGATCAGGCCCTTCGCACGATCGAAGAGCGTCACGAACAGAGTTCTTTGGCGAAGTACGTGATGACGAGGTCGGCGCCGGCGCGACGGATCGCCGTCACGTGCTCCCGCGCGACGCGCTCGCCGTCGATCCAACCGCGCTCGGCTGCGGCCTTCACCATCGCGTACTCGCCGGACACGTTGTACGCCGCGACCGGAACGGGCGACATCTCGGCGATCGCACCGATCACGTCGAGATACGGGAGCGCCGGCTTCACCATCACGATGTCGGCTCCCTCGTCGATGTCCAGCGTCGCCTCGCGGATCGCCTCGCGCACGTTCGCGGGATCCATCTGGTAGCCGGAGCGGTCGCCCTCTTGCGGCGCGCACTCCGCCGCTTCGCGGAACGGACCGTAATGCGCGGACGCGTACTTCGCCGCGTACGCCATGATCGCCGTGTCGGTTCGTCCGGCGTCGTCGAGCGCGTCGCGGATCATCGCTACCTGCCCGTCCATCATCCCGGACGGAGCCACGAGATCGGCCCCCGCTTCGGCCTGGGCGATCGCCGTCTGCGCGTAGAGGTCGAGCGTCTCGTCGTTTGCAACGGAACCGTCATGCAGGACGCCGCAGTGTCCGTGGTCGGTGTACTCACAGAGACAGAGATCACCGATGAGCACGGCATCCGAGCCGAACTCGTCGCGCAGCGCGCGCAGCCCCTGCTGCGAGATGCCGGTGTTCGCGTACGCCTGCGACCCCACCGCGTCCTTCGCGTCGGGGATCCCGAAGAGCAGGAAGGCGCGCACGCCGCGCGATGCGATCTCGCGCGCTTCCTTCACGAGCGATTCGAGCGTGTGCTGGAACTGTCCGGGCATCGAGGCGATCGCTTCCGGCTCGCGTACCCCTTCCTTCACGAAGAGCGGCGCGATGAGGTGGCGCGGCAGGACGTCGGTCTCGCGCACGAGCGACCGCAGCGCATCGGTCCGGCGCAGTCGACGGGGACGGTCTGACGGGAAGGGCATCTTGCGTCAAGCGTTACACAGCCGCGACGAGCGCGGCGACGAGCCCCTCGAGGGTCTGCGTCGCGGCGACGGCGTCGACGCGCACGCCGAGCTCCGCGGCCGCTTCGGCCGTCCGGGGGCCCATGACGACCACGGCCGCCGGTGGCTTCCCCCACAGCTCGACGAAGCTCCGGACGGTGCTCCCCGATGTGAAGGCGACCGCGTCGATGCCGGCGTCGAGCGCGGCCCGTCCCGCGGCCTGCGACTCCGTGTCGGTCTCCGTCCGGTACACGGCGACCTCGCGGCAGCGCCAGCCGCGCTCGGTCAGCGTCCGGACGAACCCGTCCGGCGCGCCCTCGGCGCGGGGGATGAGGATCGACGTCGCCCGGCCCGCCATAAACTCGCGCGGCGTGCCGAGCGCTTCCGCGAGCGCTTCCGACGTGAAGGTCGGCGGCACGAGGTCGGCCACGATGCCGCAGGCGCGAAGCGCGTCCTCCGTTGCGCTGCCGACCGACGCGACGCGGACGTCGGCGAACGCACGCGCGTCGCGTCCGGTCGCGAGGACGCGCGACCAGAACACGTCGACGGCGTTCGTGCTCGTGAAGGCGATCCACCCGAAGCGGTGCAGCTCGGCGACGGCTCGGTCGACCTCCGCGTAGGAGGCCGGCGGGACGATCCTGATCGCCGGGAACTCGAGCGCTTCGGCCCCCGCTTCGCGGAGCAGCGTCGAGAGTCGTCCGGCCTGCGCGCGTGTGCGTGTCACGAAGACTCGTTTGCCGGCGAGCGGCAACGTCCAGTGCAGTCGCTGCCCGAGCGAGACGACGTCACCGACGACGAGCACGGCCGGCGACGAGATCCCGGACTCCTGCACCACGCTCGCGATCTTCTCGAGCGTCGAAGAAACGACACGCTGCTCCGGCCACGTCGCGCGCGAGATGACGGCGGCCGGCGTGTCGGCGCGGCGTCCGGCGCTCTGCAGCGACGACGAGATCTCCGCGAGGCGCTCCATCCCCATGAGGAAGACGGCCGTTGGCGCGCGCGCCAGCGCTCCCCAGTCGAGTGCAGAAGTCTCCTTCGTCGGGTCTTCGTGTCCCGTCGCGATCGCGGCCCACGATGCGTGGTCGCGGTGCGTGAGAGGGATGCCGGCCGCCGCCGGTCCCGCGATCGCGGACGTCACACCGGGCACGATCTCGAACGCGATCCCCGCCTCGGCGAGCAGCTCCGCTTCCTCACCGCCGCGTCCGAAGACGAAAGGATCGCCGCCCTTCAGACGGACGACCCTCTTGCCTGCGCGCGCGTGCTCGATCAAGACGTCGTTGATGCGCGTCTGTCCGGCGGTGCTCTGTCCGGGCTGCTTGCCGACGTCGATCAATTCGGCGTCCGGCGCGAGCTTCAAGAGATCGGGATGGACGAGACGGTCGTAGGCGACGACGTCTGCACGCGCAAGGAGTTCGGCGCCGCGGCGCGTGATCAGACCGGGATCACCCGGCCCCGCACCGACGAGATAGACGATGCCGCTCAATGCGTCAGACGGCCAGCCACGCGAGCCCGCAGCCCATGCTGCGCGTCTGCACGCGCCTGATGTTCACGCCGGCGGACTCCATCGCATACATCAGTCCGTCGCCGGGAGAGACGTAGATCCAGTGTCCGGCGGCGTCCCATGCGGGCGTCGCATCGCAGTCGCGGTCGGCGACGTTGAGCTGCTTGAGGGCGGCCTTCCCGTCGCGGTCGACGACGGCGATCGTCAGCATGCCATCGCGCTTGAGCGTCATCGCGACGCGGTCACCCGACCGCTCGAAGCTGCCGGCGAGCACCTGATACCCGTCGATGTGCACCGGGGTGAAGGACGAACCGTCCCAGAGCGCCGGACCGTTCCGGTCGACGAGCGCGCGGGTTCCGTCCGGAGAGACGGCGAGCACGCGCGCAGCGCTCGGCGCGGCGAGGACCTTCCGGCCAGGCTCGACGGGCACGAGGCCGCGCGACGTCTGCGCGACGGCGCCGGACGCCGTCTGGAAGATGCGGTCGGCGGTGATCGCCGGGGTCTTCGTCGTCGCATCGGCCGTCGTGGACCACTTGGTGACCTTGCCGTCCTTCTGCCGGACGAAGAGCTCGTGCTCGGACGACCACGCCGCCTCCACGCCGGGGACCCAGCCGTATGCCGGGGAGCCGGGAGCGACGAACGCGACGTAGGAGTTCGTCCCGTCGTTGGCGACGAGCGCGACGCTCCGTCCGTACGAGACGAGCTGCGTCTTCACCGGACCGGACGAAGCCCACGGCGAGAACCGCGCGAGCGGTTCGACGTCACCGCTGTAGATGTCGTGCTGCGCGATCGTTGCGAGCGGTTCGTTCGTCCAGAGTACGTACGCCACGGAACCGTCGATGTATTCGAATTGCAGACGCTCCGCCGGCGCGAGCGCGTGCACCGTCGGCTCCGACGCGGGTCCGATCCCGGCGAAGCGTCCGAGCAGGAAACCCGAGACGAAGACGAGCGCGACGATCGAGAAAGCGAGCATCCGGACGGGGTGCGTCCGGGGTCCGGAGAGTCGCTCGAGCGCCCGCCGGTTGCGCCGCGACACGTGGACGCTCCGAACGGCCGGAACCTCGCGGAGCGCGTCGAACGCTTCGAGGCCGTCACCCTCCCGCTGGATCAACCGTGCGTTGCAACGCGGGCACGCCGGACCCTCAGGAAAGGTCTCGTCGCAGCGCGGGCACCACGGCATCGGGCACCAAGCGTACCCCTGCGCCCGAACCTTCAGCTCGCGGGCAACGCGAGGTGCGCGGCGAGCTCGGTTGCGATCAGGGCGGGGTCGAGCGCACCGCGGACGGTGCCGATCACACCGTCACCATCGTTCGCGACGAACGCCGTGCACACGAGCTCCCCCGACTCAACACGCGCCCACGCACCGAGCGGCGCCTCACAGCCGCTCTCGACGAGCCGCATGAACGCGCGCTCGGTCTCGACGCACACACGCGTGTCGGCGTCGTCCGCCGACGAGATCCACGCGAACGCGTCCTCCGCGCGAGTCTCGATCGCGAGCGCGCCTTGTCCGGGGGCCGGGACGAACGACGTCGGCTCGAGCCACTCGGTGACCTCGCCGTCGCGCTGCAACCGGAGGAGACCGGCCCCCGCGAGGATGCCGGCGTCGACCTCGCCGTCAGCGATCTTGCGGAGCCGTGTATCGACGTTCCCGCGGAGCGGCGCAACATCGAAGTCCGGACGCGCCAGTGCGAGCAGCGACCGCCGGCGCGACGACGACGTGCCGACCACCGAACCCGGTTCGAGCTCCGCGAGCGTCAGACCGCTGCGCGATACGAGTACGTCGCGGGGATCCTCGCGCTTCGGCACCGCACCGATCACGAGGCCGTCCGGCTCGGACGATTCGAGGTCCTTCAGGCTGTGCACCGCGACGTCGATCCGTCCCTCGAGCAATGCGCGTTGCAGCTCGCGAGCGAAGACGCCCTTCGGGCCGATGGCCTCGAACGACGACGCCTGCGATTCGTCCCCGGACGTCTTGATCACGACGACCTCAGCCGTCACGTCGATGCCGCGACCCCGCCCGGCGTCGATCAGGATCTGGATCGCGAGATCGGTCTGGGTCCGAGCGAGCGCGCTTCCGCGCGTCCCGACCCTAAGGTGCATCGAGGTCGTGCGGGCGCCTATGGCGCATCGAGGTCGAAGATCTCCTGGAACGCTTCGAGGTAGACCTGACCGTCTTTGCCGCGGACGAGATCGCGCATGCGCACCATCGGGTGGTGCAGCAGCTTGTTCACGAGATCGCGCGTCGCACGATCGACGGCCGCGCGCGCCGTGTCGTCGAGCCCGCGTGAGATCTTCTCGGCTTCGGCCGCGCGGATCTGCTCGGCCCACAGCCGCAACTCTTCGATCGCGGGGCCGAGCGCGAGCGAACGCTCCCACGCACAGAACTCCTCGACCTCGCCTTCGATGATCTCGTTCACTTTCGGAAGCTCTGCACGACGTCGCTCGGCTCCGAGTTCGATGATCGGACGAAGATCGTCCATGTCGCGCAGCTCGAGGTTCGGGAGATCGCGTGCGGACGGATCCACGTCGCGCGGGAGCGCGATGTCGATCGCGACGAGTTCGTGATCCATGGTCACGCGCTCTAACGTCGCGCGGTCGATGACGGTTTCCGGTGAGGACGTTACACAGATCACGACGCCCGCCGTCCGGAGCTCGTCGGCAAGCGCATCGAACGCGACGGCGCGTCCGTTGAAGCGTTCCGCGAGCCGCGCGCCGTTCTCGTACGTGCGGTTCGCGATGACCAGATCGTCCGCGCCGTTGTCACGCGCCGCGCGCGCAGCGAGCTCGCCCATCCGCCCGGCGCCGACGATCACGACGGTTCGTCCGGCGAGACCTCCCGCGAGATCGGACGCAGCACGCGCCGCCGCTTGCGGGAGCGACACGACGTGACGCGAGATCTCTGTCTCCGAACGCGAACGCTTCCCGACGCGGAGCGCGCGCTCGAAGAGCTGATGGAGCATCCGATGCGCCGTCCCCTCGCGCTTCGCGAAATTGAAGGCGTCTCGCACCTGGCCGAGGATCTCCGACTCGCCGACGACCATCGAGTCGGTGCCCGACGCCACGTTGAACAGGTGTCGCGCCGCGGCATCGTCGTAATGCGTGTAGAGGCCGTCGGCGATGCGGTCCTGGCCGACGCCGGTGACGTCGGAGAGGAACCGCCGCACGGCCTGCACCGCGGGGTGGAAGCGATGGACGCTCGTATAGATCTCCGTCCGGTTGCACGTCGAGAGGATCACGCCCTCGTGGATCTCGGCGGCGTCGAGGAGCTGGGCGAGCGCTTTGGGCAGCGCGTCGGGGCCGAACGAGAGCTGCTCGAGGACCGGCAGCGGGACGGTCTTGTGGGACAGCCCACAGACGAGGATCGCCATCGCTACGTCAGTTTACGTCGCGCGCCGCGGCGTAGCAGACCCGGCCTCGGGTTTGCCGGCCCTGCGCCTGCCGGCGTTCCGTTGTTCGTAGAAGGCGAGGATCTGCAGCTCCACCGAGAGGTCCACCTGGCGGAGGTGGATCTTGTCCGGAACCGTCAGGACCGTCGGCGCGAAGTTCAAGATCGAACGCACGCCGGCAGCCACGAGCCGCTCGGCCGTCTCCTGCGCCGCGGGGGCCGGCGTCGCGATGATCGCGATGGAGATGTCCTTCTCCTTGAGCGACCGCTCGAGGTCGTCGATGTGCTCGATGCTGAGGTTGCTGACGGTCTGTCCGACGCGCTCGATGTCTTTGTCGAAGAGCGCCAGGATCCGGAAGCCGCGCTCGAGGAATCCCTTGTACCCGGCGAGGGCCTGTCCGAGGTTCCCCATGCCGACGATCGCGACGGGCCAGTCCTGCGTCAGCCCGAGCTCGCGGCTGATCTGGTACACGAGGTACTCCACGTCGTAGCCGACCCCGCGCGTGCCGTAGCTCCCGAGGTAGCTCAGGTCCTTGCGCACCTTCGGTGGATTGACCCCGGCCGCCTCGGCGAGGCGTTCGGACGAAACCGTCTGGATCTGCTGCGCGGCGAGCTCGCCGAGCACGCGCAGGTACACGGGAAGACGCGCGACGGTCGCCTCGGGGATCGGCCTCGTCCGGACGCGCGCACCGGTTCGCGTCCGATCGGCCGGCGGGGTCCGCATGGCGGGGGATGCTAGCCACACCCAGCGCGTGCGCTCAAGTTCACAAGCGGACCGTTGGCGCCTCCGCTGCGCTCGGGCGTGGTCGCGCCGCCGCTCCGGCGTGCCTAGAAGTTCCAGAAATCCAGGTGGATGCGCGACATGAAGCGCTGGGCGTCAAGCGTGATGACGGTGAGCCGTCCGGTGATCATCAAGATCCCGACGCCGATGAGGATGATCGCGCCGACCGTCTGGATGGTCGCCGCGCTCCGCTTGAGCCGTCCGCCGAACGTGACGAGGCCGAGCCCGGCGGCGACGAACGGGAGCCCCAGGCCGAGCGAGTAGAAGAAGAGCAGGACGATCCCCCGGACCAGTCCATGCGTCGTCGCCGCGAGATTGAGAGCAGCGCCGAGTGTGAATCCGATGCACGGCGTCCACGCGAACGCGAACGCCGCACCGAGCAGGAACGTCTGCGGCACACCTGCCGACGGACGGACGTGGAAACGCCGCTCGCGCAACAGGAACGCGAACCGGTCCTGCACGAGCATGAGGACGCCGAGCGCGATCACGAACGCACCGGACCCCAGCTCGAGCACGCGCTTGTGCGCGTTCAGGAGTTGCGACAGCACGGACGCCGACGCGCCGAGCGCAACGAACACCACCGTCAGCCCGCCGACGAATGCGATCGTCCCCGGCAGCGCTTTGCGAAGCGGCACCCGTTCGGACGCACCGGCCCCCGTCATGTATCCGACGTATGCGGGCAGCAGCGGCAAGACGCACGGCGAGAGGAAGGCGACCACGCCCGCCCCGAACGTGATCAGCGCCTTGACGATCAACTTTGCGTCCGGACGAATCCCGCGTACATCAACACGATCCCGCCCGCGAGCAGCGCCGAGAACGCCGCGACATAGCCCACGCGCGCGAGTTCACCGGCCACACCGACCACGATGACACCGACCGTGAGGAGCGCAAGCCCGAGGGAGTGTCGCCGGCGTCGGACGATCGACCACACGAGACCCAGCAGAACCACGACCGACCCACCGATGGAGAACAGCCGCGCGAATATTCGGGCTCCGTCCGGCATGATCGCCTTCGGAGCGGGCAGCGTCGTCGTTCGAAGGACGTGCGTGGCACCCGCGGCGAGCGGCGTCGACACGATCGCGTACGCCGCGCAGGCGGAACCGAGCATCACGGCACCGGTGGCGAACGCCGTCCCGTACTTCCCGACGAACAACCGGACGGTCCCGAGCGCGAGCCACACGACGTTCAACACCGCACCGAAGAGGTAGAAGACGCGATAGAGCCAGGGCGTCCAACCCACACCGACGCCCCACGCGAGCGCGAAGGATGCGATCGCGAACTGCGCGATCGCGAACGCCCACACCCGCAACGCGCCCCGTCCGTGCGCAGCGCGCCACGTCACGAAGGCGAAGAACGTCGCGACGACCGCCGCCGCGAGCGGCAGTACAAACACTGCTACCGCCTCAACTCGCGGCGCAGGACCTTGCCCGCGGCGTTGCGCGGGATGTCGGAGACGATGTCGACGGCCTTCGGCAGTTTGTACGGTGCGAGACTCCTGGCAGCGAAGTCGAGCACCTCCTGCGCGCTCACGTCACCGACGACGAACGCATGCACTCGCTCGCCCGTCGCTTGGTCCGGCTCGCCGACGACGGCGACGTCCGTCACGCTCGGCTGCTTGCGGAGCACGTCTTCGATCTCTCGCGGATACACGTTGAACCCGGACACGATCACCATGTCGCGGCGCCGGTCGACGATGAACAGATCGCCGTCGTCGTCGAAGACACCGACGTCACCCGTCTTGAACCATCCGTCGGCGAAGGCTTCCGCCGTCTCCTGTTCGCCGTTCCAGTAGCCCGTGAACACGTTCGGCCCCCGGACGACGATCTCGCCGGGATCGCCGTCGTCGACCTCGTCGCCGTCCTCGTCGACGAGCCGCAGTTCGACGCCGGGCAACGGACGACCCACGCACGCCGCCTTCGGCACACCGCCGACCGCCGTCGTCGTCAGCGCGGGAGCCGTTTCCGTCAGCCCGTACCCCTCCCAGATGTCGATGCCGAACCGTTCGCGGAACGACGTGAGCGTCTCCTTCGCGAGCGGCGCGGCGCCGGACACGGCCGCGCGCACGCTCGAGAAGTCGGCGGACGACGCACCGTCGACGCCGAGCCATGCGACGTACGCCGGCGGCGCGGCCGCGATCACACTGATCTTCTCGTTGCGGATCGCATCGATACTCGCCTTCGGGTCGAAGCGCTCGAAGAGCACGAGCCTCGCGCCGACATCGATGCCGAGGTTGAGAACGACGTTCAGACCGTAGATGTGGAACAGCGGCAGAACGCAGAGCGCGACGTCATCCGACGTCACGGCGATCCGGACGCTTCTCATCTGATCGAGGTTCGCGCGCAGGTTCCCATGCGTGAGCATCGCGCCTTTCGGAAGACCGGACGTCCCCGCCGTGTACTGGATCAGCGCGAGATCGTCGTCCCCGCGGTCGACGAGCGGCGGCGTTGGGTAGTTCTGCTCGGGTGGCGGCGCGGACTTCGGCGCGTCACGTGGTGTGAGCAGCGCGTGCATCCCCAGGTCTTCGATCCACGGCGCGGCAGCGTCGAGCTGGTCGTGTCCGATGAACACGACGCTCGTACCTGCGTCCTCGAAGATGTGTGCGGCTTCGGGTTGCGTCAGAGCGGAGTGGACGGGCACCGCAACGGCACCGGCGCGCCAGATCCCGTAGAGCGCCGATATGAACGACGGATGGTTCGCCATCCAGATGGCGACGCGATCACCGGGCTGGACACCGAGGTCCGACAGGGACACCGCAGCGCGCACGGCTTGATGCTGCACGGCGGCGTACGTGGTCGATGCGCCCTCGAAGACGACCGCGACCGCGCCGGGCTGCCGTTCGCTCGTTCGTTCGAGCGCCGTCGCGAGGTTCACCGAAGCGCTCCACGTGCGACGAGTTCCGCGCGGAGCTTCTCGTGGTCGAGGTCGCGCGGTTCGAGGTCGCCGGCGGCGCTCATCGCCGCCGCGACGCCGGCGGCTTCACCGATGGCCATGCACACCCCCGTCACGCGCGATGACGCAAGCGCTTCGTGCGTCGCGGAGATGCAACGTCCGGCGACGAGCAGGTTCGCGGCACCCTGAACGAGCAGGCTCCGGTACGGGATCTCGAACCAGTCCCCATCGGGCAGATGTTCCCACGTCGTCTCGGCCCCTTGCGTATGGAACTCGAAGGGCCACGCGCTCGCCGCGACGCCGTCCGGCTGCTTCGTGCACGCAGCCGCTTCCTCGAAGCTCACGACGTGATCGCCGAGAGCGTGACGCGTCTCGCGGATGCCGACGGTGGTCGCCGTGTCCTGCAGGTAGGCGGACGAGAAACCCGCGATCTCGTCCGTCAGGAACCGGGCCGCGTCTTCGGCGATCTGCCGCCCGCGGAGCTCGGCCTCCGTGAGATCGAAGATGTCTGTTCCGTCCGGCGGTGATCCGTCCGGTTTCGCGACGCGCGTCATCGCCCCGACGACCTCGCCCGGACGAAGCGTCGGGATCGCGGCACCGCCGGCACGTGTGAGCCCGCGGTCGCCCGCTTCGAACGCCGCACGGATCTTGTCGGAGAGTTCGCGGAGCGCACCCATCGCCTGTTGCACGTCGACGTTCTGCATGTAGAACTGCATCGACGGATATTGCAGCCGTCCGGCGGCTCCCATCTCCCAACCGAAACCCGCGTGGTAGACGACGTCGGCGTCACCGGTGGCATCGACGAAGACGCGTCCGCGCACGGCCTTCGGCCCTTGCTTCGTCGCGATGACGATCGCTTCGACCGCGTCACCGGACCGGAGCACGCCGGAGATGAACGAGTGCAGGAGCGGCGTGATGCGTTGTTCGTCCGAGATGAGACCGTCGGCGAGGCGCTTGTAGCCCCACGGCGCATACGGCATCACCGCGGTCTCCCGATACGGGATCGGTCCGATGCCGAAGCCGCGCGCCGTCAGCGCCTCGGCCCATTCGCGCGCGATGCCGTTCGACAGGAACGCGAAGCCGTCCTTCTCGCGGACGTAGAGGCCGCAGATCGAGCCGAGGCTCGCGGCCGTCGCGTTGCCGCCGAAGAACGGCCATCGCTCGACGAGCGCGACACGCGCGCCGGACCGCGCCGCCGCAAGGGCCGCGCCGAGCCCCGCCGACCCGGCGCCGCACACGACGACATCGGCGTCGAGCACGACGTCCGCGGACGACTCCGGGAGAGCGACGGAACTCACGACGTCCCTTCGCCGATGGTCGCGGACAGCTTGAGGCCGGACGATTCGATCACGATCACGCCCTTGCCGAGGCGAACGTCGGAGTTCATCGAGGACGGCACGGGGGGAAGGCTAATCAGGTTCTCGATGCGGGCGGCGTCGTCCCGGTAGGCGAAGCCGATCTGCGACACGTCGATGAGTCTGAGCATGAAGTGCCGATCCTGGATCACCGGGAGGTAGCGCGCAGGCTCGGTCAGGAGATCCTCAGGCTTCGGTGACGGCGTCGGTGACGGCGAGGGACCGAACGAGGAGAAGGTCTCGGTGGGTTGCGGGATCTTGAAGCGGATCTCGATCCCCGTCGGCTTCACCTGCACCTGGCCGACCGACGGAACGGCGTGCTTGATGAAGTCGCTGAGATCGGATTCCGCGATCTCGACGTGCATGAAGGGCTGGTCGAAGGTCACCGTCGTCTTGCTCGAGAACAGCGACCGAGCCAGCGAGAGCATGTGGCGCGGGCTGAAGTGCACGACCTTCGCGGTGAAGTCGATCGTCGCCACGCCGAATCCCCCTGACGCCGTCGCTCCATTGATCGACGCGGAAACGTTCGAGATGCGTCCGGCGAAGAAGCCCGGCAGGAACGGCACGCTCCCGAGCTTCACGGTTGCGCTCTCCGCAGTCATCGCGCGGGCGACCTGAGCACCGGCACGCGACTGCATGTATTGGAGCGAGACGACGTCGAGCACGAAGTACAGGCCGATGGCAACGAGGAGCCCTGCCCCGACCCACCGGTACAGCCGGCGTCTACGCATGCACCAAGGGTTGGGGACGGACCGCCCGCGAGCAACTCATTGATAAGCTCGAAGCTGCCGGTGGATCATGCCGCGTCCTCTACTCTCCATCTCGACAGGACCCCTTTGGCGCCTCGAACTCGAGCGCGCGTTCGAGGTCGTGTCCGAAGCGGGGGCCGAGGGCGTCGAGGTCATGGTGACGCAATCCGCCGACACCCAGTCGCCGAACGAGCTCGAACGCCTCGCGGAGCGCTTCGACCTCCCGATCGTCGCCGTCCACGCCCCGCAGCTGCTGCTGACGCGTAACGTCTTCACGACCAACCAGCTCGAGAAGGTCCGCCGGACGGCCGAGCTCTGCACGGCCCTCGACGTGAAAACGGTCGTGCTCCATCCTCCCTACGTCTGGCAACCCCGCTACGCGCTCTGGCTGCTGCACGAGCTCGAGGATGTCCTCGCCGGCGGGGGCCCGACCATCACGATGGAGAACATGTACCCGGTCCACGTCGGGCGCCGCCGGATGCGCTTCCATCGCTTCGGTGGTGTCGAAGGACTCGAACGGTTCCGCTACGTCACGCTCGACACATCGCACCTCGCCGTGTCCGAGGACGACATCGTCGGCGCCTACCGCCAGCTCGCCGATCGGGTCGTCCACGTCCACCTCTCGGACAACCGCGGCAAAGGACGGGACAGCCATGCGCCGCTCGGACAGGGGATCCTCCCGGTCGCCGACTTCGTCCGGGCCCTCGACAACCCGGCCCTCCAGTCGGTGGCGCTCGAGATCGAACCCGGGCCTTCGGTGCGCGACGCCGAACCGCTCGTGAAACTCTTCGGCGAGTCGCTCGATCGCGTTCGGCGCGATCTTCCTGCGGCAGTGTGACATCGCTCTCATAGCGAGGGGTCCGTCCGCGCTATACAGGTGACGTGATGGACGCGGCGCAGGCACTCGCGAAGACGACGTTGTTCGGGGTCCTCGATCCCGGACCACTCGCCGAGGTCGCGCAACGTGCGGTCGCGAGGAAGTACCGCAAGGGAAGCATCCTGTTCGTGCAAGGCGAGGTCGGCGAACGCTGCTTCGCGATCGTGTCGGGCACCGTGAAGCTGAGTGCGTACCACGCGGACGGACGCGAAGCGGTGCTCGCCGTCCTCGGCGCGGGTGACGTCTTCGGTGAACTTGCGTTGTTCGACGAGGCACCCCGTTCGGCGGACGCCACCGCACTCGAGGATGCCGAGCTCCTCTCGCTCGATCGCGCTGGGCTGAACGACGCGATCGCCACGCATCCCGAGATCGCGACCGCACTGCTGCGCGTGCTCGGGCGGCGTCTCCGCCAATCGAACGAGGCGTTCCAGGACATCGCCTTCTTCGACGTTCCCGGACGGGTCGCACGCCGGCTCGCCGATCTCGCGGACACCTACGGTGTCGAGGTCGAGGAAGGCGTGATGATCGACATCTTCCTGTCGCAGGAGAGCCTCGCGCAGATGGTCGGAGCAACGCGCGAGAGCGTGAACAAAGCGCTCGCGCTCCTCAAGCGGCGAGGCCTCGTCGCGCGCGCCGGCAAGCGCTACTACGTCAGCGACGTTTCGCAGTTGCGTTCGCGCGCTCGCTAGCCGGGCCGAGCACGTACCGCGCACCACGCCGGTGGACGAGACCGTCGTCGGTCAATGTCCGCAGCGCATCGTCGACGCGATCACGGGCGAGATTCGTCCGGCGGAGCAGTTCCGAAGTCGTCGTCGGCCCCTCCCTGAGGGCATCGACGACGCGTCCCCGCGCGTAGCGCGCCGTCGTCTCGAAACGTGGTGCCGTTCGCGACGTTCGGAACGTGCCGTCCCAAGAACAGAGTGACCGGACGGGGCACTCGTCGCAGCGCGGATCGCGCGGACGGCACACCTCGGCCCCCAGGTCGATCATGGCCTGGTTCCATCGCGCGGCCGCGCCACGCGGGACGAAGCCGTCGGCGATGGCCTGCAAGTCGCTCGCGCCGAAGCAGCGTTCGTAGACCCGGCGGACGTTCGCATCGACCACCCCGACGTGCGCGTCGAACGCGAACGTCGCGACGGCACGAGCCGTGTAGGGACCGACGCCGGGGAGCTCCTGCAGCTCGGCAACGGCGCGCGGGAAGCCCCCACGCTCGACGACGCTCTTCGCCGCGCGCCAGAGGTTGAGCGCGCGGCGCGGGTAGCCGAGGGAGCCCCACTCGTGCAGCACGTCTGCCGCGTCGCTTCCGGCGAGCGCCGCCACCGACGGGAAGCGCGCGAGGAACGCGAGGTACGGCTCCACGACGCGCGACGCCTGCGTCTGCCGCAGCATCACCCCGCTCACGAGGAACCGGTAGGGATCGCGTTCGCCTCGCCACGGGAGCGGACGCTCGCGCGTGTGCGTCCAGCGCCAGACCTTGCGCCGGAAGTCGCTAACGGGGAGCGAGGCGCTCAAGCACGTCTCGCGACGGCGGTGTGTAGAACGAGAGCACCGCGTGCTGCACGCCGGCTTCCTCGAGATCGTTCATCTGCCCTTCGAGCGCCTGCAGCTGCGTCTCGTCGTGTCCGAACAGGAAGATCTGGACGGACCGCCGCACCTCGGACGGATCGCGTCCGACGTCCGCGCAGTGGTCCTCGAAGATCTTGTTCAGCGCGCGGTAGTCGGTCGGCGTCGACAGTGGAGCGTTCCACTCGTCGGCGTGCTTCGCGACGACGCGCAAGGTCTTCTTCGGACCCGAGCCGCCGATCACGATCGGGATGCGCTCCTGCACGGGCTTCGGCGAGCAGAGCGCTTCGCGAAGCGTCCAGAACCGTCCGTCGTGATCGACCTTGTCTTCGGTCCAGAGACGCCGGATGATCGTGCACGCCTCGTCGACCATCGCGATGCGCGTGCCGGCCGACGGGAACTCGATGCCGTACGTGAGGTGCTCTGGTTCGTGCCACGCGGCACCGATCCCGAACTCGAGCCGTCCGCCGGAGATGTGGTCGACGGCGACGGCCATGTTCGCGAGCACGGCCGGGTGCCGGTACGTCACGCCCGTGACCATGCACCCGATACGCGCACGCTTCGTGACCTTGCCCATCGCGGCGAGGGTCGTCCAGCCCTCGAGCGTCGGGAGCTCGAGCGGCTGGCCCGCGAGGTAGAGGCCGTAGAAGTGGTCGTAGTTCCACACGCCGTGGTAGCCGAGCTCGTCGGCGTCCTGCCAGAACCGCTCGAGCGTCGCGTACTCGAACGTCGGCGCGATCTTCGCCGAGATCAGCATGCTGCGGAT
>Ga0307469_10000018_pt1 | contig 77396 bp, 74 predicted proteins | sample atmos_gasesAM2C__FD_203084 | JGI IMG/M metagenome (GOLD analysis project Ga0307469, IMG submission 203084) | Hardwood forest soil microbial communities from Morgan-Monroe State Forest, Indiana, United States - atmos_gasesAM2C_515 | ecosystem: Environmental > Terrestrial > Soil > Temperate... | reverse complement strand
CCCGACTACCCCGGCGACCCCGAGCGGACCGCGCTCGGGCGCATGTTCGACATCGGTTCCCTGGTGCTCCTTGCGGCATCGATCGTCGCCGCGGTCAACAACCTGGTGGCGGGGGACCTGCGCGTGGTTGCCGTGATGGTCGCGGCGGTCTTCGCGATAGCGTGTTTGATCGTCGCGGCGCGCCGGGGGCACCTGCGGATGGCGAGCGCGGTGCTGCCGGTGCTCATGCTCGCGACTTTTACCTTCGGGCCGGTGATCCGCGACGGCGTGCACGACAGCGCCACGGTCGCGATCGCAGCGACCATGGTCGTGGCTGGGGTCCTGATGAGATGGCGCGCCCTGCTCTTGCTGGTCGCGCTGACGATCGCCGCCTTCTTCGCCATGGGCTATGCGGAGATCACGGGCCTCATACACAACCGCTTTTCCGCGTTCACCGACTTCCGGTTCCTGTTCGGGGTCTGCATCAGTTTCGTCTTCGCTGCGGTCATCGTCCGCGTGCTGACCGACACGATGCTCGGCACCCTGCGCGAGAGCCGCAGCGCACGGGACCGGCTCGAGCGGTCGGAGGAGCGCTTCGCCAAGATGATCCAGGCGACGCCCGCGGCGACGACCATCACGCGCTACGAGGACGGGACGTTTCTCGAAGCCAACCGGGCGGCGCTGGACTTGTTCGGGCGCGGCCGCGGCGAGGTGATCGGGCAGACCGCTCTGTCGATCGGCCTGTGGCCGAATCCGGAGGACAGGTCGCGGCTCATGGCTTCGATGAACGCGGGGGAGCCGGTGAATCTCCGCCCGGTTTCCATACGCAGGAAAACCGGCGAGATGCGCGATCTGCTCGTTTCGGCGGCATGGGTCGAGATCGACCGGCAAAAGCAGATGCTGATGTCGGCGGTGGACATCACCGAATTGCGGCGCGCGGAGGAGCTGCTGCGCCGCTCCGAGGAGCGCTTCGAGAAGATCTTCCAGGCGAGCCCGGACGCGATCGTCATCAGCCGGCTGAGCGACGGCCGCTATTTGGAGGTCAACCAGCGCTGGCTCGAGCTGTTCGGCTATGAGCGCGGCGAGATCATCGGGCGCTCGTCGCTCGATCTGGGGGTTTGGGCGGATCCTGAAGAGCGGGCGCGCTTCGTGGCGGAAGTCCGGCAGCGCGGAGCCGTGAAGGACTACGAGACGCGTTTCCGCAAGAAATCCGGGGCGACAATCGACGCGGTGATTTCGGCCGACGTGATCGATATCGACGGGGAGCCGCATCTCATCGTGCCCATCATGGACATCACCGACCGCAAGCGCGCCGAAGAGCGCATCCAGCAGCTCGCAACGCGCGACGCGCTCACCGGCCTGCCCAACCGGCTGCTGCTGAACGACCGCCTGACGCTCAGCATCGGCAACGCACAGCGCCAGGGCGACAGCCTCGCGCTGCTGTTCATCGACCTCGACCGCTTCAAGTACATCAACGACTCTCTCGGGCACGTCATCGGCGACGCCTTTCTAAAGCGAGTCGCCGAGCGCCTCTCCGAAATCATGCGCCAGGGCGATACCCTGGCGCGCATCGGAGGCGACGAGTTCGTGGTGCTCCTGGAGAACATCGTCGCCATGGAGGACGCTGCCGGGCAGGTGGCGCGCAAGATCCTGGACTCTTTCGCCGAGCCGTTCTCGGTCGAGGGCCACACCCTGAGCTGCTCGTGCAGCATCGGCATCAGCGTGTTTCCCTCGGACGCCACCGATCCTCAGATGCTGATCCGCGACGCGGATACGGCCATGTACAACGTCAAGGAGAGCGGGCGCGGCTCGTACCGGTACTTCTCCGCCGAAATGAACACGCGCATGCAGGAGCGGATGCAGATCGAGATCGGCCTGCGAAAGGCGATCGGCGCGCGGCAGTTCGAGCTGGCGTACCAGCCGAAGGTGGATATCGCGAGCGGGGATGTCGTCGGCCTCGAGGCTCTGCTGCGCTGGCGGCACCCCGAGTGGGGCGTGGTGCTGCCGGGGAGGTTCATTTCTGTGGCCGAGGACACCGGCCTGATCGTCGACATCGGCCGGTGGATGCTCGAGGAGGTCTGCACGCAGCTGCGCGAGTGGCGCGGACGGGGCCTCCCCTTGAGGCCCGTGGCGGTCAACCTGTCGGTGCGCCAGTTCACCCCGGCGCTGGTGGGCGAGATCTCGACGGCGATGAGCAAGTTCGGCGTGGTTCCGGGGCTGATCGAGCTGGAGATCACCGAGAGCCTGTTCATGCAGGACGCCGAGGAAATCCGCGCAATCCTCAAGGGGCTCTCGCGCCTAGGCGCCCGCGTGACCATCGACGATTTCGGCACGGGGTACTCGTCGCTGGGCTACATCAGGCATTTCGCCGTGGACGCCCTCAAGATCGATCGCGCCTTCCTGAGCGATATCGGCGCCGCGTCGCAGAACGTCGCAATCGTGCGCGCGGTCATCACCATGTGCCGCGGCCTCGGCATCCGGGTCATCGCCGAAGGCGTCGAGACGCAGGAGCAGCTCGACATACTGCGCAAGCTCCGCTGCGACGAGTACCAGGGCTACCTCTTCAGCCCTCCGGTCGGCGCCGGGGAGATCGAGGACCGCTATCTCGAGGCGGCCTGAACGCGGTTGCAGAGGCGCCGCACGACCACCCAGGAGGCGAGAGCGGCGAGCAGGTGCTTCGCCGTGTGGCCGCTCATCCAGCCGAGCAGAGCGTAGATCTCGCGATCGTATATCTCCACGACCTTCGAGGCGACGTATAGAAGGATGGCCGCGCCGTAGGCGATCCGATCCTCGCGGGGTGCCCGGTAGACCGCCTGCCACAGCGGGATGAGGACGAGGGGCAGCGCCTGGATGAACAGGTAGGGGCGCAGGTCGCCCTGACCGGCGCGGGAATCGGTGTAGCTCCACCAGAGCACGCTCAGCGTGGCGGCGATCGCCATCAGAGTGGCCCAAAGCCGGCCGTTCGCGCGAGGCTGCAGCTCCGGGAACACTGCGGCCACCAGCCCGGCGCAGGCGAGCGCGATGGGCAGGCGATCCCAGAAGAGCCGGGAGTTGTCGGGCGCGAGATGGTAGTAGCTCGAGCCTGCCGCGGTGAGGAGGAGCGCGACGAGGAACAGCCAGTGGCCGGGCCAGCCGGCGGCGAGAGCCGGCCCGCGGCGCGCGGGCCACAGCCGCGCGAGCCCCCACAGACCGACGAGCGCGAATCCCGCGCTGGAAATCACGTCGGCGGCGTTGGGCAGGCCCAGCGCGACCCTGCGGTCGGCGAAATCGTGGTAATTCGCGAATTGGGTGATCGGGCCGGCGAGCAGCAGGGCGCACGCCGCGACAAGGACGAGGACCACCGGCAGTCGTCTCATCGGAAAATCATAGCCGACCCCGCCGTGATACGCTGCCGTCGGTGCTCCCGCCGGCAAGAAAATCGATCCCGCTAGCCGCCGCGCTGCTTCTGTGCTGCGCGTCCGGAGCGCTTCACGCGCAGCCCGTCACCGCCAAGCGCTTCATGGTGGTCGCGGCGCACCCGCTCGCGGCGAGAGCAGGCTACGACGTCCTCAAGCGCGGCGGCAGCGCGGTCGACGCCGCGATCGCGACCGAGCTCGTGCTCAATCTGGTCGAGCCCCAATCCTCGGGGATAGGCGGCGGCGCCTTCCTGCTCCACTACGACGCGAAGCGCGCGACGCTCGCGGCGTACGACGGCAGGGAGACCGCGCCCGCGGCCGCCAAGGCCGGGCGCTTTCTCGGGGCCGACGGGAAGCCGCTCGATTGGCCCGCGGCGGTCGTCAGCGGAAAATCGGCGGGCGTGCCGGGCTTGCTGCGGCTGCTGGAGCTCGCGCACCGCGAGTACGGCAAGCTTCCCTGGGCGGAGCTGTTCCAGCCGGCGATCCGGCTCGCCGAACGCGGGTTTCCGATTTCGCCCCGGCTGCACGCGCTCGTCGCCGCCGACCGTTTCCTCGCGGCAGACGACAACGCGCGGCGCTATTTTTATTCTGCGGACGGCAAGGCGAAGCCCGCCGGGACGCTGCTGAGAAATCCCGAGCTCGCCGCGGCGCTGAAGCGCGTCGCGTCCCAGGGCGCCGATGCGTTCTACCGCGGCGCGATCGCGCGCGACATCGCCGCCGCCGTGCGCGGCCGCAAGCGCTCGCCGGGCGATCTCTCCGAGAACGATTTCTCCACCTATGCGGCGAAGGAGCGCGTGCCGCTTTGCGGCCGGTACCGGAGCTGGAAGGTGTGCGGCATGCCGCCGCCGAGCTCGGGCGGCTTCGCGGTGCTGCAGATCCTCGGCATCCTGGAGCGTTTCGATCTGCGCGCGCTGCCGCCGGGGTCGGTGGAGGCGGTGCACCTCTTCGCCGAGGCCGGGCGGCTCGCCTATGCCGACCGCAATCTGTACATCGCCGATCCCGCTTTCGTCTCAGCGCCGCTCGCCGCGCTGCTCGATCCGCGCTACCTCGCTTCGCGCGCGGGGCTGATCGACCCGAAGCGCTCGATGGGGAAGGCGCAGGCCGGCGATCCCGCCCGCGTCGCCGCGCACTACGGCGTCGCCGAGCCGCCCGAGCTTCCGTCGACCACGCACATCTCGGTGGTCGATGCGCAGGGCAATGCCGTCGCGCTGACCGCGAGCATCGAGGCCGCGTTCGGCAACCGGCAGATGGTGCGCGGCTTTCTCCTCAACAACGAGCTCACGGATTTTTCGTGGGCGCCGGAGGAAAACGGAAAGCCGGTCGCGAACCGCGTCGAAGCGGGCAAGCGCCCGCGCAGCTCGATGGCGCCCACCATGGTGTTCGACGACAACGGGAAGCTCATCATGGTGATCGGCTCGCCCGGAGGCCACTCGATCATCAACTACGTCGCAGAGACGCTGGTGAACGCGCTCGACTGGGGCATGGACATCCAGCAGGCGATCGCCGCGCCGCGCATGGGCAGCCGCAACGGCCCGACCGAGCTCGAAAAGGGAACTTCACTGGAAAAACTCGCGCCCGAGCTCGAGCGCATGGGCCACAGCGTGCGCATCCGCGCCGAGGCGAGCGGACTGCACGGCATCGTGCGCACGAAGGACGGCTGGGCGGGCGGCGCGGACCCGCGGCGGGAGGGCGTGGCGCTGGGGGAGTGAACGCGCGTTGAACGGACCGGAGAGGTGCGCTAAAGTAGGCCCGACCACGAGCGCAATACCCTAGCGACACATGTCCGTATCCCTCGCCATCGAAGTCATCCCCACCGGCACCGTCGGCGCCGAAGTGAAAGGCGTCGACGTCGCGACCCTGGGACCCGGCGAGGTCGAGGCCGTCAAGCGTGCCTGGTACCGGCACGACGTCCTGGTTTTCCGGAATCAGAAGCTGAGCGACGACGACTTGCTCGTCTTCTCGCGGCACTTCGGCGCGCTCGATTCGCCGCCCAATCAGGGCGCGGGGCGCAGGTCGCCGCTGGGCTATCCCGACATCTATGTGATCTCGAACGTCCTCGACGAGAAGGGCGAGCCGATCGGCGCGCTTGGCGACGGCGATGCCGCTTGGCACACCGACATGAGCTACCTCGCGCGGCCGCCCGACGCTTCCACGCTGTATTCGCTCGAGATCCCTACGCACGGCGGCGACACCTGGTTCTGCGGCATGAAGGCTGCGCTCGCGAAGATGCCGAAGCACCTGGTCGAGCGCATCAAGGGCCTCGACGTCAAGCACGACGGCACCTACGACTCCGGCGGCAACGTGCGCAAGGGCCTCGCCGCATCGAACGACCCGCGCACCTCGGTCGGCACGCCGCACCCGATGGTGATCCGCCATCCGGCATCGGGCGATGCCGCGCTCTATCTCGGCCGCAGGCGGAACGCGTATGTCATGGGCCTGGAAGTCGAGGAATCGGAGCGCCTGCTCGACGAGGTCTGGAGCTACGTCGACACCGCTGTGTACAAGCACCGCTGGCAGCTCGGCGACTTCGTGCTCTGGGACAACCGCAGCACCATGCATCGCCGCGACGCCTTCGACCCGAAGGCGCGGCGCGTGATGCACCGCACGCAGATCAAGGGCTCGGGCGCGCCCGCTCGCGCTGTCCTCTGATTACTCCGGCTTGATTCCGGCGTCGCGAATCACCGCGGCCCAGCTCTTGAGCTCGGACTTGACGATGCGATCGAGCTCTTCCGGAGAGGAGCCCACCGGGTCCGCGCTCTGCGCGACGAGCCTCTGCCTCACCTCTGGCACCTGCACCACGCGAGCCACTTCCTTCTGCATCCGCGCGACGATCGCCGCCGGCGTCTTCGCCGGCGCGAACATCGCGCACCAGGAATCGACCTCGTAGTCCGGCAGGCTCAGCTCCTCGGAGACGGTCGGAATATCCGGCGCCGCGGCCGTGCGCTTCTTCGTCGTCACCGCGAGCGCGCGCAGCTTTCCCGATTTCACATACGGGAGGCCCGCAGGAGCGGTGAGAAAGAGCAACGGGACCTGTCCCGCGAGCACGTCGGCGGCCGCTGGGCCGCCTCCTTTGTACGGCACGTGCACGAGGTCGATTCCGGCCTTGAGCTTCAGCAGCTCGGCAGCGATGTGGCCGGGCGTGCCGCTGCCGGGCGAGGCGTAAGCGTAGAAGCCCGGACGCTCCTTCGCCGCAGCGACCAGCTCCTTCAGCGTCTTCGGCGCGCTCGGGTGCGCGGCGATGAGCTGCGGCACGCTGACGACGAGCGACACCGGAGCGAAATCGCGCTCGACATCGTAGTTGAGCTTGTAGAGAAACGGATTGATGGTGTGGGAGGAGAGTGTATAGAGGAGCGTGTAGCCGTCAGGCGTGCTCCTCGCCGCCGCCTCGGTGCCGACCGCACCGCCGGCGCCGCCGCGGTTCTCGATCACGACGGTCTGCCCCAGGTATTCGGACAGCTTCGGTTGCACGATCCGCGCGGTGATATCGACCGTGCCCCCCGGCGGGAAGGTCACGATGACGCGGACCGGCCGGGACGGATATTCCTGCGCGTACGCGCAGATCGCCGCGCCCAGGCCGAGCGCGGCGACGAGCGCGCGAGTCTTCACAGCTGCGACAGCATCGTCTCGGCGCCGCTCACCTCGTACTTGCCGGGCGCCTCGACGTTGAGCTTCTTCACCACGCCGTTCTCGACCAGCATCGAGTAGCGCTGCGAGCGGATGCCCATGTTGCGTGCGGTAAGGTCGAGCTCGAGACCGAGCGCCTTCGTCCAGTTGACGCTGCCGTCGCCGAGCATGCGAACCTTGCCGCCGGCCTTTTGGTCGCGGCCCCAGGCCGCCATCACGAAGGCGTCGTTGGTCGCCACGCACCAGATCTCGTCGACCTTCTTCGCCTTGAGCTTGTCGTAGTTCTTCACGTAGCTCGGGACGTGCTTCGCCGAGCAGGTCGGCGTGTAGGCGCCGGGCAGGGCGAAGATCACGATCTTCTTGCCCTTCACCGCGTCGGCCACGGCGACGTCGTGCGGAGGCATCGGGCAGCCCGCGGCCTCGTCGAATTCAGTGGATTCGGAAAGCTTTCCGTCGGGGAGCTTGTCGCCGACTTTGATGGTCATTTCTGGTCTCCGGAAGTTCGAGTTTTTGGGAGCGGCTAGCATCGCGCAGTTGAACGGCAAAGTCAAAATGCTTGCCGGTTCCGGAAGGGGTGCTATATTTCCCGCCATGCAGATCGCCGCGGAAGCCCGGCAGGACCACCGCCTCACGCTCGCCGAGGTGCTTCAGGCCCTGGTGGCCGAGGGCCTGGTGCCCAAGGACGCCGCGGACAAGCTCACCGCCGACCGCAGGTTGCACCGCGGAGATCACCATCCGCTGGCCGTCATCGCCGACCAGAAATGGCGCTCGGCGAAGCCGCCGCAGAGGCTCATGGGCATCGAGTGGCTGACCGAGTGGCTCGCCAAGCAGACGGGGATGGAGTATTTCCACATCGACCCGCTCAAGATCAATTTCTCCGCCGTCACCGAGGTGATGTCGAGCCACTACGCGGCGCGCTTCAAGATCCTGCCGGTCGCGACGAACACGCGCGAGGTGGTGATCGCGACGAGCGAGCCCTACGTCAAGGACTGGGAGAAGGAGCTGAAGCAGGTGCTGCGGCTGGAGATCCGCCGCGTGCTCGCGAGCCCGCTGGACATCTCCCGCTACCAGGTCGAGTTCTACAACCTCGCGAAGTCGGTCAAGGGCGCCGCGAAGTCGGGCGAGCAGAGGAGCGGAATCGGCAATTTCGAGCAGCTGGTGGAGATCGGGCAGACCAACAAGCAGCTCGACGCCAACGATCAGCATATCGTCCACGTGGTCGATTGGCTGTGGCAATACGCGTTCGACCAGCGCGCGAGCGACATCCACATGGAGCCGCGCCGCGAGGCGGGCGAGGTGCGCTTCCGCATCGACGGCTTGCTGCACCCGGTGTATCAGATCCCCATGCCGGTGATGGCCGCGATGACCTCGCGGATCAAGATTCTCGGGCGGATGGACGTGGTGGAAAAGCGCCGCCCGCAGGACGGCCGCATCAAGACGCGCACCGCCGACGGCCAGGACGTCGAGCTGCGCCTGTCCACGCTGCCGACCGCCTTCGGCGAGAAGCTGGTGATGCGCGTGTTCGACCCGGAGGTCATCGTCAAGGATTTCGCCGAGCTCGGTTTCTCCGAGGATGACAAGGCGCGCTGGAAGCAGATGATCGAGGAGCCGAACGGCATCATCCTGGTGACCGGGCCGACGGGATCGGGCAAGACCACGACGCTGTACTCGACGCTGAAGACGCTGGCGACACCCGAGGTGAACGTATGCACCATCGAGGACCCGATCGAGATGATCGAGCCCGCGTTCAACCAGATGCAGGTGCAGCGCTCGATCGAGCTCGACTTCGCGGAAGGCGTGCGCGCGCTCATGCGCCAGGACCCGGACATCATCATGGTCGGCGAGATTCGCGATCTGCAGACCGCGGAGATGGGGATCCAGGCGGCGCTCACCGGGCACCTGGTGCTCTCGACCCTGCACACCAACGATTCCGCGAGCGCGATCACGCGCCTCCTCGACCTGGGCGTCGCGCCCTACCTGCTGAACTCCACGATACTCGGGGTCATGGCGCAGCGGCTGGTGCGCACCCTGTGCAAGCATTGCAAGGAGAAGATCCCCTTCGAAGAGGGGCGCGCGGGGGACATCACCTGGGAGGATTTCGTCGCACCGTGGAAGGCGAAGCGTCCGGCGCACGTCTATAAGCCGGTCGGGTGCCTGGAATGCCGCAACACGGGCTACTCGGGCCGCATCGGCTTGTACGAAATCCTGCTGCTCTCGCCGGAGGTGCGCAAGCTGGTCAACGCCGAGGCCGATCTCGCCAAGATACGCGAGCAGGCCTACAAGGAAGGCATGAAGCCGCTGCGGATCAGCGGCGCGATGAAGGTCGCGATGGGGCTCACTACGCTGGAGGAAGTCGTCAAGGTCGCGCCGCCGCCGGGACAGGCATAAAGCTTGTCATTCCGAGGGCGTAGCCCGAGGAATCTCTACCGGCACGTAGCTTCTCGTACTGAGATCCCTCGCTGCGCTCGGGATGACAGCTCGGGATGACGCCCGCTAGGCGGGTGTCATTTCTCGCTGGTGCATGCCCATACCTTGATCGCGCAGTCGCTGCCGCACTTCTTCATCGCCTTCATCTGGGCGATCTCCCGGGACGCGCCGGTGTCGGAAGACGTGCGGGTCGGCTTGGCCGCGACCGCCGCGCACGCGTCCCGAAAGGTCCGGATCAGGTCGCAGTTCGCGCCGCAATTGCGAAAGGCCTCCATCTCGGCATCGCGCCTCGTTTTCCTGTCGACTACGTAACCGAAGGAGCCCGACTTGGTGCTGTAGGCGATCGCGCCCCAAAGCTGCCGCTTGCCCTGGCGCGCGGCGGCCGCGTCGAGCGCGGCGATCAGCGACGCGAGGAGCACGAGGATCACCGCGAGCTTGCGCACGGCTATTTCACCAGGGCGCGCATGGCGCGCTCCAGCCCCTCTATCGTGGTGGGATACATGCGTCCTCCCATGATTTCCTTGAGGATGCCGATCGACTGGCGGTAGCCCCAGATCTCCTCGGGCTCCGGGTTGAGCCACACGGCCCTCGGATACACCTCGAGCATGCGCCTCATCCACACCGCGCCCGCCTCGTCGTTCGAGTACTCGATCGAGCCGCCCGGCTGGAGGATCTCGTAAGGGCTCATGGTCGCGTCGCCGACGAATACGAGCTTATAGTCGTGGCCGTACTTGTGCATGATGTCGAAGGTGCGCGTGCGCTCGGCGTGCCGCCGGCGGTTGTCCTTCCACACGTGGTCGTAGAGGCAGTTGTGGAAGTAGAAGTACTCGAGGTGCTTGAACTCGGTCTTCGCCGCGCTGAACAATTCCTCGCACAGCTTGATGTGGTCGTCCATCGTGCCGCCGATATCGAGGAACATCAGCACCTTGACCGCGTTGTGGCGCTCCGGCCGCATCATCAGATCGAGGTACCCGGCGTTGCGCGCGGTCTTGTCGATGGTGGTGTCGAGGTCGAGCTCCTCGGGAGCGCCCTCGCGCGCGAACTTGCGCAGGCGCCGCAGCGCCACCTTGATGTTGCGCGTGCCGAGCTCGACCGAGTCGTCGAGGTTGCGGTACTCGCGCGCATCCCACACCTTCACGGCGCTCCTGTTTCGCGACTTGTCCTGGCCGATGCGCACACCCTCGGGGTTGTAGCCGTAGGCGCCGAAAGGCGAGGTGCCCGCGGTGCCGATCCACTTGTTGCCGCCCTGATGCCGGCCCTTCTGCTCTTCCATCCGCTTCTTCAGTGTCTCCATGAGCTTCTCCCAGCCGCCCAGGGCTTCGATCATCGCCTTCTCCTCGGGCGAAAGGTTCAGCTCGGCCTGCTTCAGGAGCCACTCGAGCGGCACGTCGAGCTCGATCCCGGCGACGCTCTCCACGCCGTGGAAATACTCGCCGAAGGCCCGGTCGAACTTGTCGAAGTTGCTCTCGTCCTTGACCAATATCATGCGCGAGAGGGTGTAGAACTCGTCGATCGAGGGCGAGATCACGTCCTTCTGCATCGCCTCGAGCAGCGTCAGGTACTCCTTAATGGAGACCGGCAGCTTGTGGGTCTTGAGCTTGAGGAAGAAGTCGATCAGCATGCTCGGGATATTGTAAGCTTTTGCACTTCACAGGGAGGAGCGACTCATGGGAAGACTCGTCGTCTCGGCGGTACTTTTTGCGCTTTGCGGCGTCGCGGCGGCGCAGAACTTCCCGACCCGGCCCGTCACGCTCGTCGTGCCGTTCCCGCCCGGCGGCTCGACCGACACCGCGGCGCGCATCATCGGCGAGAAGATGCGCCAGCCGCTGGGGCAAACCGTAGTCATAGAGAACGCGGGCGGCGCCGGCGGCAGCATCGCGCTCGCACGCGTCGCGCGCGCGGCGCCCGACGGCTACACCATCGACATCGGCCAGTGGGATACGCATGTCGGCAACATCATCTACCCGCTCAACTACGATCTGCAGAAGGACTTCGAGCCGATCGGGCTGATGTCGATCAATCCGCAGCTGATGATCGCGCGCAAGGAATTTCCGGCCAACGACCTGAAGGGGCTCGTGGCCTGGATGAAAGCGAATCCGGGAATGGCGACGCTGGTCGAGCAGACCGCGGCGGCGAAGATCGCCGGCATCCAGTTGCAACAAGCGACCGGGACGAGCCTGACCTTCGTCCCATTCCGCGGCGCAGGTCCCGCGATGCAGGCGATGCTCGGCGGGCAGGTCGACCTGATGATCCTCCAGGCCGCCGCGGTGATGCCGCAGGCGCGCGCGGGGACCGTGAAGATCCTCGCCAACCTCTCGCCCAAGCGCTCGGCCGCGGTGCCCGGCACGCCGACTTCGGACGAGAGCGGCATACCGGGGCTCTACGCCGCCGGCTGGTTCGGCCTGTTCGGCCCCAAGGGCATGAGGAAGGAGGTCGTCGCCAAGCTCAACGCCGCGATGGTCGAGGCGCTCGCGGATCCGGCGATCAAGGCGCGCTTTGCCGACCTCGGCCTGGACCTCGCCCCGCGCGAGCTGCAGACGCCGGAGGGGCTGGCCGCCTTTCACAAGGCAGAGACCGACAAATGGTGGCCGGTCATCAAGGCCGCGGGGATCAAGGTGGAGTGATCTAGCTTCCCTTGGCTCGCGTCATGAACACGAGCCGCTCGAACAGGTGCACGTCCTGCTCGTTCTTGAGCAGCGCGCCGTGCAGCGGCGGGATGATGGTCTTGCGGTCCTTGGAGCGCAGCGCGTCCGGCGGGATGTCCTCCGCGAGCAGCAGCTTCAGCCAGTCGAGGAGCTCGGAGGTCGAGGGCTTCTTCTTCAGGCCCGGGACCTCGCGCACCTCGAAGAAGACCTCGAGCGCCTCGCGCAGCAGCGACTTCTTCAAGCCGGGGAAGTGCACCTCCACGATCTTCTCCATCGTTTCCTTGTCGGGGAAGCGGATGTAGTGGAAGAAGCAGCGGCGCAGAAAGGCGTCGGGCAGCTCTTTTTCGTTGTTCGAGGTAATGAACACGATCGGCCGCTGCTCCGCCTTCACGAGCTCGCGCGTCTCGTAGACGAAGAACTCCATGCGGTCGAGCTCGCGCAGCAGGTCGTTGGGAAATTCGATGTCGGCCTTGTCGATCTCGTCGATGAGGAGCACGACCGGCTTCTCCGAGGTGAACGCCTGCCACAGCATCCCCTTGACGATGTAGTTGCGGATCTCGTGCACGCGCGGGTCCCCGAGCTGCGAGTCGCGAAGGCGGCTGACCGCGTCGTACTCGTACAGGCCCTGCTGCGCCTTGGTGGTCGACTTGATGTGCCACTCGAGGAGCGGCACCCCGAGCGCTTTTGCGACCTCGACCGCGAGCATGGTCTTGCCGGTTCCCGGCTCGCCTTTCACCAGCAAGGGCCGCTGGAGCGTGATCGCCGCGTTCACCGCGAGGGTCAGGTCGTCGGTCGAAACGTAAGCTTCCGAGCCTTTGAATCGCATAGGGCCTTCCATTGTATACAATCGGCCGGTGCGCCTGCTGTTCCTGCTCGTCCTCTTTCCCGCCGCGGTCCAGGCCGCGGTCGTCGCGATCGACGTCGGACATTTCATCGAGGAGCCGGGCGCGACCAGCGCGCGCGGGCGTCCCGAGCTCGAATTCAACCGCGAGCTCGCCGTGGAGATCGAATCCGCGGCGCGGCGCAGCGGATTGAAGACCATGCTCATCGGCTACGACGGCTTCATGTCCCAGCTCACGGCCCGCACGGCGGCCGCGCGGGACGCGGACTTCTTTCTCGCCGTGCACCACGATTCGGTTCAGCCGCGGTTCCTCGAGAGCTGGGAGTTCGACCAAGTCGAGCGCCGGTTCAGCGACCTGCACTCGGGTTTTTCCCTGTTCGTCTCGCGCAAGAACGGCGCGCTCCGGCGCAGCCTCGCTTGCGCCTCGGCGATCGGCGAGGCGATGCGCGGCGCGGGCTTCGCGCCCTCGCTCTATCACGCCGATCCGATCCCGGGGGAGAACAAGCCGTTCGCCGACAAGGTGAACGGCGTGCACTACTACGACAACCTCATCGTCCTCAAGACCGCGAGAACCCCCGCCGTGCTGCTCGAGGCCGGCGTGATCCTCAACCGCGACGAGGAGCTGAGAATGCGCTCGGAGGAAACGCACAAGCGCATCGCGGGGGCGGTCGCGCAGGGCCTCGCGCGCTGCCTGGGCGCGAAGCGGTTTTGACCGTCGCGGAGCGCATCGTATAGAATTCGCCGGGCTCGAATGCCAACGAAAATGAGAATACCGCTCGCCGCAGCGCTGCTCGTGCTTTCCCTGCCCGCTTACGCGCAGGGAAACGCCGAGGCGGCGAAGGGAAAGATCTCGATGTGCATCGGCTGCCACGGCATCCCGATGTACAAGACGGCTTTCCCCGAGGTCTACTCGGTGCCGATGATCGCCGGGCAGTCCCCGGAGTACATCGTCAAGGCGCTGCAGGCCTACCGCGCCGGCGATCGCAGCCATCCGACCATGCGCGGCATCGCGAAAGGCCTCTCCGATCAGGACATGGCCGACGTCGCCGCGTACTACGGAAAGGGGGCCAAGTGAAGAGGATCCTCGTCTTCGCACTCGCCGCCTTCTTCGGCGCGCAGGCCCACGCCGCGGGAGACGCGGGGTCGGGACAGCAGAAGTCTCAGGCCTGCGCCGCATGCCATGGCGCCGACGGCAACGCTCCCACGGGGCCGGATTTTCCGCGGCTCGCCGGCCAGCACTACGACTACCTGCTGAAGGCGCTGCACGACTACAAGTCGGGCGCGCGCAAGAACCCCATCATGGGCGGGCAGGTGGCGGGCCTTTCCGCGCAGGACATGGCCGACCTCGCGGCCTACTATTCGAGCCAGAAGGGCTCGCTGCACGTCATACGCTAGCGCGGCCTGGTCTAGGCCTTTGTCTTCCCGCGGTATCCGCACAAGTCCCGGATGATGCACGCCGGGCAGTCGGGCTTCCTCGCCTTGCACACGTAGCGCCCGTGCAGGATCAGCCAGTGGTGGGCGTCCTTGCGGAATCGCTCGGGCACGACCTTCATGAGCTTGTCTTCGACCTCGCGCACGTCCTTGCCCGGGGCGAGGCCGGTGCGGTTGGCGAGGCGGAAGATGTGCGTGTCCACGGCTATCGTGGGATGGCCGAAGGCCGTGTTGAGGATGACGTTGGCCGTTTTCCTGCCCACTCCGGGGAGCGCCTCGAGCGCCTCGCGCGACTCGGGCACTTCCCCGCCGTGGCGCTCGATCAGCAGCCGGCAGGTCTCGAGGATGTGTCGCGCCTTGGAGCGGTATAGGCCTATCGTCTTGATATAGGCGATCAAGCCCTCCTCGCCCAGGGCGAGGACGGCCCGCGGCGTGTTCGCGACGGGATAGAGCTTTTCGGTCGCGGCGTTGACGCTCTTGTCGGTGGCCTGGGCGGAGAGCACGACCGACACGAGCAGCTCGAAGGGCGTGCGGTACGCGAGCTCGGTCGTCGGCTTCGGGTTGGCCGCGCGCAGCCGCTCGAACAGCTTCCTGCGCTTGTCCGGGCTCACGTCGGCGTCCTTCGCGCCCGCGCGCGCTCGATCGCAGCCTGGATGATCGCGCGCTTCTTGTCCGCCCCGGGATCGCTTTTCAGTTTGAGCGCGCGCCTCGCCAGGCGCTCCGCGCGCTCCCGGCGCTCGCGCTCGAGACGCGCGCCGCGCCGCTCGAAGCGCTCGCGCGCGGCGTCCGCCCGCAGCGCGTCCCAGACGTCGTGCTCCGTCGCGGGGATCATCTCGATGCAATCGACGGGGCAGGGCGCGACGCACAGGTCGCATCCCGAGCAAAGCTCCGCCACCACGGTGTGCATCAGCTTCGCCGCGCCGACGATCGCGTCCACCGGGCAGGCCTGGATGCAAAGCGTGCAGCCGATGCAGCGCGCCTCGTCGACGAACGCGACCCGGCGCGGCCCCTCGACGCCGTTCGCCGGATTGAGTGGCTTCGCGTTCCGGCCGAGCAGGGACGCCAATGCGCGGATTCCCGCTTCGCCCCCAGGCGGGCACTGATTGATGTCGGCTTCGCCTGCGGCGATCGCGTCGGCGTAGCGCCTGCAGCTCGGATAGCCGCACTTAGTGCACTGCGTCTGCGGAAGGACCGAGTCGATTTTCTCGGCGAGGGGCTTCATCGCGACGCCAGGCCTCGAACGATATCGCCCACGAGCCCCGGCCCCCGATAGACGAGCGCCGTGTAGAGCTGCACCAGGCTTGCGCCGGCGTCGAGCTTCTCCCGGGCGTCCGCGGCGCTCGCGATGCCGCCGACTCCGACGATCGCGACGCCCGCGGGAAGCGCGCGCCTGAGCTTGGCGACGACGGCGGTCGCGCGCGCCTTCAGCGGCGCCCCCGACAGGCCGCCTTGCTCGCGGCCCGAAGGAAGATGCTCGACGCCCCCGCGCGAGAGCGTGGTATTGGTGGCGATGACGGCGTCGATTCCGCGCGCGGCGACCCGGTCGGCTACAGCTGCTATTCCCGCGTCGTCGAGGTCGGGCGAGACCTTTACCGCGAGCGGGACGCGCTTTCCGTCCCGAGCTGCGAGGCGATCGCGCTCAGCGACCAGCGCCGAGAGGAAACGGTCCAGCTCGTCAGCGCGCTGGAGCTCGCGCAGATTTTTCGTATTGGGAGAAGAAACGTTGGCGGTGACGAAGCTCGCGTGCGGATAGACCTTGCGCAGGCACGCGACATAATCTTCCGTGGCTCTCTCGTTGGGCGTGTCCGAATTCCGGCCGATGTTCACCCCGAGGATGCCACGGCTGCGCGCGCGCCGGATGTTCTCGACGAAGACGTCGACGCCGCGGCTGTTGAATCCGAGGCGATTGATGAGCGCCTCGGCCTGCGGAAGACGGAACACGCGCGGCTCCGGATTGCCGGCCTGAGGTCGCAGCGTCACGGCGCCCACTTCGAGAAAACCGAATCCCAGTGCGGCGAGCCCGTCGATGTGCTCGCCGTCCTTGTCGAGCCCCGCCGCGAGCCCCACGGGGTTGGGGAAATCCAGGTCCATGACGCGGACCGGTACGCGCGGGACCGGACGGGAGAGAAGGGAGGCGGCCCCGAGCCGCGCGAGCAGGTCGAGGCCGTTGAGGCCCAGGGATTGCGCCGCTTCCGGTTCGAGCGCGAAGAGCAGCGGCCGGACGGCGCGGTAAAGCAGCGGTCAGGCCTCCAGCTCTTCCGGCTGCAAGCGCCGCCAGGAGCCGTCGATGAATCCTTCGATGGGCTGGAAGTGCGCCTTGTAGGACATCTTGCGGCTGTCCTTGATCCAGTAGCCGAGGTACAGGTAGGGCAGGGACGCGCGCTGGCACTGGTCGATCTGCCACAGGATGTTGTAGGTGCCGAAGCTCGCGCCGGGCGTATCGGGATCGTAGAAGGTGTAGACCGACGAGAGACCGTCGCTCAGCTGATCGACGATCGACACCATCATGAGCTTGCCCTTGTCGCGGAACTCCACCAGGCGCGTGCTCACCCGGCTTTGCAGCAGGAAGTGCGAGTACTGGTCGCGGCTGTCCTGGTCCATGCCTCCGCCCGAATGCCGGCTCGCCTGGTAGCGCAGGTACAGGGAGTAGTGCTCGACGCGGAAGCGAAGCCCGGTCACCGTGTGCTGCAGGTCTCCGTGCTTCACGGTCGCCCGCCGCTGGCTGCGCGATGCGCGGAATTCCGCGACCGGGACGCGCACCGGAACGCAGGCGCGGCAGTGATCGCAGTAGGGCCGGTAGGTGAAGATTCCGCTGCGGCGAAAGCCGAGGCGCACCAGCTCCGCGTACAGCTCGGTGCCGATCAGATGGCTTGGAGTCGCGACTTGCGAGCGCGCCATCCTGCCCGGCAAATAGCTGCAAGGGTACGGCGCAGTCACATAGAACTGCAGTACTGCGTGCGGCAGATCGTTCAGCTGGGACATTGCACCTGCGCGAAAGATGCGCCGGACCAAGTGCCCGGTGACCGCGAGTAGTGTACCAAGTCTTCGAGCAGACGGGAAAACCGCGCGCGCGGAATCTCGCGGGCGCCCAGCGTTTCCAGGTGCCGCGTGTGCATCTGGCAGTCGATGAGACCGAACCCGGCGGAGTCGAGATGCGCGACCAGAGCCGCGAGCGCGATCTTGGAGGCATCGCGGACGCGCGAGTACATCGACTCGCCGAAGAACACGCGACCAACTGCGACCCCGTAAAGTCCTCCCGCCAGATCGCCGTCGATCCAGGTCTCCACTGAATGCGCGTGGCCGAGCCGGTGCAGCTCCAGATACGCCGCCATCATCGCTTCGCCGATCCACGTGCCGGGTTCGCCTTTGCGGGGCGCTGCGCAGCTCTTGATGACTTCCTCGAACGCGGAATCGAATCGCGTCTCGTAGCGGCGGTTGCGAAGCGTCTTGCCGAGCGAGCGCGAGATCTTGAGCTCACACGGAAAGAGGACCATGCGGGGGTCGGGGCTCCACCACAGGATCGGATCGCCCTCGGAGTACCAGGGGAAGATGCCGCGGCGATAGGCGTCGAGCAGGCGCTCGGGTGACAGGTCGCCGCCCGCGGCGAGCAGCCCGTTCGGCTCCTTGAGGGCGGAGCGCACCGGCGGAAAAGGCGTCTCCCTCTCTAGCCAGGGAATCATCGCAGAACCGGCTGGCTTCCGAGGCGATAGGCTGCGAGCGTGGGCTCCTCCCGTCAGCACTTGACCTGCTGTCTGCAGTAGTCGGTGAGCTCGCTCACCACGCAGCTTCCCTGGATCGCGGCCTTCGGATCGCCGCTGTAGTCGAAAGCCAGGCGGAATTCGTATTTGCTGAAGAACTCGTTGAAGAGCTCTCCGCCGAGCGTGCCGACGGCGTGCAGGCCGTCGCTCGCCGGATCGTAGTCGAGAAGGATGGCGGCAAGGGGCTGGGGCGCGGGGCCCGCGAGCACCTTCGCTCCTTCGGCCGGATCGTACTGGCTGTGCTCAGAGCAGCAATGGATCACGTGGGCGAACTTGCTCCCGGCGGACTTCTCCTCACGGTAGCTGATGAAGCTGATCTCGCGGGTGGGGTAGCTGAGCCGGTGCGCGCAAATGGCCGAATAGGCGACGATGCTGTGCTCCGCACCTACGCCGCCGGGCCATTCGTAGCTTTCCTCCTTCGCGGTCTTCAGGCTCGCCCGCGGCTTGGTCGGCCTGCCGAGGTTCAACAAAAAGCACGGCGTGCCGGCGAACGGGTAGTGGAAGATGAAATTCCTGCCGGCGCCGAGCGAGCGCGCGAGCACTGGTCGGCCCGCGGGGTCGACGAGCCGGGCGCGGGAGTACAGGCGCGGGCTCGCGTCGGCTGCGGTCGCCGGCAACGAAGCCGAGAGCGCCGAGGCGGCGCAAGCGAACATGAAGTTGCGTCTTTGCATTGCTGACTCAAAGCTAAGCGCTGCCGGCCACCCGTGTCAACCCGGGCGCCTGCTCAGCCGCTACTTCGGCGGCAATATTTCACCGGTATGGAACCCCATGGCGCCGAGCTTGCGGTCGGCATAGAAGTGTCGCAGCGTGGTAGAGATCGTCCGGAACGCGATCTCCTTCCAGGGAACTTCGCCCTCGCGGAACAGCGCAACCTCCAGCGTCTCCTCTCCCGGAGCAAAATCGCGGTCGAGCAGGCGCGCGCGGTAGAAGATGTGCACCTGGTCGACGTGCGGAACCGAGAGGAGCGTGAACACCTCGCCCAGCTCGACGTGCGCTTTCGCTTCCTCCATGGTCTCGCGCAGCGCGGCCTGCGCCGTGGTCTCGCCCAGCTCCATGAACCCCGCTGGCAGAGTCCAGAGACCGTGGCGCGGCTCGATCGCGCGCTTGCACAGGAGGACCTGGTCCTCCCATTCCGGAATCGTTCCGACCACCACGAGCGGATTGCGATAGTGGATGGTGTTGCAGTTGTCGCATACGTGGCGCGGTAGGGAGTCCCCCGGAGGCACGCGCAGCGTCAGCCTGGCGCCGCACTTCGAGCAGAAATTCATCGGGGGAAAAGGCATGCGGTCTATGATACCGGGAGGCACCTAATCGTCCATAATGGCGCACCCGATGGACGGTTCGCGCCTCCCGCTTCCTGCCCGCTCGTGTCTCGCGCTGTGCGGGCTGATGGTAACGGCCCCGTTTCTCTTTCCTCACCATTACTTTCCGTTTCCCAGCTTCTACACGGAGTGGCTGGCTTTCGTTCTCGGTCTCGCCGCGCTCCTAGCGATGGGCTGGGCCGCGCGCGTGCTGCCGTTGCCGGCGATGAGCTTGGGCCTGTTCGCGTTCGCCGCGGTGCTGATTCTACAGGTCGCGCTCGGCGAGGTGGCGTATCCCTTGCGCAGCGCGATGGGCGCGCTCTACCCGGTCTGGGCCGCCTTGATCGTGATGCTGGGCGCGTGGCTGGGGATCGAGCTCGGGGAGCGCGGTGTCGCGCGCGCGTTGCAGTGGTGGCTCGCCGTAGGCGGAACGCTCGTGGCGGCGAGCGGCTTCTTCCAGTACTACCACACGCCGCTTTCCGCGGGCACGGTCGTCGTGCCGCAGCAGGTCAACATGATGTTCGGGCTGATCGGCCAGTCGAACAATTTCGCGAACTATCTGGGCGTCGCCTTGCTCTCGGTCGCGTGCCTGCACTCGCGAAAAGTCCTCGGCTTGGCGCCCGCCGCGCTCATGGGCCTGCTCCTCGCGAGCGGAATGGCCTTGTCGGGCTCGCGGGCCTCCTGGGGCTACATGGTCATCATGTTCGCCATGGCTCCGGTCCTCTTCCGGGACGCTCCCGATGCCGGCGGGCGGTTCCTGCGCTTTGCCGCGATCGCTTTCGCGATTTTCGCGCTGGCGCAAGTCCTGAACCTCTACACGGACGCCCTCACCGGCCCCGAGGGCCGGACTGTGTCCGCGGGCGAGCGGATCCTCAAGTACGTCGAGATGGACACCGCTTCCCCCGAGCGGCCCATAAGAATCCAGCTGTTTCTGTATGCGTGGCTGATGTTCCTCTCCAGCCCGATTCTCGGAGTCGGGTTCGGCGAGTACGCGTGGCGGGCGTTCGACCTGGCGGCGGACCTCGCCGGGCCGATTCCTGCCGGCCTCGACCGGCACAGCCACAACCTCTTCCTTCAGCTGCTCGCCGAGACCGGAATCGCGGGCCTGCTTTGCGTGGCCGTTCCGCTCGCTTTGTGGCTGGTCCGCAACCCCTGGCGGCATCTGAGCCCCGAGCGCTGCTGGGCCGTCGGCGTCGTGGCGATCATCGGGCTCCACAGCATGGTGGAATTTCCCTTGTGGCATTCCAACTTCCTGGGCGTCTTCGCGCTGCTCTTCGGGCTCGTCTCGCCCGCGCCAGCGACATTCCCGATGAGCCGGCTGCGCCGGAGCGTGTTCCTGGTCGTGCTGGCGGCTGCGTGCCTCAGCGCCCGCGCCGTATGGATCGACTACCGCGCCTTCGAGCGATGGTATCTGGGGCTGGAAGCGAGAGGCGCAAAGGGCGGAATGTCCGACCTCAAGGAGCTCGAGGCTCTGCTCACGCAGCAGGGCGAGTCGCTGTTCTCTCCGTACTTCGAGCGCCTGCTGAGCGAGGTGATCGCGATCGACGAACAGGGGCTGAGAGACAAGCTCGCGCTCAACTCGCAAGTCATGCGGCTCTATCCCGTGCCTTCGGTCGTGCACCGGCAGATCGCGCTGCTTGCGCTCGCGGGCCGCGATGCCGAGGCGGCGCGCGATCTTCGCGCGGCGGTGCGGGTGTATCCCAAGTGGACGGCGGAATGGCTCCCGACCCTGGAGCAGCTTGCGCGAGACCGGCCCGAGCGCTTCGCGGGGCTGCTCGCAGCGGCGCGCTCGGATCTCGCCGCGGCGGAACGAGGTCAGGCGTTTGCGCCTTTGGCGGGAAAGCGGTAACGTTGCCCGCGATGACAATCTAGGTCGCCCTGGGCGGTGACGGGAGCGAGGATCATGGCCGAGCCAGTCAGGAACAAGCGTCCCGAGCGCATCCGGCTCGGCGACCTGCTCGTGCAGCAAAAGCTCATCTCGCAGGAGCAGCTTCGCGGCGCGCTGGAGGACCAAAGCCGATCGGGAAGAAAGCTGGGCCGCGTGCTGATCGACAGCGGCTATCTCTCCGAAGACCAGATCGGCGAGGCGCTAGCGCGCCAGCTCGGCGTCCCTTTCATCAACCTGAAGTACTACAACTTCAATTCCGCGGTGACGCGCAAGCTGCCGGAGGCGCAGGCGCGGCGCTTCCGCGCGCTCCTGCTCGAGGAGCAGGACGACATGGTGCTGGTCGCGATGGTCGATCCCACGGACTTGTTCGCCTTCGACGAGATCGCGCGGCTCACGCGCAAGGAAGTCAACATCGCGGTCGTGTCGGAGACGCTGCTGTTGCAGACCATAGACCGGATCTACCGGCGCACCGAGCAGATCACTTCGCTCGCGAAGGAGCTGGGCGAAGACCTCGGCGAGGCCGCCGTGGACCTCGGAGCGCTGACCCTGGGCGCGGAGGACGCTCCGGTGGTGAAGCTGATCCAGACGATGTTCGAGGACGCGGTCCAGGCCAGAGCATCCGATATCCACATCGAGCCGCATGAGCGCGCGCTGCACATCCGCTTCCGGATCGACGGGCTGCTGCAGCCGCAAACCGAGACCGAGGCGAGGATCTCCGGCGCGGTGGCGCAGCGGATCAAGCTGATGTCGGGGCTGGACATATCGGAGAAGCGGCTGCCGCAAGACGGCCGGTTCAATGTCCTGGTCAGGAGTCAGCAGGTCGACGTCCGGATCTCCACCATGCCGACGCAGTACGGAGAGACCGTCGTCATGCGCCTGCTGCACCGCGCCGGAGGCCTGCACCAGCTCTCCGACGTCGGCCTGTCGCCCGAGATGCTCGAGCGCTTCAAGCGGGCGATCCACCGCTCCACGGGCATGGTCTTGGTCACCGGGCCGACGGGGAGCGGCAAGACGACGACGCTGTATGCGGCGCTGAACGATCTCAATACCCCGAGCTGCAAGATCATCACCGTGGAGGATCCGGTCGAGTACCGCCTCGACGGCTTGAACCAGGTGCAGGTGAACGAGAAGATCGAGCTCAGCTTCGGTCGCGTGCTGCGCTCCGCGCTGCGCCAGGACCCGGACGTCATCCTGATAGGCGAGATGCGCGACCTCGAGACGGCCGAGATCGGGCTGCGCGCCGCGATCACCGGCCACATGGTGCTGTCGACTCTGCATACGCGCGACGCCGCGAGCTCGCCGCTGCGGCTGATCGACATGGGTGTGCCGCGCTACATGGTCGCGTACTCGCTTCAGGCGGTGGTCGCGCAGCGGCTCCTCCGCCTCAACTGCGAGTCGTGCAGCAAGCCGCGCCAGCCGGACGCGCAGGAGCTGGCGTGGATGCTCTCGGTCGGCGCCGATCCCAGAACCGGGCGGATCCTAGCTGGGACCGGGTGCCAGAATTGCAACGGGAGCGGTTATTCCGGGCGTACGGGAATCTACGAGATGCTCGAGATGGACAGCGAGCTCGCAGGGCTCGCCAATTCGGACGACCCGGGCCGCTTCATCACGGCTGCCGAGAAGCGCATGGCCGGACACCTGCTCCGGGACAGCGCCGCCCGGCTCGCGCTGGCCGGAAAAACCACGGTATCCGAGGCGATGCGCGTGACCGCCCAGTCCGAGGACTGACCCGCACGATGCCGTTCTTTTCGTATCGGGGACGCAACGCCAGGGGAGAGCTGGTCCGCGGCGTGCTCGAGAACTCCGATTCCGGCGCGGTGGCGGATCAGCTTCTCAACAGCGGCGTATCCCCGATAGACATCAGTCCTGCGGCGGGCCCGAAAGGGCTCGCCAGCGAAGGCTGGTTCCCCCGGCTCCGCGCCGAGACGGTGTCGCTCGAGGAAATGCTGCTGTTCAGCAGACAGATGTACACGCTGCTCAAGTCGGGCGTTCCAATCCTGAAAGCGCTCGCGACCCTGCAGGAATCCGCCACGCGGATCGGATTCTCGAGCATGTTGCGGGATTTGCGCGAGAGCCTGGACAGCGGCCGCGACCTGTCGACCGCCATGCGCAGGCACCCCAAGGTGTTCGAGCCGTTCTACCTCAGCATGGTGCGCGTGGGCGAGCTTACCGGAGGTCTCGAGGAGATCTTCCTCAGGCTCTTCAGTCACATCGAGTTCGAAAGAGAGATCAAGGAGAAGGTCACCCAGGCGCTGCGCTACCCGATGTTCGTGATCCTCGTCATGGGGGTCGCCGTGGTCGTCGTCAACGTGTTCGTGATTCCGGCCTTCTCGCGCATCTTTGCGAGCTTCAGGGCGGAGCTGCCGTTCATGACCAAGGCCTTGCTCGGTTTCTCGAGCTTCATGGTCGACTACTGGCCCGCCCTGTTGGGCGTGGCGATCGGTGCCTACGTCCTGTTCAAGGTGTGGGTCGGCACGGTGGCGGGACGCTACGCCTGGGACCGGATGAAGCTCGGCATTCCGATCGCGGGCAAGATCGTCCTGAAGGCCACGCTGGCGCGGTTCGCGCGCTCGCTGTCGATCGCGCTGAAGAGCGGTGTGCCGATCGTGCAGAGCCTCTCGGTCGTCGAGCAGGTCGTCGACAACAGCTACGTCGGACAAAGGATCGGGCAGATTCGCGACGGCGTCGAGCGCGGCGAAACTCTGCTGCGCGCGTCCACCACCACAGGGGTGTTCACTCCGGTGGTGCTGCAGATGATCGCGGTTGGCGAGGAGTCGGGTGATCTCGACGATCTGCTGCGCGAGGTGGCCGACATGTACCAGCGCGAGGTCGAGTACGAGCTGAAGACTCTTTCGGCGCAGATCGAGCCCATCCTCATCGTGTTGTTGGGCATTCTGGTGCTGGTGCTCGCGCTCGGCGTTTTCCTGCCCATGTGGGACCTCGGGCAGGCTGCGCTCGGCGGCAGACGGTAGGGTGCACAAGTTCGTCCCGGGCCGCCCGAGCCGCCGGCAGATGGGCGCCGGGTTGACCCTGATCGAGCTGGTCATCGTCATCGGCATCATCGGGGTATTGTCGGCCGTGCTGCTCGAGCGCCTGCGCTTCTACCAGGAGGCCGCCGAAAAGGCCGCCATGGAAAACAACGTCGGCGCATTGAAAAGCGCGCTCCAGCTGCGCGTCGCGGCGCTGCTCGTGCGGGGTGAAGAGCGAAATATCGAATCCCTCGCGAGCGCGAACCCTTTCGGCTGGCTCATGGAGCCCCCGCCGGGCTATCGCGGAGAGTTCCGCGCGCCGCAACCCGCCGTGCCCCGCGGAAGCTGGTACTTCGACGCGACGCGGAATGAGATCGTCTACATTCCCGACCTCGACGGTCATCTCGAGCGCCTCGCGGACGGCAGCAAGAGGCTTCGGTTTCGCGTGCGTCTCGACTTCGAGCCGACGGACCCGGGGTCTGAGCACAAGCGCATTTCGGGGATGCGGATCGAGCCCGTGTCCCCATATGTCTGGTTTTACAAGCAATAGGCACATGAATTGCTCGTATACTTCGACTATCATGCTCGGCGTCTGAAGAAAAGCGTGCAAAATTGGCAAATCAACGGACTTTTGGAGGAATGAAGTGACCAAGCCTACGCGCGGCTTTACCCTGATCGAATTGATCGTAGTCATCCTGGTTCTCGGGATCCTGGCGGCCATCGCGGCACCCAAGTTCGTCAACTTGACCGGACAGGCGCGTATCGCCGCCCTGAACGGGCTGCGCGCGGCGGTGAGCTCCGCCTCGACGCTCGCGAATGCGCTGTCCGTCGCCCAGGGAAACACCCCTGGTCAGCCCGTCTCGATCGAGGGAGTGAATGTGTTGATGACCAACGGTTACCCCTCGCAAGCTTCAGGCGGAATCGATGCGGCCATTAGGTTCGATGCCGCGGCTTTCCAAACCGCCGGAACGATGAACTTTCAGGTCAAAACCGCGACCACTCCGGCGCAGTGCCAGTTCTCCTACACGGCCGCAGCGTCGACGACTCAGCCGCCGACGATCGCGGCCGCGACGACCACCGGCTGTTGAGAGACGGCCGAAGTTTGCAAATTCCTGACATCCAGCGAGCGCGGCTTGATGGGCATGGGACTTGCGTGCTTGATTGGACCTTAGTCCAACGGAAATCATGACTTACTTCCGTTATGCTTTCGCGTGGAGGGTGGCAGCAGTGCGCGGCAGGTGTGTATAATGATAAAAAACCTTAACTAGGGCCGGTAAGTTTATAAATTTTTAAGGGAAATGAAAATGACCAGGAAGCCTCGCGGTTTCACTTTGATCGAGTTGATCGTCGTGATCCTCATCCTCGGAATCCTGGCGGCCATCGCGGCGCCGAAGTTCGTCAACTTGACCGGGCAGGCCCGCATCGCCGCTCTGAACGGGCTGCGCGCGGCGGTGAGCTCCGCCTCGACGCTCGCGAACGCCCTGTCCGTCGCCCAGGGAAACACTCCTGGTCAGCCCGTCTCGATCGAGGGGGTGAATGTGGTGATGACCAACGGCTACCCGGCGCAAACTGCGGGAGGAATCGACGCGGCCGTGAGGTTCGATGCCGCGACCTTCCAGACCACGGGCACCATGACCTTCCAGGTCGTGACCGCGACCACACCGGCGCAGTGCCAGTTCGTCTACACGGCCGCAGCGTCATCGACCCAGCCGCCGACGATCGCGGCGGCGACGACCACCGGCTGCTGACCGGCAGCGCGCAGCCACCGACTCGTAGCGCATGGAAGGGCGGGTGCCGCACGGCGCCCGCCTTTTTATTTTGAGGGACACGATGAAATTCTTGCCGCGGCGCTCCGGACCACCGGCCCTGGAGCGCGGATTCACGCTTCGCGAGCTCCTCATGGTTATGGTGATCGTCGCAATCATCTCGGTGATCGCGCTGGCGAGGACGGGAAATGATCCCGTGTTGCTCTCGACGCAGGCGGAGCAGCTGGCGGCCGACATCCGCTACGCGCAGGCTCTGGCGATGACCCAGGTGGCGACAACTTCGGCGCAGGCGCGTTACCGCATCAATTTCGTGTCGGCGTCGACTTATACCTTCACCAGGGCCGATGGCACCGCCGTGCCCCACCCCTTGACCGGCTCCACCGCCCCCGTCGCGCTCAGTTCCGGCGTGACTATAACCCTGCCCCCGGCTGGCTTGGGAAGCTCCCTGGTCGGATTCGATGGGCAGGGAATTCCCTACACCGACGCCGCAGTGTCGGCGGCGCCTCTTGGAGGGACTGCGACTATCACGCTGACCAAGAACGCGGATGTCCGCACCGTGACGGTGGCCCCGCAAACCGGGCTGGTGCGCGTGCCATGAGCGTTCCGACATTCCGCCGCCGACTGCGCGCTTTCACGCTGGTCGAGCTCATCGTTTTCATCGTGATCACGGGTATCGCCGCTTACGCGCTCCTTAGCATGTTCCGGCAAACATTACCGCGTTCGCCGTCGCCGTCTCAGCTCACCCAGGCCTCGCACTGCGCCCAGGAGCGGATGGAGTTGATCTTGGGCCGCCGCGTGGCTCTCGGGACTCTCGGCTTCGGCAGCGTAGCTCTCGACCCATCGGGAGCGGCGACCTGCGCGGCGAACGCTGCTTTGAATGTAAACGTAACCGGTGCCAACACCATCGTGGCATGGCCGGGCGATGCCACCACTACCCGCTACCGGCTCGTCAGGGTCTGGATCACGGACGCTGCCGGCACTCAACTGGCGGAGCTGCATTCGCTTCTGGCCAACTACTGACATGCGGCCCAGGAACATTGAAAGACGCAATCGCGGATTCACGCTGATCGAGATGATCGTCACGCTGCTCGTGGCGGCAGTCCTGTTCGGTCTGGGCGCGACGGTGATCAGCGGTGGTTTCCGGACGTATTTTCTCGGTCGCGAGATCATGCAGAACGACTGGCAAGGGAGGCTCGCGCTGGAGCGAATCACGCGCGATCTGCGCACCGTGCGCACTGCGACGAATCCACCCGTTCCCCCAGGGGATCTCGACATCAGTACAAGTGGCCGGATCACATTCGTCGATTTTGGCGGTAACACCATCGTGTACAGACAAACCGGAAACACCATAGAGCGATCGCAAAACGGCGGAGCCTTTCAGCCGCTCGCGGACAACGTCAGCGCGGGGTCGCTCGCTTTCACATATCTGCAGAACAACGGCGTGACCGCCGAGCCGACCGGAGGGAATTCGGCAAATGTCTACTACATCACGGTGTCGTTCACGGTCAGCTCGACGAACGCGAGCGCGACCTATCGCGGCACCGTCAAGCCGACGAGTTTCTGATGCGAGCCGAACAACGCGGCGCACTCCTGATCACCGCCATCATCCTGCTCGTGGTGATCGCCTTGATGGTTGCGACGATGGGTTTTCTCTATGTCTCCAACCTGCGCTCGAGCACTCTCCATTCGAGCTCGGAGCAGGCGTATTTCACGGCTCTCTCCGGACTGGAACGCGCCACTCGGATCCTGAACAGTCCGACGCTTGCCGGCGCCGTGGCGCCGGACGTGAATCGCCTGCCCTGCGCGAGCCTCACCGGGGACGCCTCGGTGACTGCCGTTACTCTCGTGGCCAACAAAGGCCAGTTCACCGTGACCGGTGGCGCAGCGGTCTACCCGGCCACTCCCGTCACTCTGAATGGAGCTCTTACAGCCGCCGCGACTACGATTCCGGTCACGACGCTTGCCGCACTCGGCGGCTACAGCGCTTCCGGCCGCATCATGATCGACCGCGAATTGATCGACTACAGCGCTACGTCGAACGTGGCTGCGACCTGCGGCACCGCCCCTTGCTTCGTCGGCGCGCGCCGTGGCGTCGCGGGGACCACGGCCGCAGCGCACGCGACCGGCACGCGGGTCGGACAATTCGAGTGCGATGTACAGTCGATCGGCGGGGTACCGGATCTGACTGCCCCGACCGCAACTCGAATTCTGTCGCAGAGCACGCAGCTTCAGGAAGCCTGGTCAGTCGGCGCCTTCGGAGGAGCTGCAGCAGAGCGACCTTTCATTGCGCGTTTTCAGCAGACCAGCTGGAACAATTACAACAGCTCTGCCATGAACATCAGTTTGCAGTTGAACGGCATTTCCATGCTGTCCTACGCCGACGGCTTCGCGGTCGGCGATTCCAATGGCGCCAATAACCCGTTTGTTTTGCGCTGGAACGGAAGCGCTTGGAGCGCCGTGGCTACAGGTCTAGGCATAAATAGAAACTTGAATTCGATTTCCTGTTTGGCTGCCAGCGACTGTTGGGCGGTCGGGGCGGCCGGCGGAGGGGGGCAGCGTCCCTGGATCGTTCGCTGGAATGGCGCTTGGTCCGTATTTAACACCGGCGCCATTGCCGTGAATCAGGACCTCAACGGCATCTACTGCGTGTCAAGCACCGAATGCTATTCGGTGGGCATAGCCGGTGGAGGTGGGAATCGGCCTTTCACGGTGCGATACAACGGGGTCACTTGGGCCGACGACAACAATAATTTCGCCAACGCCGATTTGTTCGGGGTGCACTGCGCTGCCAGCAACGATTGCTGGGCGGTGGGACAGACGATCGCAGGCCAGCGGCCTCTTACCGTGCGTTGGAATGCCGGCGCTTGGACCGCGTCGGGTAACAACCTTGCGGGTGGTGCTCAGAACCTCAATGCCGTGTTTTGTGTGGCGACCGGCGATTGCTGGGCGGTGGGTGACCCCGGCGCTGCGGCGGCGCAACGACCATTCATTGTGAGATGGAACGGCACTGCTTGGTCCGTGATCGACACCACCAGTCTCAACATCAATGCTTCCCTTCGCGGCATCTGGTGCGTGAACACGAGCGACTGCTGGGCGGTTGGCGATGCAGTCGGTGGGGCCGAGTTCATCATCAAATGGAACGGCAGCGCCTGGACCCGCTATAGCGACGCCGGCGCAACGGTTGGAAACAACAATTTGCGCGCAGTCACCACGTTGGGTGCCGCCCAGCGCGCCCCCGCCGCGCGCCAGGAAGTCTATCCGTAGCGCTTGCGCTCGGTTCGGCAACGTTTGTCCAGCCCATAAATAAATCATTGACAACAATACCTTATTGCTATAATTTCAAGTTAATAATCATTTAGGGGTGGCCTTTGCTCGCCTGGTTTTCCAAATCGGTGCAGGTTTCCGGGCTTTTGGCCGTCGCGATCGAGCCCGAGGCGCTCAAATTCGCGCACGTCCGCTATGGACGGGAGCGGCCCCGCGCGACGCAGTGGTGGAGCATCGCGAGCCCGGTGGCCGAGCAGGCGGCCTCGCTGCAGCGAACGGCCAAGGAGCGCGGGCTCTCCCGGTCGGTGATCACGACGCTCCTCGAGCCCGCCGACTATCAGATCCTGATCGTCGAGCCGCCCAAGGTGCCGGCCGAGGAGCTGAAGGCCGCTATCCGCTGGAAGATCAAGGACCTGCTCGAGTATCACATCGACGATGCGACCGTCGACGTGTTCCAGGTGCGCGACGAAAAGCAAGCCAAGGGGGAAGCGAAGGCGATGTACGCGGTCGCAGCGCCCAATGCGGTCGTGCAGAAGAGAATCGGGCTGTTCGAGCAAGCCCGCCTTCCCCTCAAGGTCGTCGACATCCCCGAGATGGCACAGCGCAATATCGCGGCCTTGTTCGAGTCGCCGGACAAGGCCACGGCGATGCTCTCGTTTTCCTCCTGGGGTGGTCTCCTGACGATTTCGTTTCACGGCGAGCTGCTGCTCACGCGCCGCCTCGAGGTCACGTCGGTGCAGCTGGGGCAGCGGGAGCACGGCAACCACTATCGCGAGCGGGTCGCGATCGAGGTCACCCGCTCGCTGGACATGTTCGACCGCCAGCGGCTGAGCGTCGGAGTGGGCGAGCTGCTGCTCGCCCCCTTGCCGCAGGATCCGGAGCTGGAGCAATTCCTGCACGACCAGCTCTACGTGCCGGTCGTGAGCGCGGACCTGCCGCGGGTGATGGATTTCGTCGGCGGAGAGCCCAGCATCGAGGACCAGTGGGAGTACTTCCATCTGTTCGGCGCCGCGCTGCGCGTCGAGGAGAAGGCGCTGTGAGCCAGCAGATCAACCTCTTCAACCCGCAGTTCCTCCAGCAGAAAAAGTATTTCTCGACGGTGACGATGGCGCAGGCGCTCGGGCTGGTGGTTCTCGGCATCGCCGCCTTCTACGGATTCGCGTTCTGGCAGGACAGAGACCTCGCGCGCCAGACGATCGAGTACTCGCGCACCTACGAGGCGCAAAAACAGCAATTCGCCAAAGCGAGCGCAGAGCTCAGTCCCGAGAAGGTCGAGGCGCGGCTCGACCAGGATCTCAAGAGCATCGAGGCGGCGATCGCCGTGCGGAGAGCCTTGCTGGGCGAGATCCGGTCCGGGCCCGGGGCCTCGTTCGCCTACTCCGAATACCTGCGCGCGTTTGCGCGGCAGACCGTGCACGGGCTGTGGCTGACAGGCGTGCAGATCGCGGAAGGTGGCGGACAGCTGAAATTGAGCGGACGGGCTCTCGAGGCCGATCTCGTTCCGGTTCTCATCGCGCGCCTCAAGCAAGAATCCGTCTTGCGCGGGCGCCCGCTCGAGGCCCTCGCGATCACGCGCACCACCATCGGGACCGAGGCCAAGCGCGCCATCGTCGAATTCACCGTGACTTCCCCGGCGCAGCTCGAGGCCGAAAAACCCAGATCCTAGCCATGCGCCTGCCCGAAATCGTGCTGATCTACACCAAGCGCCTCGACGCGATGAGCCTGCGCGAGCGCGTGCTCATATTCCTGGCCGCGGTGGCCATAGTCGTGCTGATCGCCGACAGCGCGCTGCTCGAGCCCATCCTGCGCAGGCAAAGGATCAACTCGCAGCTGAATCAGCAGCAGCAGGACGAGATCCGCACGATGCAGACGCAATTGCAGGCGTACGCCCAGGCGCGCGTGAGCGAAGGAGCGAAAGCGAAGCGTCAGCGCTTCGAGAAGCGCAAAACCGAGCTCGTAGAGCTCGATCGCGAGCTCTCGGGCAAGCAAGGCGAGTTGGTAACGCCGGACCGCATGACCAGGATGCTTTCCGAGATACTGAAGCGCAGCCCGGAGGTCGAGCTCATCAGCCTGCGCGCGCTGCCCCCGACCAGCCTGACGCAAGTGCCGGGTCAGTCCGGCGCCGCCGCCGCCCTCTACAGGCACGGGATCGAGATCACGGTGTCGGGAACCTACTTCAGGATGCTGGGCTACGTCTCCGAGCTCGAGCGCAACCGCGCGAGGATCTTCTGGGGCGACATGGATCTGCAGGCCGGCACCTATCCGATCGTCACCCTGAAGGTCACGCTCTATACGCTGAGCCCCGAGAAAACATGGCTGCTCATCTGAAACCGAGCCCGCTCGTCGTCATCCTCGCGCTCGCGGCGCTGCCCGCTCACGCGCAGGGATTGAGCGATCCGACCCGTCCGCCGCGGGAGATTCTCGGGGGCGCCGGAGATCCTTCGGACGCGCCCGCAGGCAGCTCTCCCGCCCAGGTGGTGGTGATCTCGAAGGACCGCCGTCAGGCGACGATCAACGGGCGTACCGTCAATCTCGGCGAGCGCTACGGCAACGCGACTCTGGCCAGGATCAGCGACGAGGAGATCGTCCTCCAGCGGCCGGATTCGACGGAAGTGATAAGGCTCTATTCCTCGGTCAACCGCAAGATGCGCTTGTCTTCGGAACGGGGTCCGACGAACGCCGCCGAGAGGCGGGGGGACTGAACCATGAAACGAATCCATATCGCGATACTGGCTGTGCTGCTCGGCTCGTGCGTCGACCCGCTCACGAAAAAAGTGGACCCGGGGTTCCTCGCGGAGGTCGAAAACGCGGCCAAGCAGTCCCGCTCGACCCAGCCGGACGCGGTCCGCGAGGCGCTGCTGCCGCCGCTGCGCGCCGAGATCCCGAGGGTGCCCGGCGCTCCGGTCGAGCCGCGCTTCGATCTCGTCGTGAACGCGGCGCCCGCGCAGCAGGTTTTCATGTCCATCGTATCGGGAACGCGCTACAGCATGGTGGTGAATCCCGCGGTGAGCGGAGTGGTTTCCGTCAATCTCAAGGATGTCACCGTGCGCGAGGCCCTGGAGGCGATCCGCGAAGCGTACGGATACGAATTCCGGGTCGACGGCACGCGCATCTACATCGAGGCGGCCGGATTGCAAACCCGCGTCTACCAGGTGAACTATCTGATCGGGCTGCGCTCGGGGCGCAGCGACGTGCGCGTGAGCTCGGGCGCGGTTTCGGGCACTCTGCCTCAGGGCACGCCCGGAGCGACGGCCGGAGCGGCCGCGGCGCCCGGCGCCATCTCGCCGGCATTGGGCGCGTTCGGCCTGAGCGCCATCGCCACGACGAGTGTGGACGCGAGCCGCGTCTCGATGGTTTCGCAAAACGATTTCTGGAGCGAAATGGCTCTCGCCCTGCGGGCTCTAATCGGTCCCGGCGAGGGAAGGAGCGTCGTCGTCAGCCCGCAGTCGGGCGTGATCGTCGTGCGCGCCCTGCCTTATGAGCTGCGGACCATAGAAAAGTACCTGAAGGCCATACGCCTCTCCGTCGAGCGCCAGGTGATGATCGAGGCCAAGGTCGTCGAGGTGACTCTGAGCCAGGACTATCAGGCGGGTATCAACTGGGCGGCTTTCCCGACAAGCGGGCTCTCGGTGGGCCAGGTTTCGCAAGGCACGGTGCTGCAGAGGTCTCCCCCGGCAGGAGGGTCGTCGGTGCAGGTGACCGGTGCGACCGGGATCAACCCCTCGACTCAAACGTTCACCGGCGGCACTGTCGCGGCGCTTCCGGGCAGCAATCTCCTCAACCTCACCAATCCCGCCCAGTCCCTGTTCGGGCTCGCGTTTCAGACGAGGAACTTCGCAGCCCTGATCACCTTCCTCGAAACCCAGGGAGCGGTCCAGGTGCTCTCCAGCCCGCGGGTCGCTGCGCTCAACAACCAGAAGGCCGTGCTCAAGGTGGGGACCGACCAGTTTTTCGTCACCAACATCACAGGCACGCCGATCACCGCCCCGAACGGCGCGATAACCGCGGTGCAGATCACGCCGACCTTCAACCCCTTCTTCTCGGGAGTGTCGCTCGACATCACGCCGCAGATCGACGAGGACGGCAACATCCTGCTGCACATCCATCCGCTGGTGAGCGACGTCCAGACGAACACCATACAGTTCGACTTCGGTGTCGGCGGAGCGCAGGACATCCCGCTCGCGAAGAGCGCGGTCAACGAGACCGACACGCTGGTTCGCGCCCGGGACGGGAACATCGTGGCCCTCGGCGGGCTGATGCAGGTTTCGGTCACCACGCAGAAGTCGGGCATTCCCGGGCTTCAGGACATACCCGGGATCGGAGCGGCGTTCCGCAGCACCCAGCGAACCACCGTGAAAAAGGAGCTGGTGATCCTGCTCAAGCCGACGGTCATCAAGGGCGAGAGGGAGTCGGAGGAGGACATCCAGCAGGCTCTCGAAAGGCTCCAGGGCTACGGCCAGGACGCCCGGTCGAAGTGATCTATCTTTCCCATTTCGGGCTGCGCGAGCCTCCCTTCGGGATCACGCCCGACACGAGCTTCTTCTACTCCTGCGCGAGCAGCCAGGAAGCGCTCAACACGCTCCTGGTCGCGGTCGCGAACGGCGAGGGCTTCATCAAGATCACGGGCGAAGTGGGCACCGGGAAGACGCTCCTGTGCCGCAAGTTCCTGGCGACGCTGGACGACAACTGGGTGAGCGCGTATGTCCCCAACCCGAACCTCGAGCCCAAGACGCTGCTCCTCGGGCTCGCCGAGGAGCTGGGGGTCAAGCTCGACGTCGGGCTCGACCAGCATCACCTGCTGAAAGGGCTGAACCTCTCGCTGCTCGATTTCGCGCGCCAGAAAAAGCGCGTCGTCGTGTGCCTGGACGAGACCCAGGCCATGCCGCTCGAATCCCTCGAAACGCTGCGGCTGCTCACCAACCTGGAAACCGAGAAGCGGAAGCTGGCCCAGGTCGTTCTCTTCGGCCAGCCCGAGCTCGACGAGAAGCTCGCGCACCCTTCGATCCGGCAGCTGCGCCAGCGCATCACGTTCCAGCACCACATGGGAGTGCTGACGCGCGAAGAAACCGAGCACTACCTCGCTCACCGGCTCGCGGTCGCGGGCTACTCGGGCGACGAGGTGTTCGCCCGCGCTGCGGCGAGGACGATCTACCGCGCGAGCCGCGGCGTTCCCCGGCTGATCAATATCCTCGCCAACAAGGCGCTGATGCTCGCCTACGGCGAAGGCACGCGCAGAGTGCTCGCGCGGCACGCGCGCGAGGCGGGCTCCGATACGCCGGCTTCGTTCGCGTTCTCGCGCGCCTGGATCTGGCTCGCCCTCGCCTGCGTCGCGTTCTCGAGCATAGGCTGGGCGCTGCTGCGATGAGCATCATCAACAAGATGCTGCGGGACCTGGACAAGCGCCATGCCCCTTCAGCGGTCATCGCCGGGCCCGCCACCTTGGGCATGTCGCAGCACGCGCATCCGGTGCCCAGCCGCGCGCTCGCTTCGGATTTTTTCTGGCGCGCCATGGCGATGGCGATGCTGTTCGCCGTGGGCTGGGTCGCCTGGGTCGTGTGGCAGCTGACCCCGCGCCCGGTGGTGACCGAGCTGGCGTACCAGGCTTCGCGGGCGAAGGCGGCGCAGGCGACGAGCGCCGCGCCTGACCCGGCTCCGCCTGTTCAGGCCCCGGTCGAGCCGATCTCCGCCCCGCCGGCGGCGAGCCCCGCTGGCCCCGCCCCCGCACCCAAGGTCGCAGAAGCGCCGCAAAAGGGCGGCAAGCCGAGTTTCGATATGTTGCGGCTGGCGACCGAGCTGACCACTCCGATCCCCAAAAGGAGCGCGGCGGCATCTCGGCCTAGGGCCAAGGGATCCACCGCTCCCGCGAAGGTCGCCTCCGCGCAACCGGTCCGCGCCGAGCCCGCGGCCGTGGGCAAGATCAACCGGCGAGCCAACACGTCGTCGAACTACGGCGCGGAGCAGGAGTTCCGCCGCGCGGTAAGCCTGGTGAACCAGGGCCGGATCGCGGAGGGGATGGACGGCTTTCGCACCGCCCTGCAGATGGATCCGGCGCACGAGACCGCGCGCCAGACGCTGGTCGCGCTCTTGCTGGAAGCCAAGCGCGTGGACGAGGCGGCCGCGGTCCTGCAGCAGGGCCTGGTGGTCAACCCCGAGAACACCGGCTTCGCCATGCTGCTCGCGCGCATCATGGTCGAGCGCAACGATGTTTCGAACGCCTTGTTCGTGCTGCAAAGGCACGCCGCGCCTCCCGACCGCAACCCGGATTTTCACGCGTTCGCGGCGGCGCTCTATCAGCGGCTCGACCGGCACAAGGAAGCGATCGACCAGTACGAGACGGCGCTCCGGCTCGCGCCGGCGACCGGCGTGTGGTGGCTGGGACTGGGGATCTCGCTTCAGGCGGCTGAGCGTCCCGGCGAGGCGCGCGACGCCTACACGCGCGCCAAATCGGCCGGCAACCTCGCCCCCGAGCTCCTGAGCTTCGTCGATCAAAGGTTGAGGCAGCTCAAGTAGTTTCCGCGGCACGTTTTCCGGCCGCGCGGTTTCCCGTAGGATGCGGTCAAATGCGGGACCGCTATCGCGAGCGTTACGATGCGTTCCAATGGGACGTGCCCGCGCGCTTCAACATGGCCGCGGCGTGCCTGCGGCACGCGAAGGAGCGCGACCGCGTAGCGCTGCATTGGGAGGACGAGGGCGGCGCCGTCTCGACTCATACCTTCCGCGATCTGCAGCGGGAGGCAAACCGCCTGTCGAACGCTCTCGCTGCGTTGAATGTGAAGCGCGGCGACCGCGTCGGCATCATCCTGCCGCAGCGTCCCGAAACGGCGATCGCGCATATCGCGTGTTATCAGATGGGCGCGGTGGCGATGCCGCTCTCGATCCTGTTCGGCCCGGACGCGCTCGAGTACCGCTTGCAGGACAGCGCGGCGGCGGTCGCCCTCGTCGACCCGGCATCCCTGCCGAGCCTCGCGCAGATCCGCGACCGGCTGCCGTCCCTGGAGCACGTCATCGGCGTCGCCGGGGCGCGAGAGTCGCAGTTGCTGCCGTGGGAGGAGCTGCTGGGGAAGTCTTCGCCGCAGTTCGCTCCGGTCGATACGGCGGCCGGCGAGCCCGCTCTGCTCGTCTACACCAGCGGCACGACGGGTCCGCCGAAGGGCGCGCTGATGCCGCAGCGGGTGCTGCTCGGCAACATCCCGGGCTTCGTGCACTCGCACGATCTCTTCCCGCGGCCGGGCGATCTGTTCTGGTCGCCCGCGGACTGGGCCTGGACGGGCGGCCTCATGGACGCGCTCCTCCCTTCGCTCTACCACGGGGTTCCGCTGCTCGGCTACCGCGGGCGCTTCGAGCCCGACAGGGCGTACTGGCTGATGCAAAAGTACCGCGTGCGCAACACCTTCCTGTTTCCCACCGCGCTCAAGATGATGATGAAGGCGATGCCGGAGCCGAGGAAGCGCTACGAGCTGTCGCTGCGCTCGATCATGAGCGCCGGCGAATCGGTGGGCGAGACGGTTTTCAATTGGAGCCGCGGGGCGCTCGGGGTGACTGTGAACGAGATGTTCGGCCAGACGGAGATCAACTACATCGTCGGGAACTCGCACGAGCTGTGGCCGGCGAAACCCGGCTCGATCGGGCGGCCGTATCCGGGACACCGGGTCGCCTGCATCGACGAGGCGGGCGAGGAGGTTCCGGCGGGCGAGGTCGGCGAGATCGCGGCCTTTAGCGAGGGCGACCCCGTGTTCTTTCTCGAGTACTGGAAGAACCCCGAGGCGACGCGAAAGAAATATACCGGGAAGTGGTGCCGGACCGGAGACCTCGCCAAGCGCGACGAGGACGGCGATTTCTGGTACCAGGGGCGCTCCGACGACGTGTTCAAGAGCGCCGGCTACCGCATCGGCCCTTCGGAGATCGAAAACTGCCTGCTGAAGCATCCCGCGGTCGCCAACGCCGCGGTGGTCGGCAGCCCGGACGCCGAGCGCACCAACATCGTCAAGGCCTTCGTCGTGCTCGCGCCGGGCTTCGAGGGCTCCGCAGCTCTCAAGGCGGAGCTGCAGGAGCACGTGCGCGGCAAGCTCGCGCCGTACGAATATCCCAAGGAAATCGAGTTCCTCGACAGCCTGCCGATGACCACGACCGGAAAGGTGCAGCGGCGGGTGCTGCGTCTGCGCGAGGAAGAAAGGAAGAAAGGCAAGGCATGAGCGCTGATCTGATCGGATGGCTCGCAACCACGCTCACCACCGTCGCTTTCGCCCCGCAGGCATGGCGGGCGTGGAAGACGCGCTCGGCGCGCGACCTGTCGCTGGCGATGTACCTGATCTTCACGACGGGCGTGGTGTTGTGGCTCACGTACGGCCTCATGATCCAATCGTGGCCGATCATCGTCGGCAACATCGTCACCCTGGTGCTCGCGAGCAGCGTGCTGGCGATGAAGCTCAAATTTGGCTAAGCTGCCTCGCCATGCAGCTGTATACGTTCTTCCGCTCGTCGGCGTCCTTTCGGGTGCGCATCGCGCTCAACCACAAGGGGCTCAAGTACGAGCCCGCGGCGGTGAGCCTGCCCAAGGGCGAGCACCTCGAGAAGGGCTACAAGTCGCTCAACGCCCAGGGTCTGGTCCCGGCGCTCGAGGACGGCGGCCGCCTCCTGACCCAGTCGCTCGCGATCATGGAGTACCTCGACGAAGTGCATCCAGGGCCGAAGCTCCTGCCTGCCGATCCGGTGGATCGCGCGTACGTGCGCGCCTTCTCGCAGATCATCGCCTGCGAGATCCATCCGGTGAACAACCTGCGGGTGCGCAAGTACATTGCCAAAACCTACAAGCTCGACGAGGAGGGCGTCAACACCTGGTACCGCCACTGGATCGCCGAGGGCTTCCAGATGATGGAGGCGTTTCTCGCGCAGGAGAAGAAGCACGGGAAGCGCGTCTTCCGCGACCAGGTCACCATGGCCGACTGCTGCCTGGTGCCGCAAGTGTTCAACGCGATCGCCTACAAGTGCGACGTCAAGCCGTATCCGACGGTAATGCGCATACACGAGGCGTGCATGAAGCTGGAGGCGTTCATCCAGGCGCAGCCCTCCAAGCAGCCGGACGCCGCCTGACCAGTTTAAGAGTCGGGGAGGGAAGGAATGGATGATCAAGTACAGTCGGGCACCACACAAAGAAGCATTTTCCTGAGAATCCTATTCTGCGCTTTATGGTTCATCCCCATATGGCTGGTAAGCCAAATAACGATTGGGGCTATCGTGGGAGGAATCACCGGCGCATCCGCAACAACTTATGACGCCGGATATGCAACCGGCCAAGCCGCAGCGGCCGAATTCTTCCGCCAATACGGCCTCCTTGTGTTCGGTCTGCAAATTGCTCTCACGATTGCCCTTTCTTGGTTGGGACTATTGCCAGGTACGGCGAAGTTCAAGAAGCGACGGTAGGCGACGAACGCATGGACACACCGAACGCTGGGAAGCCGCCGCTTCTATTTGCATATTCAAGCCTCTTGCCGCTCGTATGGTTAGGCTTCGGCTTGCTCATGAGCTCTATCTTCCCCGAACGACGTGTAGGGGCAATTGGGGCGATGCTGGTGATTGTGGCGACAGTAATGCTGCTGAGTTGGCTATTCGCGCGCAATCACCGTCGCAACTTTTCGCGAGCCGAACGTTGGCGACTCATCGCCTATTGCGCCATTTGGGCCTTGGCTCTGGAGTCGATGGGCTTGATCTATGCCGCTTCGGTGGGGCTCGTAGATCCGTCTCAAATTGGTGTCCTGGCATTCGCCGTGGCCTTCGCTATCGTCCTGGATACTGTGATGATTTGGGGAGCTTTTAACTACGCGAGTCGACGGTACATCGATTCGTACTTGCGGAGACACGAACGCAAGGTCCCTTGAGATGCTTGGCGCCCCAGACACGAATCGAACGTGCGACCTGCCCCTTAGGAGGGGGCTGCTCTATCCACTGAGCTACCGGGGCGTGGGACGACAATTCTAGCGCGAAACGCCTTCGAATCATGGCGTTGCGTTTCGGGCGCAATGCTGTTAGCTTGCCCGCAGGGAAAACCGTCATCACCGACGGGAGGAGCCCGCGCGTTCGGCGCGCATGCAAATGCAGCAAGCTGCGTCCATGCCGGTCCACGATCCGGACGTGCAGGTCACTGTCGCCGGAGACGGCGAACGCGTCGTCCGGCTTTCCGGAGAATGGGATATCCGCGCGCTCGAATCGCGCGCGCGCGCGCTTCAGTCGGCGCTGCGGGATGCGGGGAGTTCGGCCGGGGCGTGGGATCTCTCGCAGATCGAGCGCTTCGATCACATCGGCGCGATGCTGGTGTGGCGGGTCTGGGGCAAGTGCCGTCCGGGCAGGCTGCTGCTCAGGCGTGAGCACGAGAAATTCTTCGGCGCCTGCGAGGAATCCGCCCGCGCCATCGCGTCGGCTCACAGAAGGCCCGATCCGCTCGCGCTCCTCATCGCTCTCGGGCGCGGCGCGTCGGTCGTGACGACGCACGCGCTCGAGATGCTCGAGCTCTTCGGGCAGGTGCTCATCGACGCGGTCGCGGTGGCGAGGCAGCCGCTGCTCCGGCCGTGGCGCGAATTCTCCGCCGGCATCTACCGCATCGGCGCGCAGGCGCTGGGGATCACCGCGCTGGTCGGATTCCTGATCGGCGTGGTGCTCAGCTATCTTTCGGCCGAGCAGCTGCGGTTGGTGGGCGCCGACATCTTCATCGTCAACATCCTCGGCATCGGCATCATCCGCGAGCTCGGCCCGGTCGTCTGCTCCATATTGGTGGCGGGCCGCTCGGGCTCGGCGATCACCGCGCAGCTCGGCGTCATGAGGGTCACCGAGGAGTTGGACGCGCTCTCGGTGATGGGGATTTCGAGGACCATGCGCCTGATCCTGCCCAAGGTGGCGGCGATCGCCGTGGCGCTGCCGCTGCTCGTGCTGTGGACCTCCGGGGTCGCGCTCGTCGGGGGCGCGGTGTCGGCGAGCGCCGAGCTGGGAATGACTTTCCAGCAGTTCTTCTCGGGCCTGCCCGCCGCGGTTCCCGCGATCAATTTGTGGCTGGGCGTCGGCAAGGGCGTGGTCTTCGGCGTGCTGATCGCGCTGATCGCGTGCCATTTCGGGCTGCGCATCGAGCCGAACACCGAAAGCCTGGCGGCGGGCACGACGCGCTCCGTGGTGACTTCGATCACGGCGGTGATCGTCGCCGATGCCGTCATCGCGGTCGTCTTCTCGGACGTGGGCTGGAGCTGAGATGAGCGTAGAACCCGCGGTCCAAGTCGAGGGTCTGTGGACGGTCTACGGCGACCTCGTGGTCCACCGCGACCTGAACCTTACGGTGATGCCGGGCGAAGTCGTGTCGCTCGTGGGGGGATCCGGAAGCGGCAAGACGACCCTGCTGCGGCAACTGCTGGGGCTCGAGCGCCCGCGCCGCGGCAGCATCCGCATCCTCGGCGTGCCCCTGCACAGCTGTGGTCCGGATCTGTTCAACAGCGTTCGCAAGCGCTGGGGCGTGCTGTTCCAGCAGGGCGCCCTGTACAGCGCGTTGAGCGTTTTCGACAACATCGCGCTTCCGCTGCGCGAGCTGCACGCCTTCGACGAGGATTTCATCCGCGACCTGGTGATGCTCAAGCTCGACGCGGTCGGCATAGCTCCCAGGCATTCCTCGACGATGCCCGCGGACCTTTCCGGCGGCATGATCAAGCGCGTCGCGCTCGCGCGCGCGCTGGTTCTCGATCCCGAGCTGGTGTTTCTCGACGAGCCGACCGCGGGGCTCGACCCGGATCGCAGCGAAGCTTTCGTGAAGCTCATCCGGGATCTCCACGACAAGCTCACCTTTACCGTAGTCATGGCGACGCACGATCTCGATACCCTGGTCTCGGTGTCCGACCGGGTCGCCGTGCTGGCCGACCAGAAGGTGGTGACGAGCGGCCGGCTGGAAGAGGTCGTGAGGGTCGACCATCCCTTCATCCGGAATTTTTTTCTAGGAGAGCGCGGCCTGCGTGCATTGTCCGCCGCGCCTTCGCTTCAGATCGACTGAGGAGGTACCATGGAAAATCGGGCCTACGCGCTGGCTGCAGGATTGTTTACGGTGCTGCTCGCGGTGGCGCTGGTCGCGGCGGGCTTGTGGTTCCGGCGCGACGACGTCAGGTTCGCGCAATACCTGGTCACGACGACGAGCTCGGTTTCGGGCTTGAAGGCGGAGGCCCCGGTGCGGTACCGCGGCGTCGACGTGGGCCGCGTCGAGTCGATCAGAATCGAGCCCGGGGCATCCGGACGCATCCACATCCGCATCGGCGTGCAGGAGGACACGCCCATCACCCGCAGCACCTATGCGCAGCTGGGCTATCAAGGCGTGACCGGTCTCGCGTTCGTCTCGCTCGACGACGACGGGACTTCCGGCGAGCTGCTCAAGCCGGGCACCGACGAGCCGCCACGGATCGACCTGCGGCCGTCGGTGTTCGACTCGAGCATGGACCTGGTCGCGGCGGTGCGGCAGCTTTCCGGCCGCATGAACGACCTGCTGAACGAGGATAACCGCAAGCTGGTCACCCGCATGCTCGCCGGAATCGACCGGGCCTCGCGGCAGACCGCGGAGCTCGCCGAGCGGCTCCAGCCCGGCGCGGGCGAGGTTCCTGCGCTGGTGAGCGACGCGCGCAGCACCCTGGCCGATCTCGGCAAGCTCGCGCGCAAGCTGGACGAGCGCTCGGCGGCCCTGGACCGGATGGCCGGAAGCCTGGATGAGGTTGGCGTCGCGGCGCGTTCTTTCGGCGACGAGACCTTGCCGCGCTTCAACGCGCTCGTCGAGCAGCTGCAGCGCGACACGCGAGCGCTCGACCGCGTTCTCACCAACCTCGGCGAGAACCCGCAGAGCTTCGTTTTCGGCGCGCAGCGCGGAAAACCCGGGCCGGGCGAGTCCGGGTTCAAGGACGGAGCCCGGTAGCGATGAAGCCCTGCGCTCTCGGGTTCGCGGCGTTCGCGCTGCTCGTCGCCTGCGCAGGGTGCAGCCTGTCCCCGCCTGCGGGTCCCGCCGCCGCCCAGTACGACTTCGGCCCGCCCTCGGGTAGCGCCGCGCAGGGCTTGCGCCAATCTCTGCTGATCTACGACGTCAGCGCCCCCGCGTGGCTCGATTCGCCTTCCATCTACTACCGGCTCGCCTATCAGGACGCCGCGCGCCCGCAGGCCTACGCGGACAGCCGCTGGGTCACGTCCCCCGCCGAGCTGTTCACGGTCCGCCTGCGGGGACGCCTGGCCGCTTCGGGCAAGGGGGGCGTCGTGCATCCGGCAGACGGGACGCGCGCCAGCTATGCGCTTCGCGTCGAGCTGGACGAGTTCACCCAGGTGTTCGACGCGCCCGGAAAGAGCAGGGCGGTCGTGCGCCTGCGCGCCTCGGTCCTCGGGACCCGCGCTCTCATAGCCCAGCGTGCCTTCAGCGTGGAGCGCGAGGTGAGCACTCCGGACGCGGAAGGGGGCGTGCGGGCGCTCATCGCGGCGAGCGACGAGGCCCTCGACCGCGTCGTCGCCTGGACGGTCGCGAGCCTGAAGGACGAGATAAAATAGCAGCCATGACGGCGAAGAAGAAACTCATTTCAGCGATAGGCCTGGGCGTGTTCGCGGCCGTGGTGCTGCTCGTTTTCGCCGGCTACGTCGATCCGGCAATGCTGATCGACTTCGCCAACATCCGCATCTGCAGCTAGCCGATTTCGCCGAAGTGCTCGACTTCTGGCTCGGCGCTCCGCACTCGCGCGAGCGCGGCCGGCCGCGCAAGCTGTGGTTCCGGAAGTCCGGCGAGTTCGACGCCGAGGTCCGCCGCCGCTTCCAGGCGCTGTGGGAGCGGGCGGCGCGCGGAGACCTCGACCGGTGGAGAGCGGCGCCTCTGGCGTCGCTCGCGCTCGTCATCGTTCTCGATCAGTTTCCGCGCAACATGTTCCGCGGCGAAGCGCGCGCGTTCTCGACGGACTCGCCTGCCCTCGCCGCGGCGACTGGCGCGGTCGACCGCGGCTTCGACCGGCTGCTCCCGCCCAGCGAGCGCACTTTCGTATACCTGCCGTTCGAGCACGCGGAGGATCTCGCGGCTCAGCGCCGATCGCTCGAGCTGTTCGGCACGCGAGACCCCGGCAACCTGGAGTGGGCGAGGCGCCATCACGAGATCATCGCGCGCTTCGGGCGCTTTCCGCACCGGAATGCCGTTCTCGGCCGCGAATCCACCGCCGAGGAGATCGAGTTCCTCAAGCAGCCGGGGTCGTCCTTCTAAGGCGCGAGCCGGGTCTTGATCAGGACCTCGGAGTGCAGGGTGCGGTGCACCGGGCACTTGTCGGCGATCTCCAGGAGCTTCGCGCGCTGCTGCGCGTCGAGCTCGCCTTCGAGCGTGATCTCCCTGTCGATGCGGTCGATCCGTCCCTCTCGGGTTTCGCATTCGGCACAGTCCGCGGCGTAGATCTTGTTGTGCTGCAGCTCGACGCTGACGCGCTCGAGCGGAATGCCCTTGAGATCGGCGTATGCCCGCAGGGTCATCGAGGTGCAGGCGCCGAGCGACGCACACAAGAGGTCGTAGGGTCCCGGGCCCGTGTCCAGGCCTCCGGCTGCGACCGGCTCGTCGGCGCGGATCGCGTGGCGGCCGGCGAAGACCTGATTGCTGAACTTGCCCTCGCGAGTCTCGCGCACGAGTACCGTCCCCTCCGGCGGCGCCGGCGCCGCCTCGGGCGACGGGGCGACGTAACGCGAAGCCCAGGCGGCGAGCATCTCGCCCGCGTAGAGCGCGTCCTCGCGGCGCAAGAGGAGGTGGTCCGCGGGGTCGAGCGACACGAAGTTCTTCGGATGCTTGGCCGCGATGAAGATCTTGGCCGCGTTGTCGATGTTGACGATGGTGTCGCGCGGAGAATGCATCACCATCAGCGCCTTGCCGAGACGCTCGACCACGCCGCCGATTTTCTGCGCCCGGATGTCGTCGAGAAACTGCTTCTTGATCCGGAACTCACGGCCGCCGATACCGACCCGCGCGTCGCCCTCGCTGTCGATTTTCTCGACCGAGTCCTTGATCAAGCCCAGGACGTGATCCGGGTCGAAGGGCGAGGCCAGGGTCGCGACCGCGACCGCCTCGGGTATCCGCGGCGCGGCGGCGAGCACCGCCGTGCCGCCGAGGCTGTGACCGACGAGGAGCGCAGGCGCGCGGTGCTCGCGCCTGAGGAAATCCGCCGCGGCGACGAGGTCGTCCACGTTCGAGGAGAAATTGGTATTGGCGAAATCACCCTCGCTCCCGCCCAGCCCGGTGAAATCGAAGCGCAGGACGGCAAAGCCCCGCTCGGCGAGCGCGGCGCTGATCGTGGCGGCGGCCTTGCTCTCCTTGGAGCAGGTGAAGCAATGCGCGAAGATGGCGTAGGCGAGCGGCGGCGCGGCGGGCGCATCGAGCCGCGCGGCGAGCGTGGTGCCGAATGCTCCAGGGAAGCTCAGGGGTCGACTGTTAGGTGCCATGCGCGCTCCTGCCGAGGTCTTGCGTCACGGGGATAATAGACGCGATATGTCCTCGTGTGCGCACGGGCCCGAAACGCCGTCTCCCTGGGTGTGCCGCTGGGCCGGGCTGATCCGGCCGGGCGGGCGCGTGCTCGACGTCGCCTGCGGCCAGGGCCGCCACTTGCGCTATCTCAGCTCGCTGGGCTTCGCGGTGGTCGGAATCGATCGCGACGCGCACGCGCTTTCGGCGCTCGGCGAGGCGGACGGAGCGGAGGTCCGCGTCGCGGATATCGAAACGGAGCCCTGGCCCTTTGCGCCCGGCGCATTCGACGGCGTGGTGGTGACCAACTACCTGCACCGGCCGATCTTTCCCGATCTGGTCGGCGCGCTGCGCCCCGGCGGGGTGCTGATCTACGAGACCTTCGCCCTGGGCAACGAGCGCTACGGCCGGCCCAGCAATCCGGATTTTCTGCTCGGGCCCGGAGAGCTGCTCGAGAGCGTTGAACCCCTCGCCGTGATCGCGTTCGAACAGGGGCTGGTTTCCTCGCCCAAGCAGGCGCTGATCCAGCGCATCTGCGCGGTGCGAGCGGGCCCTGAGTCATCCGGGGTCGAGGTGATTGCGTTAAAATGAGGCGCCAACTTCGAGGGCGAAGCCATATGATCTCCGGATCCATCGTCGCGATCGTCACGCCCATGCAGGACGACGGGCGTCTGGATTATGAGCGCTTCAAGGCGCTCATCGATTTCCACATCGAGCAGGGAACCGACGGCATCGTGGTCGTCGCCACCACGGGCGAGTCGCCGACGGTCGATTTCGACGAGCACAAGGAGCTGATACGCGCCGCGGTGGCGCACGCGCGCGGCCGCATTCCGGTCATCGCGGGCACGGGCGGAAACTCCACCTCGGAAGCGATCGAGCTGACCGAGTCCGCCAAGAATGCCGGCGCCGACGCCGCGCTCTCCGTCGTTCCCTATTACAACAAGCCCACGCAGGAAGGGATGTACCGCCATTTCCGGACCGTCGCGGAGAGGGTGGACATTCCGCTGCTCGTGTACAACGTTCCCGGGCGCACCGTCGCGGACCTCGCCAATGAGACCACGCTCAAGCTCGCGCAGGTGCCGGGGATAGTCGGAATCAAGGACGCCACCTGCAACATCGAGCGCGGCTCGGATCTGCTGCACCGGGCGCCGAAGACCTTCTCCGTATACAGCGGCGACGATGCGACCTGTCTCGCGCTGATGCTGCTCGGAGGCAAAGGCGTCATCTCGGTGACCGCCAACGTCGCGCCGCGTCTGATGCACGAGATGTGCGCCGCAGCGCTGGCGGGCGATCTGCCGAAAGCGCGCGAGCTGAACTTCAAGCTGCTGGGGCTTCACACCAAGCTCTTCGTGGAGGCGAATCCCATTCCGGTGAAGTGGGCGGTCGCGCAGATGGGACTCATCGGCATGGGTATCCGACTCCCGCTCACGCCGCTGTCGCCGCAGTTCCATGAAGTCGTCAGGGAGGCCATGCGCCAGGCCGACATCAAGCCCTCGAGCGGCCTGCGCGTCGTCGAGGGAAAGGCGGGATGACGCGATTCGCATCGGCCGCCCTCGCGGCGGCGACGCTGGCGCTGTGGGGGTGCGGCTCCACATTCGACTCCGCGAAGGTCGACTACAAGTCGGAGAAAAAGCTTCCGCCGCTCGAAGTTCCGCCGGACCTGACCACGCCGCCTCGCGACGAGCGATTCCAAATCCCGGACACGGCCAAGGCCGGCAGCACGACGACGCTTTCGGCCTACAACGCCGAGCGCAGCGCCGCCGCCAAGCCCGGATCGACGGGGATCCTTCCCGAGATCGACAAGGTCCGGATCGAGCGGACGGCGAGCGAGCGCTGGCTGGTCGTGCCCGAGCCGCCTGAGAAGGTCTGGCCGGTCGTCAAGGAGTTCTGGCAGGACAATGGCTTCCTGATCAAGACCGAGGTCCCCGAAGCAGGGGTCATGGAGACCGACTGGGCGGAGAACCGCGCGAAGATCAAGGAGGATGCGTTCCGCAACGCGGTCAGCGGGTTTCTCAGCGGCGGGAATTCGACCGGCGAGCGCGACAAGTTCCGCACGCGGCTGGAACGCGGCGCGAAGCCCGATACGACGGAGATCTATGTCAGCCATCGGGGCGTGTCCGAGGTCTATACGAACCAATACCGCGACAACACGACCTGGCAGGCGCGGCCCTCCGACCCGGGACTCGAAGCCGAGTTTCTGCGCCGGCTGATGCTCAGGTTCGGCGCCGACGAGGCGCGCGCGAAGGCGCAACTCGCCGCCGTGAAGCCGGATTCCGGCGCGAAGATCGTACCGGCGGAGACAGGCACGAGGCTCGAGCTCTCCGAGCCGTTCGATCGGGCCTGGCGGCGCGTCGGGCTCGTCTTGGACCGCGTCGGCTTCACCGTCGAGGACCGCGACCGCTCTAAAGGCTTCTACTACGTGCGCTACGTCGATCCCGAGGCCGACGCGCTTGGCAAGACGAACGAGAGCTTCCTCGCCAAGCTCATGTTCTGGCGGTCCGCGCCCGACCCGAAGGCCGAGCAATATCGGGTATACGTGAAGGACCGCAACGAGTCGAGCGAAGTGCAGGTTCTCAACAAGGAAGGCAACCCTGACACTTCGGACACGGCTCGCAGGATACTTTCCCTGCTGCAGCAGCAGCTCAAATAGCCGGACCGATATTGCGCTTTGCCTCGCTCGGTAGCGGCAGCCAGGGCAACGCGCTCGTCGCCGAGGCGGGCGGCACGCGCCTCATGCTCGACTGCGGCTTCGCGCTGCACGAAACCGAGGCGCGACTCGCCCGCGCAGGGCTGGACCCTTCGCACCTGGCCGGAATCATCGTCACGCACGAGCACGGTGACCACGCCGACGGCGTGTTCCCTCTCGCGCGCCGGTACGGCATTCCGGTGTGGATGACTTTCGGGACGCTCGCCGCGCTGCGCGATGCGGGCGTCACCATGGAGGACTGCTCGATCCATCTGGTCGACTCGCAGCGCGCCTTCTCCGTAGGGGACCTGCTGGTGCAGCCGTTCACGGTGCCGCACGACGCGCGCGAGCCGGTCCAATACGTCCTCTCGGACGGGGCCTGCCGCCTGGGCGTGCTCACCGATACCGGCTGCTCGACGGCGCACATCGAATCGAACCTGTCCGGCTGCGACGCGCTCGTGCTCGAGTGCAACTACGACCCGGCCATGCTCGAGGGCGGGCCGTATCCGCCGTCGCTGAAGGCGCGAATCGCAAGCCGCCTGGGGCATCTGGACAATCGGACCTCGGGGGAGCTGCTCGCGGCGCTCGACCGCAGCCGGCTCCGGCAGGTGATCGCCGCGCACCTCTCGCAGACCAACAATACGCCGCAGCTCGCCCGCGCGGCTCTCGCCGGCGCTCTCTCCTGCGAGCCGGCGGCGATACCGGTCGCCACCCAGGAAGAGGGGTTCGCGTGGCGGTCGCTCTAGAGCCCCGTCGTATTCGCCGACACGCCCGGAACCGATGATTCCCAGATCTCGTCGAATCGCTCGCGCATCGGCTGGCACTCCTTCGGATCGTTGATCACGAGCACGCCGCGCGCTTGCGCCGTCACCGGCCGGCGAACCAGGTGATCGCCGTCTGCCATCACGAAGCAGTCCTGCACCCTGGCGGCGTCTCCGATCGTCTGGTGGATGAAGATGCTCGAGGCGTATATCCCGAGCAGGGCGATCAGGCGCGGGCAGCGCTTGCTGACGTAGTCGACGTCGTGAACGGCGATGAAGATGCGGCGATTGGGGCCGCTGCGGAGGAAGCGCGCGAGGGCTTCGGCCCGCTCCGCGGAATTCATTTCCAGCTCCGAAAGATCGGGATCGAAGAGCCGCAGCTCGCGGCGCACCAGGCCGAGAAGCCTGCCGAAGCCGCGCAGATAGTCGCCTTTCGTCTCGAGCAGGATCCGCTCGGGCGCGGATTCGGCGGAAGGCTCGATCATTTCCGCTCTCCGACGTGCAGCCAGCCGGCGCAATACCATGCGTGCAGCAGGCGCAACAGCGGCCGCGGCAGGTTCTTGCGCGGCGGAAGCGAGCGCTCGTCGGCCAGGCGCGAGAGGGCTCCACTTGAGCGCGCCGCCGCCACGCTCTCGCCGTTGACGAAGAAGTCCCCGCCTCGAAACAGCATCCGGGTTCGCGGGTCGAGGCGCAGGCCCCGAGCGCGGCACTGGGAAGCGAAGCGCGCCGGGGGCAGGGGCCTGCGCGGTCGCGCGAAGCTCACGTGCGGCTTGGGCTCGGAGAGGTGCTCGCCGAGAAAGCGCGCGACGTCCCGCCCTCGCCAGCGAATTTTCGAAGTCGCCTCGACGGCGTGCCGGAGCATCTCCTTGGGAATCTCCGCGGCGTGGCGCGCGGTCTTCGCTCCCCGGTCCGCGTACGGGCCGTCGAACGCCACCCGGTCCTGGAGGAAACCGAGGAATTCCCTGGCGATCTCCCCGAGAGAGGGCGCCCGGAATCCGATCGAATACGTGAAGCAGGGCTCGAGCGCGACGCCCTCGTGCGCCCAGCCCGGAGGGAGGTAGAGCATGTCGCCCGGGCCGAGCAGCCATTCCTTTTCCGCGCTGAAGCGACGCAGAATCTTGAGCGGTGCCGCGGGCTCCAGCTCGGGGTCGTAGCGTTTGCCGATTCCCCAGCGGCGCCGCCCCGGGCCCTGCAGGAGGAACACGTCGTAGGAATCGAAATGCGGTCCCACCCCTCCGCCGGCCGCCGCGTAGCTCACCATCACATCGTCCAGGCGGGCATGAGGCAGGAACCGGAACATCCGCAACAGCGCATCCGCATCGGGCACTTCGAGATTCAGCCCCTGCACCAGGAGAGTCCAATCGGACCGCGGCAGCCGCGCCAGCTCGCTCCGCGAGAACGGCCCTTCGCGCACTCGCCACGCACCGCGTCGGCGCTCGACGATTCTCGACTCCATGTCGGGCCGCGTGGCGAGCGCAAACAATTCAGGCGCTTGCACGGCCCCCTTAAAGTTGCTGATCGCCTCGCGCACGAGCAGCGGCTTCCTCTGCCAGAATTGTGCCAGGAATTTTTCTCCTGTCAGACCGCCAAGCAGTTGCATTCTCATCGCGGCGATTATAGTCTGTTGATGCCGCAAAACCCGGCGAGGAAAACTTGTCACGCGTCAACGAAGCGTCGCTCAAAGCTGGCGAAGGCCCGCCCGATGCACTGCAGACGGGACAGCCGGCTCCGCTTTTCTCGCTTCCCGACGCCGACATGGAGAACGTGGACCTCGGCCAGTTCCGCGGCAAGAAGCACGTTGTGCTCTTCTTCTATCCCAAGGACGGCACGCCCGGTTGCACGCTGGAGGCGACCGACTTCTCCGACCACGAGGAGGAATTCTCCCGCCACGACTGCGTCGTGATGGGCGTGAGCCCGGACGATTGCCTCAGCCATGCGGGCTTCCGCGACCAGATCGGCGTCTCGATCCGGCTGCTCGCCGATACCGAGAGCGAGGTCTGCAGGAAGTACAGGGTCGTCCACGAGAAGGAAGCCAACGGAGCGGTGAAGTCCTGCATCACGCGCTCGACCTTCATCATCGACAAGCGCGGCACCGTCAGGCACGCGCTCTACGGAGTCAATCCCAGGGGCCATGCGGCCCAGGTGCTGAGCCTCGTCAGGTCGCTGCGCTAGTTGCGCATCTCGAAAAACACCGTCGTCTCGCTCGACGTCGTTCTCGCGGACATCTGGGGGAGCACGATCGAGCGCTCGGACGAGCCCCTGCAATACCTCCACGGCGGCTACGGAAACATTTTCCCTGCGGCCGAGGCGGCGCTCGAGGGCAAAAGCGTCAAGGACCGCGTCGAAGTGCGGCTCGAGCCCGAGGAAGCGTTCGGCGACTACGACGAGAACCTGCTGAGGGTCGAGGAGCGCAGCCGGTTTCCCGACGCCCTCGAGGTGGGAATGCGCTTCGAGGGCGAGCCGGGCGGCGCGGACGAGGACCGTATCTTCACGGTCACCGACATCGCCGAGGACAAGGTCGTGCTCGACGCGAACCACCCGCTCGCCGGCATGGCGCTGAAGTTATCCTGCACCGTGGTCGGCGTGCGCGCCGCCACCGAAAGCGAGATCGAGAAAGGCGCGACCGACGATCCCGAGTCAGTGATCCTGCGCATTCTCCCCTGAGCGTCGCCGCGCTTTTTCGCCTATCATGCGGGCATGCTGGGTGTCGTCTCGTACAGCCTGGGAACTCTGCTCGCCTTGGGGCTGGTGGCGTTTCTCCTGGTCGTCTTCATCCAGGACATCACCCAGAAGAAGCACACCGTCCTGCGCAATTTCCCGATCATCGGGCATCTGCGCTATTTCTTCGAGAAGCAGGGCGAGTATTTCCGCCAGTACTTCTTCCTCAACGACCGGGAGGAGATGCCATTCAACCGCGCCACGCGCGGCTGGGTGTATCGCCTTGCCAAGGCCGAGGGCGGAATGATCGGTTTCGGCTCGACCAACAACACCAACGAGCCGGGCTCGATCCTGTTCGTCAACCATCCCTACCCGGTGCTCGAGGAGGACCGCCTGCCGACGCCTCCGCTCCCGGTCGGCGAGGGCTTCTGCAGGGAGCCGTTCATCGCGAGGTCGATAGTCAACATAAGCGGGATGAGCTTTGGAGCGATCTCGGAGCCCGCGGTGCGGTCCCTCTCGCGCGGCGCGGCGCTCGCGGGCTGCTGGATGGACACGGGCGAGGGCGGGCTCTCGCCTTTTCACCTGGAAGGCGGCTGCGACATCATCATGCAGATCGGCACGGCCAACTACGGCGTTCGCGACGCGAAGGGAAATTTTTCCACGGAGCGCCTGAAGGAGGTCGCGTGGCATGGGCCGGTGAAAGCCTTCGAGATCAAGCTCTCGCAGGGGGCGAAACCCGGCAAGGGAGGCGTGCTTCCGGCGGCGAAGGTGACCGAGCAGATCGCGAACATCCGCGGCATCCCGCCCCACGAGGACTCGATCAGCCCCAACCGCCACCGCGACGTCGCCAACGTCGAGCAGCTGCTCGACAAGATCGCCTTGGTGCGCGAGCTGACCGGCAAGCCCGTCGGCGTCAAGACGGCGATCGGCGGCTGGCAGTTCATCAACGAGTTGTGCGACGCGGTCAACCGCCGCGGTCTCGAATTCGCACCCGACTTTCTCGCGATCGACGGAGGCGAGGGCGGCTCGGGCGCCGCGCCGCAGGCGCTGATGGATCACATGGCGCTGCCGATCGCCGAAGCGCTGCCGCGCGTGATCGACTCGCTGATCGAGTCGGGATTGCGGTCGCGCGTCCGGGTGATTGCGGCGGGGCGGCTCGTCACCTCCGCAAAGGCCGCGTGGGCGCTATGCGTGGGCGCCGATTTCGTGAACACCGCTCGCGGATTCATGTTCTCGCTCGGCTGCATCCAGGCGCTGCGCTGCCATCAGAACACCTGCCCCACCGGCGTGACGACCCACAATCACCGCCTGCAGCGCGGGCTGGTGGTCGAAGAGAAGTATGTGCGCGTCGCCAACTACGCGACCGGGATGAACAAGGAGATCGACATGATCGCGCACTCCTGCGGCTGCCGCCACGCGCGCGAGCTCAGGCGCGAGCACGTGCGAATAGTTCAAACCGCGGGGCACAGCGCGGCGCTCAACACCCTGTATCCCTACCCCGAGCCGAACGCCAAACGCAAGGCCGCCTGAGCAGTATTCCCGCAGGTGGACGCGCCGATGTGCTAGATTGCGCGCTGTGCAAACTCTGTTTCGGAGATCAAGATGCGTTTGAGACACGGTTTTGTAGCCGCGGTCCTGGCTGCAGCCTCGCTGCCGGTTGTTGCGGCCGGGGACATCACTACTATCGGCAATCTCAATCAGAGCCAGTTCCACGGACTCACGCAGGACTTGGGAGCGGCTCTCTCGTACAAGCCGCTCACGCCTGCCGAGCCGCTCGGGCTCTTCGGCTTCGACGCCGGCGTGGCTGTCACGGACACGAAGATCAAGAACAGCGACGCGTTCAAGGCCGCCGGGGCCGGGGATATTTCCGACATCGCCGTGCCCTCGCTGCGCTTCAACATGGGTCTGCCGTTCGGCTTCGACGTGGGCGCGATGGTGGGTACCGTGCCCGGCACCAACGTGCGGCTCTACGGCGGCGAGGTGCGCTGGGCGTTCATCAAAGGGAGCACGACAATGCCGGCGGTCGCGCTGCGCGGAAGCTACACCCAGCTCGCCGGGGTCGATCAGCTCGACTTCAACACGAAGGGCGTCGATCTCTCGATCTCGAAGGGGTTCGCCATGTTCACGCCCTACGGCGGGATCGGCAAGGTCTGGGTGACGAGCACGCCCAAGAACATTCCCACCGCAACGCCCACCGAGGAATCGCTCTCGCTGAACAAGTATTTCGTCGGCCTCAACATGAACTTCGTCCTGGTCAATATCGCGCTCGAGGCCGACAAGACCGGCGATGACACGAGCTACGGCCTGAAGCTCGGCTTTCGCTTCTGAGCGGGCGCGGTCATCGAACCGCGTTCATCAGCGCGCGGGCGCTGTCGATCACTTCGCTTGCGGTGATCCCCCGGGGCCCCGACCCGGCCGCGACCAGCGCATCGGCGGCCGCGCCGTGCAGATAGGTTCCGGCTAGAAGGCTCTGCAGGGGCGACGCGCCCTGGGCGCACAGGGCGGCCACGATTCCCGCAAGCGCGTCGCCCATTCCGGCCGACGCCATCCCCGGGTTGCCCGAGGGATTGATCCAGAATTTCCCACCGGGCTCGGCGATCACGCTGCCGTTGCCCTTCAGCAGAGCGATGCTTCGGTAGCGCTTCGCGATCGCTCTCGCCGCGGCGACGCGGTCCGCCTGGATCGCGGGCGTCGTCTCCCCGAGCAGGCGCGCGGCCTCCGCAGGATGGGGCGTCATCAGGGTCGCGGCTTCGCGCTCGCCGGCCGCCGCGGAGAGCGAGCGGCTTGTCGCGATCAGGTTCAGCGCGTCCGCGTCGAGGACCAGGGTCGCCTTCGCGGCGAGCGCTGTGCGAAGCAGCTTCGCCGCCGAGGTCGCCTTCCCCATTCCCGGCCCGGCGACGAGCACGTCGATCAGGCCGCGCTCGAACAGCGAGGCGGGCTTGCGGAGCATCAGCTCCGGGTTCGCGTCGTCGACGTCGGGAGGGCGCGGAGTCATCAGCCCGAGATAGACGCGGCCTGCGCCACACCTCAGCGCCGCGCGGCCGGCGATGACCGCCGCCCCCACCATGCCCGCGGCGCCGCCCAGCACGCCCACGCTGCCCGCCTGCCCCTTGTGGAAGTTCTTGGGCCGCCGCGCGACGGCGGTCGCGAGGACGTCCGCGTCGAGGAGCGCTCCCTCGGGCTCGAGCACCCTGGCGGGATCCAGGCCGAGCGCGTCCAGCTTGAGCTTGCCGCAGTGATCGGGGCCGTCGAGGGTCAGCTGGCCGGGCTTGTAGGCGATGAACGTGATCGTGTGGCTCGCGCGCACCGCACGACCCATGACCGCGCCCGTGTCCGCGTCGATGCCGCTGGGAATATCGAGCGAGAGGATAGCGACGTTCATCGCGTTGAGTTTCTCCACCAGCGCGGCGTGCCGTCCCGCGAGCGGACGCTTGAGCCCGATGCCGAACAGGCCGTCGACCGCGAGATCGAAGCGCGTCCCTTCGGGGATCGCTTCGAGAAGCGTCCCGCCCGCGGCCTCCCATTTCGCGAGCGCCGCCCCCGCGTCCTTAGGCAGCTTGTCGCGCTCGCCGGCGAAGACGACGCCGACGCGAAAAAACCAGCGCTTGAGATGGGCCGCGACCTCGAAGGCGTCGCCGCCGTTGTTGCCCGGCCCCGCGACGACGAGGACGGCTTTTGCGGTGTCGCCGCACAGGCTGCGCGCGAATTCGGCCGCGGCTTCTCCGGCGCGCTCCATCAGGCTTCCCGCGCCCGAGGCGCGGGCTTCGAGCTCGCGGATCGCTCGAGTGCCGTAGATCGGCGAGGCAGCCATCGCTTATTTTCCCATGACCAGATCGGGAAGCCAGGTGACGGTCACGGGAAACGCCGTGATGATCGCGATGCACGCGACGAGCATGAAGAAAAACGGAAGCGAGCATCGCGCGATGTAGTTGCTGTCCCTGCCGGTCATGTTTTGCAGCACGAAGAGATTGAACCCCACCGGCGGGGTCACCTCGGCGATCTCGACCAGCAGCACGATGAAGATTCCGAACCAGACGAGGTCGATCCCGGCTTTCTGGATCATCGGCAGCACGACCGCCGAGGTGAGCACGATCATCGAGATGCCGTCGAGCGCCGTCCCGAGGACGAGGTACATCAGGGAGAGCGCCGCGATCAGCGCGTAGGGGCTCAGGTTGAACGACGCCACCCATTCGGCGAGCGCGCGCGGGACTCCGGTGAAGGCCATCGTCAGGCTGAGGTAGGACGCGCCGGCGAGTATGAACATGATCATGCACGAGACGCGCGTCGCGCCCATGAGGCTGTCGAGGAAGCTTTTCCACGTGAGGGATTTGCTCCACCAGGCGATGGCGAGCGAGCCGAGGACCCCGTAGGCCGCGCATTCGGTCGCCGTCGCCCAGCCCGCGACGAGCACCCAGACGATGAAGAGGATGAGCAGGGAGCAGGGGATGAGGTTGCCCGAGGCGCGGACCTTCTGGCGGAAGCTCATCGGCGCGTCGGGGGGCGGCGTCTTGTCCGGGTTCATCAGGGCCCAGACCACGATGTAGCCGGAGAAAAGCACCATGAGGATGAACCCCGGAATGAAGCCCGCGAGAAAGATCCTGATGATGGAGGCGTCCGCCGCGACCGCGTAGACCACCATCGTGATCGAAGGGGGGATGAGAATTCCCAGCGTTCCCGCGGTCGCGAGCGAGCCGAGCACCGTTCTCTCGTCGTAGCCGCGCTTGAGCAGCTCGGGGAGCGCCACTTTGGATATGGTCGCGCAAGTCGCCGCCGACGATCCCGAGACCGAGCCGAAGATGCCGCAGCCGAGAATGGTGGTGTGCATGAGCCGCCCCGGAAGGCGGTTGAGCCACGGTGAGAGTCCCGCGAACATCTCCTCGGACAGGCGCGTGCGGAACAGTATCTCGCCCATCCAGATGAACATGGGAAGCGCCGCGAGCGTCCAGGAGGCGTTCGAGCTCCAGAACGCGGTGAAGAGGTTCTTGCCGGGAGGCGTTCCGGTGAAAAACGCCATTCCTATCCAGCCGACGATCGCGAGAGTCATCGCGATCCACACGCCTCCCGCGAGCAGCACCAGCATCAGGAGAAGGAGCAGTCCGGCGATCTCGATGAGGTCCATGCTTCAGAGGTCCTCGCTGTAGTCGCCGCTACGGTGCCGCGCCTCCGCGGCGGCGACGTAGGCGGGCGTGCCCCCGAGAAGGACCACCGTCAATTCGTCGAGCACCGCGATGAACAACAGCACCGCGCCGGCCACGAAGCTCGATTGCGGGATCCACAGCGGGATCGCGATCAGGCCGTTCGCCATGTCGTGGAACTGCCAGCTCTCGTAGGCGAAGCGGGAGGCCCAGAACGCGAGATAGCCGCAGAAGCAGGCCGCCGCGGCGAGGGAAGCGAGCTCGGCGGCTCGACGCGCGCGGGGACCCAGGCGCTCGAGCAGCAGCAGGACCCGCACGAAATCGCCGCGGCGGAAGGTATGCGCCATCGCGAGAAAGGCCGAGGCCGCGCAAAACCACGCGACCAGATCGTCGCTTCCGCCGGTGCGCAGACCGATCTCGCGCATCACCGTCTGGCCTATCATCACGGCGAAGATCGCAAAAACGAAAAACGCCGCGAGATATCCCGCGGCGTCGTAGAGAAAGTCTAGGAGGCGGCGCACTCTACATTTTGCGATATGTGTTGACTACAGCCTGGCCCTCGCCGCCCGCCTTCTTGAGCCAGTCCTCGAGCATGGCGTCGCCGATCTTCTTCATGTCGGCCTTGAGAGTTGGGCTCGGCAGGGCGACGTTCATGCCGTTTTTCCTCAGCTGGTCCAGGTACCAGTTGGTCTTTTCCTCGCTCACCTTCCAGCCGCGCGCCTCGGCGGCCGCCGAGGCCTTGAGCAGCGCGGACTGCGAGGCGGCGTCGAGCGTGGCAAAGGCCTTGCGGTTGACGATCACGACGTTCTTCGGCAGCCAGGCCTGGGTGTCGTAGAAATTCTTGACGGTCTCGTACACCTTGGTGTCGTAGCCGGTGGCGCCCGAAGTCATCATCGAATCGATCGCGCCCGTGGCGAGCGCCTGCGTGACCTCGGCCGCCTGGATGGTGATCGGCTGCGCTCCCACGAGCTCCGCGATCCTCGCGGTGGCCGGGCTGTAGGCCCGCCACTTCAGGCCCTTCATGTCCGCGGCGGAGTTGATCGGGCGCTTGGAATAGATTCCCTGCGGCGGCCAGGGAACGGAGAACAGCACCATGAGGTCCTGCTTCGCCAGCTGATCCTCGAGCGCCTTGCGCGAGGCCTTCCACAGCTTCATCGCTTCGGCATAGCTCGACGCGAGGAAGGGCACGCCGTCGATGCCGAAGAGGGCGTTCTCGTTCTCGTAGTTCACCCACAGCATCTCGCCGATCTGCGCCTGGCCGCCCTGCACCGCGCGCTTGATCTCCGGCGCCTTAAAAAGCGAGGCGTTCGGGTGGACCTGGATCTTGAGCTTGCCGCCGGTCGCCTTGTCGACGTCGGCGGCGAACTCGACGATGTTCTCCGTGTGAAAGTTGGACGCGGCATACGCCGTGGGCAGGTCCCACTTGGTCTGGGCGGACGCAATGCCGCAGAGGGCCAGCGACGCGATCGCGCATGCGAGGGCCGGGGATCTCATGACGCGCTCCCTTCAGGATTGTTTGCGGGCCAGTGTGTCAGAGGGGAAAAGGGGCGTCAACACAGGCCCCGAACGTGCTCGGCGATGGCGAGCGACGCGGTGAGCCCGGGAGATTCGATGCCGAAGAGGTTGACGAGGCCCTCCACGCCGTGGTCTTGGGGCCCCTGGATGAGGAAATCCCGCGCAGGCTCGCCGCGCGGCTGCATCTTCGGCCGGATGCCGCAGTAGGCGGGCTGCAGGCGGCCGTCCTTCAGGCTCGGCCAGTAACGGCGGATCGCATCGTAGAAAACCCGGCTCCGGCCCGGGTCGACGTCGTAGTCGATGCGATCTATCCATTCCACGTCGGGGCCGAAGCGCGCCTGGCCGGCCATGTCGAGCGTGAGGTGCACGCCCAGGCCCGCGGACTCCGGCGCGGGATAGACGAGCCGCGCGAAAGGCGAGCGGCCCGAGAGGCTGAAGTAGTTGCCCTTGCAGTAATAAGCCGGCGGAATGCGCTCGGCGGGAAACCCCTCGATGCCGTGCGCGACGTCCTGGGCGTAGAGGCCGGCGCTGTTCACGACCGCGCGCGCGAGCAGCCGCGTGGGCTCGGCGCCGCCCACGTCGAGCTCGATCCCGCCCCGCCGCAGGCGCCCGGCGACGAGCGGGCTGCGGAACGCGATCGCGGCTCCGCGGTCCTCGGCTTCGCCCCGCAAGCCGAGCATGAACGCGTGGCTGTCGATGATGCCCGTGGATGGGGATTCGAGCGCGGCGACGCAGGAGAGCTGCGGCTCGAGCGCGCGCGCCTCGGCGCCCGAGAGCATGCGCAGGTCCGCGACGCCGCTGGCGGCGGCCTGTGCGCGGAGCTTCTCCAGTCCGGCGACCTGCGCCGCATCCGTCGCGACGATCAGCTTGCCGCAGCGGCGGTGGGCGATGCCGCGCGCGGCTAGAAAGGGATAGAGCGCGAGCCGGCCCGCGACGCAGAGCTTCGCCTTGAGCGAGCCCGGCGGGTAGTAGATCCCGGCGTGGATGACCTCGCTGTTGCGCGAGCTCGTGCCGGTGCCGATGGCGCTTTCGGCCTCGAGCACGATGACCTCGCGTCCGGCAATCGCGAAAGCTCGCGCCACCGCCAGACCGACCGCGCCGGCGCCGATCACGACGGTATCGACGCTTTCCATGAGCGCAGCGAGCCTACTGACTGCTGGCGGCAGCGTCAATCCGCTGCGAGGCGTACAGCGCTAGGCGGGAGCTATCGCGGCAGCTCCCGCACCAGCCGTTCGATGTCGGCGCGATCGTTGTAATACGAAGGCGAGATCCGCAGCGCCCCGTCGCGCACCGCAACATCGATCCCCGCGTGCTCGAGCCGCGCGGCGACAGCTTCGACGTCGACACCCGGTTTGCGGAAAGAGAGGAGGCCGGACCTCTCGCCCTCGCCGAGCGGGCTGACAATCTGCCAGCTGCGCGCCTGCAGCAATTCAGCCGCATGCTCGACCAGTTGCAGGATGTGCCGCTCGACGACCTCGGCGCCGAGCCCGAGGAGCATCTTGACGGCAGCGTCGAGTCCCCAGATCCCCGGAAAATTGACCAGAGCTTCCTCGAATCTTCCCGCGTTCGGCCGGTACACGAGCTCGTAGTCCATATGCGCTTCGTGCTTGTCGACGCTGTGGTAGCCGACGCTCGGCGGATCGAGCAACTCTAGGGACTTGCGATTGCAATAGAAAAATCCGGTGCCGATCGGTCCGAGAAGCCATTTGTGGCCCCCAACCGACATGAAATCGACGTGAAAGCGGCGCACATCCATGTGCAGCGCGCCGACCCACTGGATGGCGTCGAGGTTGAGCAGCACGCCGCGCTGAGCGCAGAGCTCGGAGGTGAGCTCCAGGTCCTGGCGGAAACCATTCGAGAACTGAACTGCGCTGACTGACACCAGGCGCGTACGCGAGTCGATCGCTTTGGCGAGCGAGTCGACCGTCACGCGGCCGCCGTCGTTGTTCGCCCACTTTATCGACACGCCGCGCCTCGCGAGCCGCATCCAGCAGTAGACGTTCGAGGGGTACTCGATATCCGGAAGCACGACGTTGTCGCCCTCGCGCCAGTCGAGCCCGTTGGCGACCGTGACGATGCCTTCCGTCGTATTCTTCACGAAGGCGAGCTCGTCCGCGTCCGCGCCGATCAAGGCGGCGACGCGGCCCTTGATGTTCTCGTCGGCGTAGCGGCACCAGTTGGGGTAGTTATTGCGCCCGTGGTCCCGGACGTCGTGCAGGAAAGCTTGCATGGCGGCGAGCACCGGATTCGACGCGGGCGCGATCGACGCGTTATTGAGATACGAGCGGTCGCGGGCGATCGGGAATTCCTCCCGCATGCCGCGCAAATCGAGCTGCGGGATCTCACCGTCGCCGCCCACGATGCCGTCCACCGCCTGACGTTGCCACACCGGAACGATGCTCGCCACTTCCCGCTCCCTGTCCGGTAAACCGAGGGTACTAAGTTAGATCAGCTGCCCTACGCCGCAAAATGCTTTGTGGCGGCCGGTTCATGCGGGCCGGACATGAGGCTATCATATGCGCCGGGCGCATGAGACGCGCCCGCTTTAGCATTTTCGCCGGGTCGCCCGGTCCTCTATGCTGGCGGTGGACGCTGCATCGAACGTCAAGACGCGGAGGGTGGCCGGTTGATGCCAGGGCATACATTGGGTGAACGGCCTGCTCGGTTGTCTGCCGACATCGGTGGCACCTTCACCGACGTAGTCGTCGAATCCGGCGACCAACGCTGGTCGCGGAAGGTCCTCACAACGCACCGCGCGCCCGAGGAGGCCCTGTTGCGGGGGATCGGCGAGACCCTGCACGTGTCCGGCGTGCCACCGGAGCAGATCGGCTGTTTCGTGCACGGCACGACTCTCGCCACCAATGCGATCCTCGAGCGGCGCGGCGCGCGCACCGCGCTGCTCACGACCGAAGGGTTCCGCGACGTTCTGGAAATCGGCGACGAGGGCCGGTTCGATGGGATGGACCTGAATCTCGTCAAGCAGGCGCCGCTCGTGCCGCGCGATCTGCGCTTTACCATCAGCGAGCGCCTGGCGGCGGACGGCACGGTGCTGATTCCCCTGGACAGAAGCTCGCTTCCCGCGCTGGCCGAGCGCCTGCGCAAGCGCCGGATCGAAAGCCTCGCGATCGGTTTCCTGCACGCTTATGCAAATCCGGTCCATGAGCGCAGCGTCCGCGAGGTCCTCGACCGCCTCATGCCCGGGCTCGCCATAAGCCTGTCTTCCGAAATCTGTCCCGAGATACGCGAGTACGAGCGAATTTCGACGACCTGCGCCAACGCTTACGTGGCGCCGCTGGTCGCGGGATACCTCGAAGGGCTGGAGAGAAGCCTTGCACAAGTGGGTATTCGGTGCCCGGCCTTCCTCATGACCTCGGGCGGCGGCGCCGTTCCCTTGCATCTCGCCAAGCGTGTCCCGATCCGCCTGGTCGAGTCGGGTCCTGCCGGCGGCGCGGTTCTTTCGTCCTCTCTTGCAGAGGAGCTCGACGAAGCCCGCGTCCTGTCCCTCGACATGGGCGGCACGACCGCCAAGATCTGCTTCATCGCCGACGGCGCACCGCAGGTTGGGCGGGTTTTCGAGGTGGACCGCGCGGCGCGTTTCCGCCGTGGCAGCGGGCTCCCGCTGCGGATCCCGGTCGTCGAGCTGGTCGAGATAGGGGCGGGCGGAGGCTCGATCGCTTCCGTCGACGCCTTGGGACGGATCGCGGTCGGACCGCGGAGCGCGGGCTCCGAGCCCGGGCCGGCGTGCTATGGCCGGGGTGGCGGAGAGCCGACCGTGACCGATGCCGACTTCGTCATCGGCAAGATCGACCCGGACCGGTTCGCCGCAGGGACCATCCGCCTCGACCGCGAGGCGGCGGTAAGCGCGTTCGAGCGCAGCGTAGGCAGCAAGCTCGGTTTCAGTGCGCTCGAGGCGGCCTTTGGCACAGTCGAGCTGGTGGATGAAGCCATGGCCAACGCGGCGCGGGTCCACGCCGCGGAGCTGGGGAAGGACCTCGCCGAACACTCGATCGTGGCCTTCGGGGGCGCCGCGCCGCTGCACGCTGCGCGCATCGCCGAAAAGCTCGGGATCTCCAGGATCATCGTGCCGCAGGCCGCCGGCGTCGGCTCCGCGGTCGGATTTCTGCGCGCGCCGATGGCGTACGACGTGGTCATCAGCCGGCCGGTGCACCTCGACGCTTACGATGCAACGCTGGTGGGTAGGGTCCTCGAGGAGATACGGCGCAAGGGCGACGGCGTAGCGACCAATCTCATCGGCGCCGGAGAGCTGACGATGGAGAGGACGGTCGATATGCGCTACGTCGGCCAGGGGTCGGAAATCTCGGTTCCGATCGGCGACGCGGTCCCGCTCGCCGACGAATTGCGCGCCGCCTTCGAGCAACTATATGGAACCCTGTTCGGCCGGGTGATCCCGGGCGCGCCGATCGAGGTGATCTCGTGGCAACTGCGGATCTCGCGCCAGACTTGGCGCACGAACGGGCGCGAGTGCCACCGCGGGGGCGATACGCTGGCGCGCGCGCAAGTCGGCGTCAGGCAGGTGTTCGGTTTTGAGAAAGGCGAATTCGCTTCATACGCGGTCTACGAGCGAAAAGCATTGCCCAGAGACGCCGTCGTGCGCGGGCCCGCGCTGGTGGTAGAAGACGAGACCACGACGGTCGTTCCGGCGCAGTTCGACGTTCACGCCGACGGGTGGGGCCACCTGATCCTCGAGAGGCGCGGGGAGGCGGGCGCATGACCGCGGCAGTGCCCCGGCTCTCCGCGTTGCGGTTGCAAATCACGTGGACGCGCCTCATCGCCCTTGTCGAGGAGCAGGCGCAGACCTTACTCAGGACGGCGTTCAGCCCGATCGTGCGCGAGTCCGGGGATCTGTCCGCCGGTATCTTCGATCGGTCCGGTCGCATGCTGGCCCAGGCGGCGACCGGGACGCCAGGCCTCATCAATACGCTCGCGCGCTCCGTGTCGTCGTTTCTTGACGCGTATCCGGCGCAAACCATGCACGAGGGCGACGTGTACGTCACGAACGATCCGTGGCACGGAACGGGCCATTTGCACGACTATGTGGCGGTCACGCCGGCGTTCCACCGCGGGAAGCTCGTCGCCCTGTTCGCGTGCTCCGGGCATATGACGGATGTCGGCGGCATCGGCTTGACCCCGGAAGCCTCGGACCTGTTCATGGAAGGCGTTGTGATCCCGATCATGAAGCTCGTCGATCGCGGCACCATCAACGAGACGCTCGTCAAGATCGCCACCGCCAACTCGCGCATGCCCGGGGAGCTCGAGGGCGACATCTACTCCCTGGTCGCGTCGAACGAGGCGGCGATCCGCCGCCTGCGCGAGCTGCTCGATGAAGTCGGCTTGGCCGACATCGAGGCGGCAGCGGACTACATCGTCGAAAGCTCGCGCCGCGCGGTCGTCGAGCGCATCCGAGCGCTGCCCAGGGGAACGGCGACGCAGCGGATGACCATCGACGGCTTCGAGACCCCGCTCGACCTCGTCGCCACGCTGACGATCGGCGGCGACGGCGTCGAAATAGATTGGAGCGGAACGTCGGCGGCGTCGAAGTTCGGCATCAACGTTCCGTTCAACTACGCGGCAGCTTACGTTTCCTACGCGCTCGCCTGTGCCATCGCGCCGGACATACCGAACAACGAAGGATCGCTGTCTGCATACGGGATGACGGTTCCCGAAGGCTGCATTCTGAACGCAAAGCGGCCGCAGCCGCTGTCGTGCCGTCACATCGTCGGTGGGCTGCTCCCGGACGTGGTCCTCGGCTGTTTCGATCGGCTCGTGCCGGGCCGCACGCCGGCGGAAAGCGCGTCGTCGCTGTGGACACTGACCCTGCGCGGAGGTCCCGCGCATCGCGCCTACATGATCTCGATCGTCACCACCGGGGGAACCGGGGCTCGACCGGGCCGGGACGGCCTGTCGGCGACCGCTTTTCCCAGCGTCGTCCGCGGCACGCCGGTGGAGATCGTCGAGCAGGCGACGCCACTGGTCTTCTGGCGCCGCGAGCTGAGGGCGGGCTCCGGAGGCGCGGGGAAGTTCCGCGGCGGTCTCGGCCAGGAGATGGAGATCGGAACTCGGGACGGCCATCCGTTCACCCTGTACGCCGCGTTCGATCGCATCGAGCATCCGGCGCGCGGGCGCGAAGGAGGCCGGCACGGCGCTCCGGGCGAGCTCGCGTGCTCGGATGGCAAGCGCCTGCCGGGAAAGGGCGCGCACCGCATCGAGGCGCAGCAACGCCTGATCGTGCGAACCCCGGGCGGCGGGGGCTACGGCAACCCGGAGCATCGCGACCGGGCCGCCTGTCTCCTCGATCGAGGCATGGGCTATACCGAAAAAGGGTAAGACAGCCTATTCACTAGGGAGGAAAAATGGATCCAAGATTCAGCAAGCGCGACACGCTGCGTGCGCTCGGCGCGGCGGCTGCCTTCGCCGCGCTCGGACGACACGGCATCGCCGCGGCTCAGGAGCGCCGCCTGGTCATCCCTATTTACGGCGGACGCTACGAAAAGTTCTGGCGCGAGGTCATCGTGCCGCCCTTCCAGCAGAAGACTGGAATCCAGCCGGTATTCGACATAGGCTTCGCTGGCACCTTCGCGGCGAATCTGCGCTCCACGGGTCCGGAGAAGCCGGTCTATTCTTATCTGATGGCGAACGATGTCGTGGGTGCAGTGCTGCGCGCGGAGGGCTTCTTCGAAGCTTGGCCTGCGGCCAAGGTGCCCAATCTCAAGTTCGTGCATCCGAAGGCGAACCCGGCCAACCAGGGCGTCACGGCCATGTTCTCGCCGATCGGCATCGCTTACCGCTCCGATATGGTCAAGACCCCGCCGCGCTCCTGGAAAGATCTCTGGGACCGGCCCGAGCTCAAGGGGAAGGTTGGCCTGTACGAAATCACGAACACCGCCGGATACAGCTTTCTCATGACGACGGCGAAGATCTATGGCTCCGGACCGTTCGACTTCGATGCCGGCTTCCGCCAGATCGAGCGATTGAAGCCTTTTCCCCAGGCGGCGCTTGCGGGCGCCTTGGCGGTGCTGCTCACGCGCGGTGAGATCGCGGCGGGCCCGCTCGATATCGGCGAAACGCTTACGCTGAAGAAAAAGGGTGTACAGGTCGACTGGGTCGCGCCGGTCGAGGGCATGTTCATGTTCGACCAGACCTTCAGCCTGCTCAAGCACGGCCCCAACAAGGAAGGCGCTTACGCATTCCTGGACCATATGCTCTCCGAGGACATACAGATCAGGTTGATGCGCGAGTTCTATGCCATCCCGGTCAACAGGAACGTCAAGGTTCCGCCCGACCTAGCCAAGGAGGTGCCGTTCACCGTAAGCGATCTGGACAACATCGTGGCGTTCGACTGGCTGGAAGCCAACCGACAAAGGGCAGCCGTGATCGAGCAGTGGAACCGCATGACGCGATGAGGGCCGTCGATTGTCGAGATTGAGGATCGAGGGGCTGAACAAGGCATTCGGCGGCGTGGTCGCCGTCCAGGGGTTGGACCTCGACGTGGCCGAAGGGGAGTTTGTCTCCCTGCTCGGTCCGTCGGGGTGCGGCAAGACGACCACATTGCGTTGCGTGGCGGGACTCGAGGAGCCGAGCGGCGGCCGGATCCTGTTCGGCGAAAAAGACGTTACCCGCCTGCCGTCCGAGCACCGGATGATCGGCATGGTGTTCCAGAGCTATGCGCTCTTCCCTCACATGACGGTGCGGGAGAACATCGGCTTCGGCCTCGAGATGCGCGGGGTGAGCGGCACAGACGCGGACAAGCGGATCGCCCACGTCCTCGAGACCGTGCAGCTCAAGGGCCTCGAACAGCGTTATCCGCGGGCTCTGTCCGGGGGGCAGCAGCAACGCGTAGCGCTCGCGCGCGCGCTGGTGGCCGAGCCGGAGCTGCTGCTTCTGGATGAGCCGCTCGCGAACCTCGACGCAAAGCTGCGCGACGAGATGCGCTTCTTCATCCGCTCGCTGCAGCAGCGATTGGGCATCACGACGCTGTATGTTACGCACGACCAGTCCGAAAGCATGATCATGTCCGATCGGATCGTGGTGATGTTCGGCGGGCGCATCCATCAGATCGGCAGCCCGGAGGACATCTACAATCACCCGGCGAGCGCGGAGGTGGCGAGCTTCATCGGCCAGGCCAACATGCTCAAAGGAAGGGTGGTGGAGTCCCGTGACGGCGTGGCGACCGTCGAGACGGCGTGGGGGCGCTTCAGCTGCAGCACGAACCGGCCGGTCGCGGTCGGCAGTCTCGTTACGGCGATGGTGCGTCCCGAAGCCCTGCGCCTGACCAATGGCGCCGATCGGAGCGATTTCTCCGGCCGGATCCTCGCCAGGCATTTTCTCGGCAACGTCGTCGACTACCGGATCGCCCTTGCCGACGGCACCGTTATCAGCGTTCAGGCGATGAGCGCAGGCGCGCTGCCGGCGGAGGGACCGGTTTCGATCAAGGTCGATCAGGACAAGGCCTGGCTGCTGCAATGAAGCTCCGTCGCTGGCTCTTCGCCCTGCCGGCTCTCCTCATGGTGGCGTTGTTCGTCGTCGTGCCGTACCTGAATATCGTGCTGATGAGCTTTCGTACTCCGTCCGCGACCGCGATCTACGGCCCCGGTTTCACCATCCAGAATTACGCGCGGGTGCTGACCGATTCGCTCTATCTCGGCCTGCTGAAAGACACACTGCTCTACGCGTTGGCCACCACCTCGATCTGCCTGTTGATCGGATTTCCGGTGGCGTTTCATCTGGCGAGGACCGACTCGCGCTGGCGCGGCCTGCTCTACGCAGGAGTCCTGTCCCCCCTGTTGACCGGCGTGGTGATCCGCTGCTTCGGCTGGATCGTGCTGCTCGCGAACAACGGCTTGATCAACCAGTTGCTCGGTCTGGGCGGCCTTGGACCGTATCGGTTGATGTACAACCCGGTCGGAGTGACGATCGCGCTGGTTCACGTGTTCCTGCCCTTCATGATCCTGCCGGTCATGAACTCGATCCAGTCGGTCGATCCGCGGCTCGGCGAGGCCGCGCGCACGCTGGGCGCCTCGGGGCTGCGCTCCTTCGTTCGCGTGCTCCTGCCCTTGTCGATGCCGGGCATCCAGTCGGGAGTGATCCTGGTATTCGTGCTGAGCGCCAGCGCCTACATCATTCCGATGCTGCTGGGAGGGGGGCAGGTGAGCACCATGCCGACGGTCGTGGTCCAACAGCTGATGGGCAGCCTGCTGTGGCCGTTCGGCGCGACCCTCGCGCTGGTGCTTTCGCTGACCGCGCTGGCCCTCGTAGCCTTGTTCGGGGCGCTGACCAAACGCGCGATGCGGCGCGTCGCGTGAAGCGCTTTCCGACGGCCTTGCTGTGCTTCATCGGGGCGGTCTACGCCTTCCTGCTTCTGCCCATCGCGATCGTGATCCCGATGTCGCTGAACGCCGGCGAGTACCTGACCTTTCCGCCCCAGGGGCTGTCGCTGCGGTGGTACGTCTCTTTCCTGAATTCCGAGCAGTTCACGAGCGCGTTCGTCCGTTCGGTCGGCGTGGCGCTGGTCGTCGCGGTCCTCTCGTCGGCCATCGCGACGCCGGCAGCCCTGTTCTACGTTCGACACCTGCGTTCCGGCCGCGAGAAGTTCCGCCTGACGATGCTCGCGCCGATGCTGCTTCCGGAAGTGCTGACGTCGATCGCGCTGCTGTTCTTCTTCAATCAGTTATTCTTCGGCACGGGGACCCTGGCGCCGCTGGTGATCGGCCATGTCGTCATCACGATCCCGTTCGTATTCCTGACCGTGACCTCGGCGCTCTACAACATGCCGGCCGGGGTCGAGGAAGCGGCGCGGACCATGGGGGCGGGCGCGTGGACCGCGTTCCGGCGGATCACTCTCCCCCTGGTCAAGCCCGGGATCGTGACCGGCGCGATGCTCGCCTTCATCATGTCCTTCGACAACGTCAACATTTCCCTGCTGCTGAAGCCGCTTGGCACCAGCACGCTGCCGATACAGCTGTTCGACTACCTGCGCTACGATTTCGACCCGACCGCGGCCGCCGTGTCGACAATCTCGCTCACGCTTACACTGTCGGTGGTGTTCCTGATCGACCGCATCTACGGACTTCGCGCGGTGCGCTTCTAAGATAGGATAGCTTGGACAAGTTTCCCACGACCCGCGTACGGTTCGACTGGCTGAATGCCTTCCGGGCGGTGATGCAGACCGGAACGGTCACCGGCGCCGCGTCCATGGTGTTTCGCACCCAGCCGCAAGTGAGCCGGATGATCGCAAATCTCGAGGAATCCCTCGGGCTGCAACTCTTCAAGCGCGAAGGCCGCCGGCTCATTCCCACCGAGCAGGCCTTGGAGTTCCTTCAGTACATCGAGCCGCTGATGCTGGGCCTCGACGCAATTCCAAACGCGGCGCAAGACATCCATGAGCGCCGCGGCAAGCGGCTGGTCATCGCTGCCGAGCCCTTTCTGCTCCATGCGCTCGTTCCGGAAGTTCTCGAGGAGCTCAGCCGCGAAAGCGAGCTGAAGTTCGCGGTCGACCTTTGCGTGCGCGGCCTGGGTCTGTGGATGTCGCGCGGCAGCGCCGACATCGGGGTAGTGGCGCTGCCGTTCTCGCAAACGGACATGAACCAGATCGCATTCGCCGAGGCCGAGGTGGTCGTCGCGATGCCGCCGGCGCATCCGCTCGCAAACCGCGAGGTGATCGGCATGGCGGACCTGGCGGGCGAGCGCTTCATCGCGCTGCGGCCCAGCACGCTGCTGCGAGCGCAGATCGACATCGCGGCTGCAAGAGACGGCGTGCACATCAATCCGGTGATCGAGGCCTCCTCCGGCGTCGCGGCTTGCGAGCTCGTTTCCAGAGGCCTTGGAATCACGATATCCGATCCGCTCGTGGCCGCGTCCTTCGGCGCTTCGCGCGTCGTGATGAAGCGGATGTCGGCCGCCTTGCAGCTGACGTACGGGTTCCTGGTGCAGAACGACATCGCGCCGCCGGTGCGCCAGCTGATGGATGCGTTCGCAGGCGCAGCACGGCGCCTGGGCGGAAGCTTCGTGAAGCTGAAGCGCATCGGCGCTTCCACCTGAACCCGATTTCCTTCGCGTCGCGGGGTCGGCGCGCTTGATGTAGCGGGTCTCCGCCAAGCCCCAACCCTGAAGCTGGTTCGAAGTACTCGGCGTCTTATGCGCGCTGGGTATGAGTCGCAATGAATTTCGCATTTCCTCCTTTGGTTTCCAGTCGCTACTTTAGATGTGCACGGACAGATTGTTCGGCGCGCATTCGATAAGACGGAATGGGGAATCCATGCAATCAAACCGGGAGGGGCCAAAACGTGGAGATCAGCAGACGCGGAAATCGATTCGCAGCGGCGTCGGCAGTAGCGGGGGCGCTGGCTTGTAGCACAGGGGCGCTGGCAGCAGACGACGGTATCCCGGGGTTCCCCGGGTCGGTTCCGGTACCGGGCACCAGCACCGGCTTCAAAGTTTATGGCTCGGCAAGGCTGGATATCATCAAAGATATCGACCAAGGCACCGGTGGGGGTAGCGCCTCCAATATCCCGGGCATTGCGCCGGACGGGTCGGCCCAGGCCAATCGCAAAGGCGCCTACGATATGACGGCTCGCGGGTCAATGCTCGGTGTCGATTTCCGCAACCGAACCGCGATGGGTCTTTTGAAAGTAGTCGTTGAAGGGGATTTCTATGGTGGCGGGGCGGGCAACGAGTTCTCGACGAACTCCGGCAACTTTCGCTTGCGGCACGCGTATGGAGAAATGTGGGGCCTTCTCGCGGGCCAATACTGGACCAATGCCGCCGACCTCGCATCGTTCCCGGAGTTCCTGGACTTCACCGCACCGATAGGCACGGTGGACGGCATCCGGCAACCGCAGCTGCGTTACACGACCGAAACGGGTCCAAGCCTGCTTGCCGTGTCGCTTGAAAATCCCGAGAGCGACTTTAACGGCGCCAACAACGCCACTTTTGTGGCGGGTAACCAAGGTATCAGCAACAACATTCACGACAAATGGCCCGACTTGACTGCGCGATACGCGTACCAGGGGTCCTGGGGACGCATTGCAGCGGCGGGGGTCGTTCGCTACATCTCGGTCAATACCGGCGGCGCCACGGTCAACGGTTTCAATGGAGCGGATGGCGCGACAGGCTACGGCCTCGTGTTGTCCGGGACGCTCAATACCTTCGGCAAAGACAAGATCGCCTGGATGGCGCTCGGCGGCGACGGCATAGGCCGTTATATCCAGAATTCCGCCGCGAGCGGCGGAGGCGCGGCCATCATCAATAACAAGCTGGAAACGATCAAGGCCTACGGCGGCAACCTTTCCTACCAACATTGGTGGTCTGAGAAATTCCGGTCGACCGCCTACTACGGGTTTAGCGTTTGGGACAATCCAACGCCGCTTGTGGCGACCGGCTTGGTTCACAGGCTCAAGCAGGCGTACGTGAACTTCGTCTATGTCCCCGTACCCAATTCGAGGATCGGCATCGAGTACGTCAGGGGCAGCGTTCAATTCGAATCGCAGACCCCGCCCAACGGCAATCAAGGCGAAGGAAGTCGGATCAATATCCTCTTCCAATACGGGTTCTAGCACGAGATTCGTAAAGAGCTGATTGTGATCCTGGTCTAGGGCGCGCGTGTACCGCTGAAGCCTGAGCGGGGGGCCGCTTCGATTTCTTTCGCGCCGACCGCGGCTCGATCGTGGACGTCTTCGTCGGCGTGCTACCCTTCGTGTTGCTCTATGTCGCCGCTATCTTCATCCTGATGGCCTTGCCGGACCTCGCGCCATGGCTGCCCGGGGTTTTGAGTTGATGAAGGCATCTGAGAAACCGGGCGCCTGGCAATTCTGGATCGACCGCGGCGGCACTTTCACGGATATCGTCGCGCGAAAGCCCGACGGCTCGCTGCTGACGCAGAAGCTGCTGTCCGAGAACCCGGGACGCTACGACGACGCCGCGCTGGCCGGCATTCGCGGGGTTCTCGGCTTGGGCGAAGATCGGCCTATCCCTCCCGGGACGATAGAGGCCGTCAAGATGGGCACCACCGTCGCGACGAACGCGCTTCTGGAAAGGAGAGGGGAGCGCACGGCGCTGTTCATCTCCAGGGGCTTTCGCGATGCGCTGCGTATCGCCTACCAGAACCGGCCGCGCATCTTCGACCGGCATATCGTGCTGCCTGAGATGCTGTATTCGGGTGTGTGGGAGGTGGACGAACGCGTCGGCGCTCATGGGAAAATTCTTCTGACACTCGACGTCGAAAAGACGCGAAGAGATCTGAAGGCTGCATTCCAGGAAGGCTATCGCGCCGTAGCCATCGTTTTCATGCATGGATACCGCTACCCCGATCACGAAAACCAGGTCGCAGGGCTGGCGAAGGAAACAGGCTTCACGCAAATCTCGGTGTCCAACCGAGTCAGCCCGCTGATGAAACTGGTAGGGCGCGGCGACACCACGGTGGTGGACGCTTACCTGTCGCCCATCCTGCGCCGCTACGTCAAGAAGGTGGCCGCAGAGCTTCAAGGCGTGCGGCTCCTCTTCATGCAGTCGAACGGCGGTCTCACCGACGCGCACCGATTCCAGGGCAAGGACGCGATCCTGTCCGGGCCGGCGGGCGGGATCGTCGGCGCGGTGCGCGCCTCGGCAGCGGCAGGGTTCGATCGCATCATCGGCTTCGACATGGGCGGCACCTCGACCGACGTTTCGCACTTTGCGGGCGAGTTCGAGCGGGAGTTCGAGACGCGGGTGGCGGGGGTGCGCATGAGGGCGCCGATGATGAGCATCCACACCGTCGCGGCCGGCGGCGGCTCGATCCTGCACTTCGACGGCTCGCGCTATCGCGTCGGGCCGGACTCCGCCGGCGCCAATCCCGGACCGGCCAGTTACCGGCGCGGCGGCCCACTGACGGTGACCGATGCCAACGTGCTGCTCGGCAAGGTGCAGCCGGGATACTTTCCGAAAGTGTTTGGTCCGCAGGGCAATGAGGCCCTGGATGTCGCCGTGGTGGAGGAGAGATTCCGCGAGTTGAACAGGCGGATCAATGACCGGCGCTCGCTGGAGGAGACCGCCGAGGGTTTCATCCAAATCGCGGTCGGCAACATGGCGAATGCCATCAAGCACATCTCGGTTCAGCGCGGTCACGACGTGACCGGCTACACGCTGTGCTGCTTCGGCGGTGCCGCCGGCCAGCACGCCTGCCTAGTCGCCGACGCCCTGGCCATGCGCCGCGTCTTCATCCATCCCCACGCCGGCGTGCTCTCGGCCTACGGCATGGGCCTCGCCGACCACGTGGCGATGAGGGAAAGGGCGGTCGAAGCGAAGCTCGACGATTCGTGCAGCCTGCAAGAGGTGGCGGAGCAGCTATCGCTCGAAGCGACGAGCGACCTGGTTGCGCAAGGCGTGTCTGCCGACAGGATCCGGACAGTCCGACGAGCGCATCTCAAGTACGACGGTACCGACACGGCCTTGCCCGTTACGCTCGGGGCGCTTCCGGATATGGTGGCGCAATTCGAGGAGGCTTACCGCAAGCAGTTCTCCTTCCTCATGCTCGGAAAGGCGCTGATCGCCGAAGCCGTGTCGGTCGAGGCGATATCGCCGGGCGAGAACATCAGCGAGAGGCCAGCGGAGCGGAGGGACCCGGCAAGACCCGCGGAAATCGTCCGCCTGTTCAGCGGCACACGCTGGCACCAGGCCCCGCTGTATCGTCGCGAAGACCTCGGCCCCGGCCAGCGCATCGAAGGGCCGGCGATCATCGCCGAAGCGAACGCCACTACAGTGATCGAACCGGAGTGGTGCGCCACCGTCACGCCCTTGAATCATCTGGTTCTCGAAAGGATCAGCGAACGCCGTGCCGGCAAGGCGATGGGCACCCAGGTCGATCCGGTGACGCTCGAGATCTTCAACAACCTCTACATGTCGATCGCCGAGCAGATGGGCCTGCGGCTCGCCAACACGGCGTACTCGGTCAACATCAAGGAGCGGCTGGATTTCTCCTGCGCGGTGTTCGACCAGCAAGGGGCATTGATCGCGAACGCGCCCCACATGCCCGTGCACCTGGGCTCCATGGGCGAGAGCGTGCGCGCCGTGATCCGCGAGAACCGCGAGCGCATGAAGCCGGGCGACGTCTACGTGCTCAACGCGCCCTACAACGGTGGCACGCACCTGCCCGACGTGACCGTGATCACTCCGGTGTTCGACGCGGGCGGAAGGAAAATTCTGTTCTACGTCGGCTCGCGCGGGCACCACGCCGACATCGGCGGCATCACGCCGGGGTCGATGCCACCGAACAGCAAGGTCGTCGAGGAGGAAGGGGTGCTGATCGACAATTTCCTGCTGGTCGAGAACGGCCGCCTGCGGGAGAAGGAGGCGGTGGCGCTCCTGTCATCGGGCCGGTATCCGGCGCGCAACGTCGAGCAGAACATGGCCGACCTGCGCGCCATGGTCGCCGCGAACGAGAAGGGGGCGCGGGAGCTGCATCGCATGGTGAGCGGCTTCGGCCTCGACGTGGTGCACGCGTACATGCGGCACGTGCAGGACAACGCGGAAGAGGCGGTGAGGCGCGTGATCGAGGTGCTGAAGGAAGGCGAGTTCGGCTACGAGATGGACAACGGCGCCGCGATCCGGGTGCGAATCGCGATCGACCGCAGAGCGCGGAGCGCCGTCCTCGATTTCGCCGGGACCTCCCCGCAGCTGCCGACCAACTTCAACGCGCCGCCCGCGGTGTGCATGGCGGCGGTCCTGTACGTGTTTCGCACGCTGGTCGAGGACGAGATTCCGATGAACGCGGGCTGCCTCAAGCCCCTGGAAGTGATCATTCCGGAAGGCTCGATGCTCAGGCCGCGCTACCCCGCCGCGGTCGTCGCCGGCAACGTCGAGACATCGCAGTGCGTCACCGACGCGCTCTACGGAGCGCTCGGCGCGATGGCGGCTTCGTGCGGAACGATGAACAACTTCACGTTCGGCGACGACAGGTATCAGTACTACGAGACCGTCGCAGGGGGATCGGGGGCAGGCGAGGGATTCGACGGTGCGGACGCCGTGCAGACGCACATGACCAACTCGCGCCTCACCGACCCGGAAGTGCTCGAGTGGCGCTTTCCGGTGTTGCTCGAGAGCTTCGAAATCCGCCGCGGAAGCGGCGGCGCAGGGCGCTGGAAAGGAGGCGACGGCGCGGTGCGCCGGGTTCGCTTTCTCGAGCCCATGGTCGCCGCGATTCTCTCGGGGCACCGCCGGGTCGCGCCCCACGGCATGGCAGGAGGCCTCCCCGGCAGGACCGGGCACAACTGGGTGCGCCGCGCCGACGGAGACATCGTCGAGCTCGGCGCCTGCGACCAGATCGAGATGCGCCCCGGGGACTGTTTCGTGATCGAAACGCCCGGCGGCGGCGGGTACGGGCGCCCGGTTGGCTGACACCAGGCCTAGGCGCCCCCTATAATCCGGGCCATGAATCGTCGATCGATCGTCACGAGGACCGGAAAAGGCCTGATGGAGGCGACCGGCAAGACCAGCAATCTCTCCCGGATCTTCCGCGGCATCCTCAAGGAAATCGAAGGCAAGGTCAGCGTCATGGAGCTGATGGAGAAGTTCGAGAAGATCTCGGAGCCCAAGATTCTCGAGGCCCTGTCGAGCATGGAGCAGGAAGGCTACCTGCGCGAGTTCGTCGGCAAGCAGGACGACGGGGCGCGAGCGCCGGCCGGACGCGCGTCCACTCCGCAGTCCTCGACGGACGCGGACGACCTCGATTTCACCGCATTCACTCCCGCGAAACCGTCCGCGAAGGCGAGCGAGGAGGCGAGGCTGCAGGCTCAAGCGCAACAGATCGCGCGCCAGGCACAGGCGACGCGCGCCCGCGAGGAAGTCGCGGCCAAGGCGAGGGCCGAGCTGGCTGCGCGCGCCAAAGCGGAGGCGGAGCTGAAGGCGAGGCAGGCCGCCGCGCCGAGACCCTCATCCCCGATGAGCTCTCCGATGAGCCCCCCGACAACCCCGCCGATGGCGACGCCGATCCTCGGGGCGGGGCCGGACGCTCAGGCGAGGGCGCAAGCGGACGCGCTCGAGCGCGCTCGGCGCGATGCGGAAGAGCGCCAGCGCAAGGAGGCCGACGAGAAGGCGCGGCGCGACGCCGAAGCGCGGGCGAAGGCCGATGTCGAGCAAGCCGTCAAGCGCGAGGCCGAGGAACGCATCCGCAGGCGCGAGGAAGAGGCGAAGGCGAAGCGCGACGCCGAGGCGCGCGCCAAGCTCGAGGCCGAGATGCGCGTCAAGCGCGAAGCCGAGGAGCGCTTGAGACACGAAATGGAAGCTCGCGCGCGCAAGGAGATAGAGGAGCGCATGCGCCGCGAGGAGGCGGAGCGCCTCCGGCGCGAGGAGGAGGACCGCGCGCGCAAGGAGGTCGAGCGCAAGGCCCGCATCGAGGCCGAAGCGAAGGCGAAAGTCGACGCCGAGTTGCGCGTGAGACGCGAGGCCGAGGAGCGCGTGGTCCGCGAAGAGGAAGAACGCCGTCAAGCGGCGGTGAGGAAGCGCCAAGAGGAGGAAGAGAGCAAGATCCGCGAAGCCGAGGCGGCCGAGGCCCTGGAGCGCGCCCTGCAGGAAGAGCAGGAGAAAGCGCAAAGCGAAGCCGAGGAGCGGGAGCGGCGCGAGGAAGGGGATCGCAGGGAGCAGAAGGAACGCACCCGTCGCGAGGAGGAAGAAGAGGAGCAGCGGCGCGAGGAAGACGAGAAGCGGGCGAAGGAGGAGCGCAAGCGCGCGCGCCAAGAGGAGAAGGAGCAGGCCAAGGCGGCGGCGAAGCAGCGCAAGGCCGAGCGGTCGAGGGAGCGGGCGGGCGAGGAGGCCTGGCGGGGAGACGAGGACGCCGCGCGGGATTCGGGGGACGCGCTTTCCGCCGCGGCAATCTGGCACAAGAGAAGGCCCCGCACCTTCGCCAAGAGCTTTGCCGTCATGATGCTCATGCTGCTGATCGTGGGGCTCGCCGTCCTCCCCTTCGTGCCCCTGGAGACCGCCGCGTACGAGAAGGCCGCGCAAGCCTGGCTCGGCCAGCCCGTCAAGATCGGAACCGTGAACCTCACGCTCCTGCCCTTGCCGCAGCTGAAGTTCGAGAAAGTCGTGATCGGAAGGGATCCTCAGCTGAAAGTGGGCGTGATCAGAGCGAGCCCCGAGGTCACTTCGCTGCTCGAGGAGCGCGCATCGCTGAAGACCCTGGAGCTCGAGAACGTCACGCTGCCGCGGGAGTTTCTCGCGGTGCTGCTGCAGAACCGGGTCGGGCGCAGATCGCTCGGCGTGCAACACATAACGGCCAAGGGACTGAAGCTCGACGCTCCCGAGCTGGGCCTCCCGCCCCTGAATCTCGACGCGACCCTCTCCCCGGACGGAGCCCTGACCTCGGCGTCGCTGTCCGGCGAGGGCCAGCTCTCGATCAAGCTGGAGCCGCGGGGAGGGAGCTTCGCAATCGAGATTTCGGCGGCCGCTTTCCCCCTGCCCGTCGGCGTGGACCTCGGTTTCAGCGAGTTCGCCGGCAAGGGCACCGTGACCCGGAACGAGCTGGCGCTGAGCACGGCCGAAGCGCGGGCATTCGGCGGAAGGGTTTTCGGCAGCGCGCGCCTCAGATGGGCGAGCGGGTGGAGCCTGGACGGCGAGCTGTCGGCGCGCCAGATCGACGCCGCGAAAATCGCCGCTCCCATCGTCGGAAGCGGGACGCTCGCAGGCAAGGGTCGGTACTCGATGAGAGGGCTGCTGCCGGAGCGGATGACGCTCAACTTTCAGCTCGAGGGCAGCTTCACGATACAAAAGGGCACGGTCAACAACGTCGACATGACGCGCCTGCTCCAGGGCAGCGGCTCCGGAGGAGGGACGACGCCGTTCTCGGAACTGAGCGGCAGCATCTTCGCCGATCCCAATCGGGTGCTCGTGCGCCAGATCAGGCTCGCGGCCGGATTGCTGAATTCCTCCGGACAGGTCGAGATGGATACCCAGAAGAATCTCTCCGGGAGAATGCAGATCGACCTTCGCGCGCAAAGCGTGCAGGCGCGCGCGAACGTCGCGGTCGCAGGCACGCTGATGAACCCGCAATTCCGCCGCACCAACTGAGCCCGGGTCCGGGGGAACGCGACGTTCCGGTATAATCGCGCTTTACCGGCGCGTTTCATGTCGTTGATCCTCAAGCTGCGCGGCAGCCCCGCGGTTTCTGCATTCCGGCTCGACAAGCTCAATTCCCGCCTCTCCGAGATCCACGGCTCTCTCCGGGTCACCGCCGCCGAGTACTGGCATTTTGCCGAGGCCGGGCGCGCCCTCGACGCGCGCGAAACCGCGATCCTCGGGCGGCTGCTGGAATACGGCGAGCGCGGCCGCGAGGCCTCGGGGCCGATGCGGCTCGTCGTGCCGCGGCTGGGGACGATCTCGCCCTGGTCGTCCAAGGCCACCGACATCGCGCGCCGCTGCGGCCTGGCTGCGGTGCGCCGCATCGAAAGGGGAACCGCCTGGTTTTTTGCCGGCGGATCCGTTCCCGATGCGGATTTCCGCCGGGGCCTCGCGCTGATCCACGATCGCATGACCGAAACGGTGCTCGCCTCGCCCGAGGAGGCGGACGCCCTGTTCCACAGGTACGAGCCCAAGCCGCTCGCGATGGTCGGCGTGTCGGAGCGCGGGCGCGCCGCGCTGGAGGACGCCAACTCGGCGCTCGGGCTCGCGCTCGCGCCCGACGAGATCGACTATCTGCTCGCGCACTATCGCGGGATCGCACGCGATCCCACCGACGTCGAGCTCACGATGTTCGCGCAGGCGAACTCGGAGCATTGCCGGCACAAGATCTTCAACGCGTCCTGGATCATCGACGGCGCTCCGCGGGACGAGACGCTGTTCGGGATGATCAAAACGACGCACGCGCGCCATCCCGCGGGGACCGTGGTCGCCTACGCCGACAAC